>WBZP01000973.1_pt1 | contig 37079 bp, 28 predicted proteins | sample 5204301 | NCBI WGS metagenome assembly WBZP01 (sample SAMN12412401, study PRJNA552823) | activated sludge metagenome | isolation source: activated sludge from nitrification reactor of wastewater treatment plant... | place: USA: Pennsylvania | collected 2017 | reverse complement strand
GGTAAGCGTTTGCTCCTGCATGAATTCAATGCCATGCCCGGCAGGAATACGATGCCGTTGCAGGTGGGCGGACTGCCGCAGGGTTTCTATATCATCCGGTTACAGGATGGGGAGGGACGGCAACAGGAGCTGCGGTTTATGAAAAACTGATAAAGCTGTGAGTTATGAAAAGACTACTGATGCCCTTTTTATTGATCATAGGGCTGAGCAAAGCGAATGCACAGACATGTCCCAACGACTTTCTGGGACCTGATATCAGTGAAACGGTTTGTGCTACTGACTTTGTTAATCTGGAGAATTTTTTTCCGGAGCTGAATACTTATGTCTCAGTATTGTGGAGTCCTGCAAACACTGACCCTGTTTCAGCGCCCCCGGGTAATTATATCCTGTCTGTGGTGAATGCGGAGGGTTGTATAGACCAGGTTAATATCCGGATACTGGCAGAACCCCGGCCGGCAGGTTTTCAGGATAAAACCGTGCAGATTTGTGAGGGGCAGACCAAGGATCTGACTAATATTTTCACCAACCTGGGTAATTACCTGGTAGACTGGGGTACTTCCAATCCGCAAGCTGCTCCACCGGGCACTTATGTTGTAACGATTCAGACACAGGATGGTAATCAGTGTACGTTTGAAGCCACGATTACAGTTGAGACGGTGCCATCTGTAAACGGGCAATTGCCGAATGTGGTTGTTTACAATACTGCCAATTCCCTTTCTGCTCAGTTTTCAACAAATAATTTCAGGTGTATAACCACAGACAGAGATGGTAGAGTTTGGGCCGGTACGACAGGGGGTGGTTTGTATTTGTATGATGGCTTGAAGTGGATAAAAACCCAATCAGGAGATACTAAGACTTTCCGTGAATTAGTGACACCTGATATATTCAGTGATGGCCCAAGGATATGGGCTGCTTCAACTGGTAACAATAACAGTGACGCGATTGCAGGCGGTATGTACTACATCAGCGGTAATACTTTTACCCGGAAGGTGTTTTCTTCTATGAAGTATAAATGTATAGGTGTTGACCCGGTAAGTATCCGTTATGTTGAGGATTCTTCAGGGGGGCTAAGTTCCCGTTTTGCCACTTCTCTCGTGAAGGTTGGGAATAAGCTGTTTGCCGGCTTAAGTCTGAGTACAGACCTGGAGTTAAATTGTGATCCATTTCCGGTTGAGGAGGTGGTTGTTAAAAATGGTGGTTTATTCACTTATGACTATACAGGAACAGCCCCACGATGGTCTAAAGTGGAGAATCTGGTGCTTCCTCCTGATGATATTAAGGTAACCGCAGTTGGCACCAGGGGAACTCAGGTATGGGTAGGTTTTCAAAACTGGTGTGCAAGCGGTGGAATACAATGCGGTACTGCTTATATAGCTAAACATGATGCCGTTACTGGTCTTCCTGCCGGAATAGTTAATGCGTTAAATTCTCCACTTCCGCTGAGTAATAATCCGATTATCCGGGCCATATTCACTGATTCAAGGGGTCGCACTTTTGTGGGACTTAGCGGCGGAATGGGTATTGGGGTGCTTGATGAATTTAATACCTGGCATTTGCTCACCAGTGACAATACCAAACTTCCCCCCGGCGCTTCTGTTAATTTTCATGCCATTGCTGAAGCTAATGAGGGCAGGGTTTTGATCGGTACGAATGCTGGCTTACTTGAATATACTGGTTCCGGAAGCTTTACTGTTTGTACTTCTTACCGGTTTTATACAACTGCTAGTGGTCTTCCATCCAATAATGTCACGGATATCACCTATGATGCAGTGAATGAACAAATCTGGCTTACGACGGATGCGGGGGTGTGTTCTGTAGGCGACAGGGTACGGACGATCCGGGGATATGTGTATAACGTTTTCTGCGGAAAGCCTGGGTCTGCTACTCCTGAACTGCAAGGAAGGCCCATTGCTAATGCACGTGTAAGGTTGTATGACGGAAGTGACGCTTTGGTGGATGATGAATTTACAGATGCGGAAGGGCGTTTTGAAATCACACAGGGGCTCCCCAATATTAATTACAAATTAAAAGTTACCTATGATGCCGGTGATGGAATCGCATATAATCTTGAGTATCCTAATGTAAAGTATGATTCGCTCATTGGGTTGGTTCCGATTCCAGATAGTTTATTGAGGGATATTATAACTTATATCCCCAAACTGAATGAAGAGTGTCCGGAATTGAATATTCCAGTTTATTCTGGCCCATTAACGCCACCATTGACCATTTGTCTGGATCAATTCGATATGCAGAACGCAGCTGTTGTAATAGGGCCATACAGTTCTGTCGTTACAGCTCAACACCGTAAGCGCATCAATAATCTGGTGGCATATTATTTTTTGCTTCAGGTAATGGAAACTGCAACTAAGAACAGTGTAAAATTTTCAACTGTAACAGGTGAAGCTTTTATGGATATGATAGAATCCGTATTAAAGATGGCCGATATCAACGTTAAGTGGAAAATGTACGGGACGGGCTCTGATACAAATGCCGATCTCGCTGAAAAGGCAAGTGCTGAAGCTATCAGCGTAGGTACAGAGATGTTACTAACCTGTATACGGCCTATTAAAGTTACTCTGCTCGCCAATGGAAATGAAACTGCATACAAATACGTAAAATATGCAGAAGAAATACTCAAGGCGTTTGGTGATATAGCCGCAAAGGTGAAGATCGAGAGTACATTTTTAAGGGGCGCAGGAACCGCAGCGCAAGGGATGGCCGTTGATGTTTTTAAAAAGCTGGTAGGTATTGGCATGGCAAAGTTGTTTCTCATTGATAATGAACACGACTTTCAGGTAAAGATGAACAATGCTGCCGATGAAAGTGCCGGACTGAATTCCGGATTGGATTATGAGGCTCTATACAACCGGATGATATTAAATAATGATAATACTGCCTTGCTTTATTTGTTAGAGGACATTCGTATCGAACATCTCTCGAGGGTTGATGCTTTGAAGGCATTGGCAAAGTTTGTTGAATTTGTTCAGAAGCTGGCTAAAATTGCCGGTGCATTTGCCGGGGCTCCACAATTAAAAGCGTTCTTAAAAGTTGTAGAGGAATCATCAAAACTTGCACAACCTTTCCTGCATCTTGCGGTAGCGACTGAGTCAACTATTGGAGTTGATAAAAACAGAGTGTTGCAACACAGGTCATTTGATGAGTCACAATTATTATCGAGCCGGCAACCCGCTGCTTCAGATCAGAGTTCGCCAGTAAGAAATACGCCATTGAATCTGGATCCTTCGTTAAATCAAAAGAGGTTGGCATATAACAGCGCGCTGTTACAACTAAGAGCAACTGTTGCATCACGTGATACTGTCAATTTCTACCCAAAAGCTGATTCTGTTTTGAAATACGATTCCGTTTTTTATCAGAGTATGCAGGAAAATAATCTTCAATTATATCCTTATCTCGCTAATGCTTATAATCTGGTCCCACAATTCGATCAGCATTTTAGTCATTATAATAACCAACTTTATGTTAAGAGACTGCAATATCAATTTGCGCTTTATCAGCTGATGCCTCTTTATGCATTAGACAGTTTCAGCACTCAAACAGCTGGCAGCATTACTGGCACAATAGATACTTTGATTGCGCTGAACGATTCTGCATATTTTGGTTTAAGTCAAACTACTGAGATTTTAAATTCTTCTAATGTGCCAGCTCCAGGTTATGTTATTAGTAATGTTTCGTATAACTATGTTCGGGAACCGTCGAAATCAGGAACTATTAATGTGAGATTCAGAAATATTGGTAAGCAGGCTGTGCAAAATCTCAGACTTAAATTTTTGGCCGACAGTTTGATGCAGTTAAACTCAGCAGATTCAATATTTGTTGGCACTTTACAGCCTGGAGAATCAAGAAATCTGATCTGGACGATTACCACTCCATCTATTGATACATCAGTGAGTTTTAGAGTTTTGACAATGTCTGATGATGGATTAGTTGATGACGCTTATGGTGTAGTTTCGGCATTTACCAAAAACGGCCGGGCATTTACCGTTAAATCCGGTAACTGGAGCGACCCCGCTACCTGGAGTACGGGTGAAGTGCCCACCAATATTACTGAGGTACAGATCCTTCACAAAGTGAATGTGGACATCAACGGCATTTGCAAGTCGCTATACTCTGAAGTCCCGGGTAATCTCATCATCAATACCGGCAGAAATCTTACAATCGTTAAGTGACAAACAACCCATAACAACCCGTTTTCTTCAAAGCCGCCGCGCATCCTGCCGGCGGCTTTATCTTTGCAAAAAATCATCTGCCATGTCCAACCTCGTACAGGATTTCAACGACTACCGCGCCCGTATGAACGAAGTGATCCTCAGCAAGGATAACCTCGTGATCAAACGCCTCTGGAATTTAGATACCAACACCTACGCCGAAGGCGCCCTCGATACCAAAACCAAGGAAATGCTCGGCCTCGTGGCCAGCATGGTACTCCGCTGCGACGACTGCATTAAATACCATCTCGGCAAAGTGCATGAACTGGGCGTTACCACCGAACAGGTCTATGAAATCTTCGCCGTGGCCAATATCGTGGGCGGCACCATTGTGATTCCGCATACGAGGCGAGCGGCGGAATACTGGGAAGCATTGCAATGTGACTGATTATTGACAACTTTCAGGGCAGGAAAATTTTCAATAATCAATTTTCAATCCTCAATTTTCAGGCATTGCGAAAATTGAGTAAATTGTTAAACGCTTTAACCCTTTAACAATTTGAATATGCCTAACCGTGTCTACGACCTGGAAGAAAGGCTGGTTGACTTTACCTGCCGTATGATTGATGTAGTTGAATCCTTACCCAACTCACGGGCCGGGAATTATAAGGCCGGACAATTGATCCGGGCTTGTCATTCTCCGGCATTCAATTACGGAGAAGCTTTGGCTGCAGAATCAGGTAAGGACTTCACCCATAAGCTGGCGATTGTATTAAAGGAATTGAAAGAATGCCGCATTGCCCTTAAAATCATCCGCAAAAAGCAATTGATTCTGCCAGTCAGTAAACTTGACCTGATAAGTAATGAAAATGAACAGCTTATTGCCATTATAGCAAAAAGTATAAACACCGTAAAAGGAAATACATTTAAATCCCGTAAAGTTGAGGGTGCTGGTCACTGAAAATTGATCATTGAAAATTGAGTATTGAGAATTGTTTTCAACAAAACGTATTCAATTGCCTTCTGCCGGTAACGTTTGCGCCTTTCCTTACCTGTTTCCTCACCGATTTTTTTCCCGGTTAGCCATGTTTCTGTAACTTTACCACTCATACAAACCGTCATATGAGCGATATTGCCACCCCTCCCCAGGCCCTCACGGCCAAAGATTTTGCCACCGACCAGGAAGTACGCTGGTGCCCCGGATGCGGCGACTACTCCATCTTGGCCCAGGTGCAGAAAGTAATGCCCACCCTCGGTATTCCGCGGGAAAACATAGCTATTATCTCCGGTATCGGCTGCAGCAGCCGTTTTCCGTATTACATGAATACCTATGGCATGCACAGCATCCATGGCCGGGCTACGGCGGTGGCCAGCGGACTGAAAGCTGCCCGCCCCGATCTCAGTGTATGGATTGTTACCGGCGACGGCGACTGTCTCAGCATCGGCGGCAACCACACCATCCACCTCCTTCGCAGGAATTTCAATGTGAACATCCTGATGTTCAATAACCAGATCTACGGACTTACCAAGGGGCAGTATTCTCCTACTTCCGAAGAAAATAAAATCACCAAGAGTACCCCTTTCGGCAGTATCGATCATCCCTTCAATCCCATGGCCCTGGCACTCGGCGCTGATGGCAGCTTTGTAGCCCGTACCATGGATCGTGATCCCAAGCATATGCAGGCCATGCTGCTGCGTGCCAACGCTCACAAAGGAGCTTCCTTCCTCGAAATATACCAGAACTGCAATATCTTCAACGACGGCGCCTTCGAAACCTTTACTGAAAAAGGCACCAAGGCCGATGAAGTATTATTCCTGGAACAAGGTAAACCGCTGGTTTTTGGAGCGCAATCCAATAAAGGGATAAAGCTCGACGGCTTCAAGCCCATCGTAGTGGAAATTGGCAAAGATGCTTCCGTGGATGATCTGTGGGTGCACGATGAAAAGGATTTCTACAAAGCACAGATTCTCGTGCGCATGTTTGATGATCCCCGCATCCAGGGACACCTGCCCCGTCCGTTTGGTGTGTTCTACGAAACCGACCGGCCTTGTTATGAAGAAAGCCTGCAACTGCAGGTGGAAGATATCACAGCGAAGAAAGGCGCTGGCGATCTGGATAAGCTGCTGAAAGGAAACGAAACCTGGACCATCAACTGATCAAACAGATAATAGCGAATGGCCTGTGCAAAAGCACGGGCCTTTTTTATGCGGCATCACCGCTCATGAGGGTATTGATCTGCTTCATCATTTCACGGGTGGAGAAAGGTTTGGTGATATAAAGGGAGGCGCCCAGGTCATAGCCCTTTTGTATATCTGCCTCCCGGCTCTTGGCACTCATGAATACTACTTTGATCGCTTTCAGTTTTTTACTGCTTTTGATGTGCCGGCAGATTTCATAGCCATCCACATCGGGCATCATGATATCCAGCAATACCAAATGGGGAACTTGCTTATCCACCAGTTCCAGCGCCTCGTTGCCATTACGCGCAACCATTACCTCATACCCGTTTTTTTTCATGAGAAATTCAAGCGACATCAGGATGTAGGGATCATCATCCACCACCAGTATTTTCCTGCTTGCATTCATTCCCTGCGGTTTTAAATCAAAGGTAGCGTAAATATGAATTTTGATCCCTTGCCCGGTTCGCTTTCCACCCAGATGCGACCCTCGTGCATGCTGATGATCCGCCGGCAAATGGCCAGTCCCAGCCCCGTTCCTTCCGGCTTGCGCAGTGTTTGGTTCCGGGCCTGGAAGAACTTATCAAAGATCAGTTCATGCAGGGCCGGGTCAATGCCCTTTCCGTTATCTTCCACCCATACCTGCAGTTCGTTGTAGTTGCTGTGTACGGAAACTTTGATGAGGCCGTTTTCAGGGGCGAATTTCACCGCATTCGACAACAGGTTGGTGAGTACCTGCATCAGCAGGTGTTCATCGCCCTGTACAATGAAAATACTGTCGGGAATCCGGATCTCCACACTGGTACTTTTTTCATCTGCCAGCGGACGGATAGATTGTACGGCATCGCGGATCAGGCTGTTGATTTCCACACTGCTGATATTGAGCTGTTGTCGCCCGCTCTCATATTTTTCCAGGTTCAGCACCTGGGTAATCAGGTGGCTCAGGCGTTCCGTTTCCCGGATCAGGGCTTCCAGGAATTGCTGTCGCTGCTCCTGCTCCATATCCGTATTGTCGTGCACAATTTCAGCCATGGCCCGGATCGAAGTTAGCGGGGTACGGAGTTCATGGGTGACGGTGTACAGGAATTCATCTTTGGTTTTGTCCATTTCCTGCAACTGGCTGTTGACACTGCGGAGTTGTTCCGTGGCTTTTTCCAGTTCGGCTGATTTTTTCCGCAATTCCTTATTAAGCCCGATCAGCTGCTGCGACTCCCGCAGCATATGCAGCACCTCATCAATTTTCAGTTCCTCTTCTTTGGTAACGCTGCTTACCATGATGCGGGCCGAGGCGGAACCGATGACACCGCTGAGTACCTTTTCTGAAAATGCCACCAGCCGCGGGTCGGCCCGCTTTGAGTCCAGCGGAATCTGGTGCCGGCTGGCATAGCCGTTCAGAATTTTCTGACTGCGTTCCGCTCCCAGGAAATTTTCGAGCAGCGACCGCAGATCCGGCAGATAGGCGGTACCCTTCCACACCGGGCTCGCATCCTGTCCGGAAGAATGCCGGAAAATATCTACAAAAATTTCAGCCTGGTATACCTCCTGCGGTTTTTTGCGGCTGTATATCGATACCACTACAAATACCAGCAGGTTAGCCAGCAGGCTCCAGAAGGCGGAATGGGTGATGGAATCCATCCCTTCCACCCCCAGCAATGAGAAAGGCTTCAGCCAGGATAAGCCGAACAATCCTTCAGATAATATTTTTTCATCCAGCAAGCGGGCACTTACCATGGATGGCACCACCAGTGTAAAAAACCAGATTGCAAAACCGGTACAGATACCTGCCATGGCGCCGTTTTTGGAAGCATCCTTCCAGTAAATGCCGCCAATGACGGCAGGTGCAAACTGTGCTACTGCCACAAAGGATACCAACCCGATGGATACCAGCGAGAGATGCTGGGCAATCGTTTTATCATAGATATAAGCCAGTGCAAGAATCAGCAGGATGCTGAAGCGGCGGATCTGCAGGATGGAGCGGCTGAAGCTGCGGTCACCGGCAGGCCGGAAACGTAACACCGACAGAAGTACCGGGGCAGCCAGGTTATTGCTCATCATCGTGCTCAGTGCGATGGTTTCAACGATAATCATGCTGGTGGCAGCGGAAAAACCACCGATAAAGATGAACAGGCTCAGCCAGTATTGTCCTTCCTCCAGGGGCAGGGCCAGTACAAAAGTATCCGCATCCACAGCGCCTTCCGCGAAAATCAGTCTTCCGCCGAGTGCAATGGGCAGCACAAACAGGTTGATGAGCAGCAGGTATAACGGAAAGAGCCAGGTGGCTTTTTTGAGATGTTGTTCCTGGGTATTTTCCACCACGCTTACCTGGAACTGGCGCGGAAGAAAAAAGACGGCCAGCATCGAAATCAGTAACAGTCCTGTCCAGGCGGAATAAGACTGGGTTCCCCCGAATGTAAACAGATCCCGGGTGCCGCTGTCCGCGGCTGCCCTGCTGAAAAGGTCGCCGAAACCGTTAAAGATACCGTAGACCACAAAGAGGCCGGCCGCCAGGAAAGCCGCCAGTTTGATGATCGATTCAAAAGCCACGGCTGCTACCAGCCCTTCGTGTTTTTCCGACGCGTCAATCGAGCGGGTGCCGAACAGGATAATAAAAACCGCCAGCAGCAGGGTGATATAAAAACTGTCATCCCGCAGAAAACCGGAAAGCGGGGTGTCGCCACCGCCGGTGAGTGTGTGAATACTGATGGAAATAGCTTTCAGCTGGAGCGCGATGTATGGAATGATCCCCAGTACACATAATACAGTTACGACTACTGCAATTGAAAAGTTTTTTCCGTACCGGGTGGAGATCAGGTCGGCAATGCTGTTGATGCGCTGCGTTTTACAGATACGGATGATTTTGTGCAGCACCGGGATAAACAGCGCAGCGGCCAGGGTAGGGCCGATGTAAATGGAAAGAAATTCGATCCCGCTGCCGGCCGCACGGCCTACGCTGCCGTAGTAGGTCCAGGCCGTACAGTACACGGCCATTGAAAGGGCATACACATAACCGTTATTGATCAGGCTGCGGCCTTTGCGCAGGCGGTACTCCGCATAATAGGCTACTGCGAACAGGAGTACCAGGTACAGTACCGCACTGCCTATGGCAACCAGGTTATTCATCCCGCCTGTTTTTTTTATTCCCCGATAAGCGGAAAAGCAGGAAAATAAAAACCGCCCACACCCCGAAAATATAGAGATACAATACAGGTATTCCCAATACCAGCAGGGGTTTGCTGGCTGCTGCAATCACCGGGTAAATCATTAATATCAGCAGGAGTGCTGCCAGCATCACCAGCCGTTGTTTTCGCACGCGGTTATTCATATCCGGATAAAAAAAGGGATAACATCGTTTACCCGAATGTAGGCAAACTCTGTTATCCCGTAAAATAGCAGGCAGGAATCAGTAGTCTGTTATTTCCTGGGAACTCTCCGGCAGGTGATCATAGTATCCTTTAAAGGAATAATATCCGAAAATCAGCAACCCCAGGCAGATGGGTATGAAGATAATGAGGATGATAGACCATTGCAGGGTGATATTTGACCGGGTGGCTTCGGTGGCTTTGCTGATTTTATCAGCAGCCTGCCAGAACAGGAAGCCAACGATCACAGGTGCCAGCAGCATCCAGATAATTCCCAGGAATTTTTTTACAGCGTTCATATGCTTGATTTTTACATTGATAAAGGGGTTAGTCCATTACGTCTTCGTCAATCTTATTGTTAAGATATACGAGGCCGATGATGAGGCAAAGGCTGGCTACACCAATGGGGTACCAGAGCCCTGCAAGCGGATCGCCGGCAGGATTATCCTTGGTTTTGGTGAATTCCACGATCAGGGTTCCCAGGAAGGGTACCAGGCCGCCGAATACACCGTTGCCGATATGATAGGGCAGCGACATGGAAGTGTACCTGATTTTCGTCGGGAAGATTTCCACCAGGAAGGCGGCAATCGGTCCGTACACCATGGTTACATATACAATCTGAATAAAGATCAGGAAGATCATTTTCCAGAAGGTGTTTTTGTCCAGCGATTTCTCAATCACCGTTCCCGGTTTTGCTGATTTCTTATCTGCCTGCACATAGGTTACCCCTTCTGCCAGTGTAACATCTGCCTTTGCTTTTACCTTCACCAGCACGGTGTCGCTGACTGCCGGATTTTCTTTGCCGGGCAGTATGTACCCTATGGATGCAGTTTGTCCGGTATAAGCAGCGGCCAGGTGCAGGGTGTCTGTTTTGGTGTAGGTATATTTAGCGCCATCGGTATAGGCCGTATCATATTTTGTGGTGATTAGCATTTTCTGCTTGTCTTTGGCGTCGATACTGGCCAGTGCGGGAGAAACCACAGTATTGGCTGCATCTACCAGCGTGCTGCGGGTGGCAGGGCTGGTCCATTCGAGAAAAGTACGGTAGATGGGCCGGTAGGTTACAATCCCCAGGAACATGCCCAGCAGCATGATCCACTTACGGCCGATCCGGTCGCTCAGGGAACCGAATACCACAAAGAAAGGTGTGGCAAACAGGATGGCGATGAGGAGGATATCGCGCGATTCCACAAAGTTGACCTTACAAACATTTTCGATGAACGACTGCGCATAGAACTGACCGGTATACCAGATTACACCCTGGCCCATCACCGCGCCGAACAGCGCCACCAGCACCATTTTAAAATTCGCACGGTGCCCAAAGCTTTCTTTCAGCGGGTTGGTGGAGGTTTTGCCTTCTGCTTTCACTTTCGCGAACATGGGCGATTCACTCATACGCATGCGGATCACAATGGAAACGATTACCAGCAGGAGGGAGATCCAGAAGGGGTAGCGCCAGCCCCCCCACTCAGTGGAGAACTGTTCCACACCCTGGCTCTGACGTATCAGGATGATGATACCCAGTGAAAGGAAGAGCCCGAGGGTGGCTGTGGTCTGTATCCAGCTGGTCCAGTATCCGCGCCGGTGCGCAGGCGCATGTTCCGCCACATAGGTGGCCGCTCCACCATATTCTCCCCCCAGTGCAAGACCCTGAACGAGGCGCAGAATCAGCACCAGGATGGGCGCGGCCCAGCCGATGGTTTTAAACCCGGGTACCAACCCGATCGCAAACGTGGAGCCGCCCATCAGGATGAGGGTGAGCAGGAAGGTGTACTTACGTCCGATGAGGTCACCCAGGCGGCCGAACACAAGAGCGCCGAAAGGGCGTACAATGAAGCCTGCTGCAAAAATGGCCAGCGTACTCAGCAGGGCGGAGGTGCCGGAGTCTTCCGGGAAGAATTGTTTGGAAATGATGGTGGCCAGCATACCGAATATGTAGAAGTCGTACCATTCGATCAGCGTACCCACGGAGGAGGCTCCGATGATAAAGCCCATTCCTTTTTCAGTGGTTTGATTATTGCTCATACTTGCTATTTTAAAGATGGTGCAATCAGTTTTAGTTACAGGAAAATTTGTGTTTGCAGGATAAACTCACCCTTGCTTCCGTTGCGTACCGGCGCGCCACTCACGGTTCTATACACCGGCCGCGTACTGTACTGCAGGGTTATTTTGGCGTGGTGGTTATTGAGGTGGTAATTCATGCCGATGTCAAACTGCCCGGAAGCTTTTCCGAGGCGGTCGAAGTTTTTGTAGGTGAAAGCGGCATAGGGCATAAAGGCCGTGCCGTTTTTCAGTTTGGGCAGCAGGTAACCCAGCTGGGTATACCATATTTCACCCGTACCGATGGTGGGTTGCAGGTTGCCTCCGCCGGCCCAGCTGGCATCCGGGTTATTGGCAACCGGTTGGGTGGCGCCATGCAGGTTCAGGATGCCGATATTGCGCAGGTAGTTGGGTCCGAAATTGTATTTGTAAAAAACACTGTAGAGGCTGATGGCGGTTCCTTTGGTTTTATTCAGCGGCATATCCAGGAAAACATCCACGCCGAGGTTGCTTTGCGTATGGGATTGCACGGAATCCGCAGCTGATTTCCTGCTCGCGGTAGCTCCTTTCTGGCTGTACCAGCCGGCGCCGATGTTGAATACTTTTTTGGTGCCGAAATAGGTGCCTGTAAAGAAGGGAAGCACATTGCTTTCTTTGTCCCAGAACATAAAGTTAAAATATCCGCCCGTACTCCAGTTTTCATTCAGTACGTTGGTTGCATTGGCAGAGCTGACGGCGGAGGGAGAGGAGCCGAATGCGAAGGGCTTGTTGAGGTGTACCCGGTAGTCGAGCCGCCCCAGCTGGCCCTTGGCGTAGATGCCCAGCTGTCTGGCGAACTGATCAGTGGCTTCAATATTGTACCAGTTGAAAATCGGGGCATCCAGTGTCATGAATGTCAGGGTGCTGTGGCTGCTCATGCGCGACACCCCGTTCCAGTAGTGCAGGCCCGCGCCCAGGTGCAGTTGCCCGGGTTTTACGGCATATTCTGTCCAGGCATCATGAATATATAACTGGGGTCTTTTACCTCCTTGCCCGGTGGCACTGGAACCGGTACCTAACGTGCCGGCTGCTCCGCCGTTAATAAAACTTTGATTATTGATGCCCCAGTGACTCACAATCATGAAACGGGGAGAAACCTGCGCCTGGATGAGGAATCGGGAACGTCGTATCGCCATATCCGTAGCGGTGTTCTGCACTTTTCCATTGATATCGAGGGTGCCGGGATTGTTTTGTGTGTGGGTGATCCACATCTGGTGCCAGGTGATGAGGCGGATATACTTCTGGCCTTTCTCATCCAGTTTCAGGGTCATGGGTTTGTAGCTGTGGTCAATACCCGGGGCATTTCCCTGGGCGAGCACGATACCGGTACAGCCAGCCAGCAGTGCAGTGGTGATGATTTTTCGGAGCATAGCAAATCGTTTTGAGACTGCCAATATCCAACGATGTTCCACAGCAGTTGCAACCCTGCCTATGCACCTGCTAAGCGGTATATTTTTTATAGGCTGTTTTTACGGAAGCGCTCCCACTTGATCAGCATGAATTTATCTCCCAGTTCGGTGATCATGCAACCCGTGCTTTTCAGTGCATCCCGCTGCGCCAGGAACTCCAGCAGTTCGCCATGGCTCAGCACTTTATAGGTGGGACGGTATTCATAGTTTTCAGGCGCTTTGATGTTGTACCGGCGTACCCAGTTCATCACCGAAACATGGCTGATGCCCAGGATGCGTTCTATTTCCCGGAAGGTTACCCCTTCGATATAGAGTTGCAGGGCCTTGATGACATAGTAGGGGTCGATGTTTTTGCCCTGCTTCAGAACGGTGAAATGATAATTGCACGACCGGCAGCGGAAGCGCTGTCTTCCTTTAACGACGCCACTTTTGGCGATATCTTCCGACTGGCATTGGGGGCAGGCAATCTGTTTCATACCGGCAAGTTAATTTCTAAACTATACTTAATTAGCATAAATATACCAATTTAGCAGAATAAAATTACCGCCTGCCCGCTGCATTGATTACTTTTATCCTGTAAAAAAACGATTGCGTATGCACTATCCTTATCAGATTAAAAGTCTGGAACAGTATCACGAAACCTACAAACGCAGTATCGAAGATCCCGAAGGATTCTGGGGTGAGATTGCCGGGCATTTCACCTGGCGGAAAAAATGGGATAAAGTGCTGAACTGGAATTTCACGGAGCCGAAGGTGGAATGGTTTGCCGGTGGCAAGCTGAATATTACGGAAAACTGTATTGACCGGCACCTGGCTACCATGGCGGATAAACCGGCCATCATCTGGGAACCCAACAATCCGGAAGAACGGGTGCGCGTGGTTACCTATGCCCGTCTGCACAAGCGGGTGTGCCAGGTGGCGCAGATGCTGATTAATAACGGCGTTAAAAAAGGCGACCGGGTTTGTATCTATATGGGCATGGTGCCCGAACTGGCCTACGCGGTACTGGGCTGTGCCCGTATCGGTGCCATTCACAGCGTGATCTTTGGGGGCTTCAGTGCCCAGAGTATCGCCGATCGTTTATATGATGCGCAGGCGGAATTCATCATCACCTGCGACGGGGCTTACCGCGGCGGGAAAGATATTCCGTTGAAAGGAGTGATTGATGACGCATTGATTGGCAACAGAACGGTTAAACGTGTCATCGTATACACACGTACCCGTACACCGGTATCCATGATCAAGGGCCGGGATGTTTGGTGGGAAGATGAAATGGAACATGCCGAACACCAGGTGGAAAAAGACGGTAAGGTTTCTTTCCCGGCTGCAGAGATGGATGCGGAAGATCCGCTCTTTATCCTGTACACCTCCGGTTCTACCGGTAAACCCAAAGGCGTGGTGCACAGCACGGCCGGGTATATGCTCTGGACCAATTATACCTTTGTAAATGTATTCCAGTACCAGCCGGGTGATGTGCATTTCTGCACAGCGGATATCGGCTGGATCACCGGGCATAGTTATATAGTATATGGTCCGCTCAGCGCAGGCGCTACCTCCCTGATGTTTGAGGGGATTCCTACCTGGCCCGATGCCGGCCGTTTCTGGGATATAGTGGAACGGCATCAAGTGAACTGCATTTATACCGCACCCACCGCTATCCGCAGCCTGATGAGTTTCGGAACCGGTCCCATACAGGGGAAAGATCTTTCCACCCTCAAAGTACTGGGCACCGTGGGCGAGCCCATCAATGAAGAAGCCTGGCACTGGTATGATGAGCATATTGGAAAAAAGAAATGTCCCATCGTTGATACCTGGTGGCAAACCGAAACCGGTGCCTGCCTCATCAGTAATATGGCTGGTGTCACACCTGCTAAACCCAGTTGGGCCAGTCTGCCCATGCCGGGTGTACAGCCCATCCTGGTGGATGAACAGGGCAATGAAATCACCGAAAGGGATGAGCACGGCATTATGAAAGGAAATCTTTGCATTAAAGCGCCCTGGCCCGGAATTCTGCGCACGACGTATGGTGATCATGAACGTTGCCGCACCAATTATTTTGCCACTTATCCGGGATTATATTTCACCGGCGACGGTGCATTGAAAGACGCAGACGGTAATTACCGCATTACCGGCCGGGTGGATGATGTACTCAATATCAGCGGACATCGCATCGGTACGGCAGAAGTGGAGAATGCCATCAATATGCACTCAGGCGTAGTGGAAAGTGCCGTGGTGGGATACCCGCATGATATCAAGGGACAGGGTATTTATGCCTATGTGATCTATAACGGTCATCATGGTGATGAAAACCTCACCCGGCAGGATATCAGTCTAACTGTTTCCAAAATCATTGGTCCCATAGCTAAACCGGATAAAATCCAGTTTGTGTCAGGACTCCCCAAAACCCGCAGCGGAAAAATAATGCGGCGGATCCTGCGTAAAATCGCTGAAGGAGAAGTGTCCAATCTCGGGGATACCACCACCCTCCTCGATCCCGGCGTGGTGGATGAGATAAAGGACGGAAAATTATAAACCTGTGAAAAGTACAAATAGCCGGTGTTGCGGGAATTTTCCCTGCAGTACCACCCTCTAATCATCCTGCAGTTCATTGCAGCAGGGGTTTACTGGGTGGTGAAGTTTCAGGGCGGAAGCAACACCGGCTTTATTATTTACAGCCCTGATTGGGTGGAAATATTCTAATGATTATAACGAAATGGTTAAAATCCGTCAATAGGATTGATAATTATTTGGATGATTTGTATTTCGGCTATATATTTGCTCCCGCAATGCTGATTATTAAACATATCACAACCACCAAACGCCGTTCAACCGCGGAGGGATAACAGTTGTGTATATGCGAACCATACTGAGCCTTCCGGAAAACCGGAGGGCTTTTTTACATCATGGAACGCAATGAATAATGATTGGCATCCTGTTAACACTAACTTTATTCATCAAAAAACAATTCAACAATCATGAAAGTAGCAGTGGTAGGCGCAACCGGCCTGGTGGGCAGCAAGATGCTGCAGGTACTCGCCGAAAGGAATTTTCCTGTTTCTGAACTCATTCCCGTGGCCTCTGAAAAATCCATCGGCAAGGAAGTGGAATTCAAAGGAAAGCAATACAAAGTGGTGGGATGGGCAGATGCCATTGCCGCGAAACCTTCCGTGGCTGTTTTCTCCGCAGGCGGAGGCACTTCGCTGGAACTGGCTCCCAAATTTGCGGAAGCCGGTATCACCGTTATTGATAATTCCAGCGCCTGGCGCATGGACCCCACCAAGAAACTGGTGGTGCCGGAGGTGAATGCAAATGTGCTGACGGCTGCAGATAAGATTATCGCGAATCCCAACTGCTCCACCATCCAGATGGTGGTGGTGCTGAAGCCCCTGCACGACCGCTACAAAATCAAACGCGTGGTGGTAAGCACTTACCAGAGTGTAACCGGTACCGGCGTAAAAGCGGTGGATCAGCTGATGAATGAACGTAACGGCATCAAAGACGGTCCCATGGCATACAAATACCCCATCGATCTGAATGCCATTCCGCATATTGATGTGTTTCTCGACAACGGCTACACCAAAGAGGAGATGAAGATGACCAATGAAACGAAGAAGATCATGGGTGATGATTCCATCCGGGTGACTGCTACTACGGTGCGCATTCCTGTGATGGGCGGCCATAGTGAGAGTGTGAATATCGAATTTGAAAATGATTTTGACCTGGAGGAAGTACGCGCCCTGCTGAGTAAAGCCCCCGGTGTGGTGGTGCAGGATGATGTGGCTAATTTCGTGTATCCCATGCCGTTAACCGCCCATGAAAAGGATGAAACCTTTGTGGGCCGCATCCGCCGGGATGAAACCCAGCCCAATACGCTTAACTGCTGGATCGTGAGTGATAACCTCCGGAAAGGAGCTGCCACCAATGCCGTGCAGATTGCTGAATACCTGCTGGAAAAAGGAATGCTGTAAATCTCCGATAGTTACTGTTAACGGGCCGCACCTGTCATGCTCACGGGTGCGGCTTTTTGTTTTCATGTTGCCTGCTTATGGACGAGCAATGGCCACGGCATTTTTGAACCGCTGTACACGTCCATCCAGGTTGAAAACTTCTGCCCAGATAATATAGATGCCTGCCGGTAGTTGCCGGTTGAGATCACCCAGCCCGTCCCAGCGGAAACTGCCTTCCCGCCCACAGAGTGCGCTGCGTTGCAGTTGCCTGACCCGTCGGCCGGCCGCATCAAATACGATGATATTGGCTACATAACCTGGCTGCGGAAACTGGTATTCTATGAGGGCGTAGTCTTCAAGCCCATCATTATCCGGACTGATGATGCGGGGTGTTAACTGCCATTCCGCTGCTGCCGTGCCATCGGGCGATGCCTGTGAATTTTTTCCGCCGGGTGTGCCAAAGAGGGGTACTGCCGCTGAATGCCAGTTGCCGGCATCCTGCGTGGGCGCACCGCTGCTGATCCGCTCTAATGACACGCCTTCGGGGTTATCTATCAGGGCGAAATGCCATTTTTCCGAATAATTCAGTTCATCCACCACCTGCCCCTGTTCATTCAGCAGGATCACGCTTCCTTTATCATCCGGGAAGGAGGGCAGGGAAGGAAGTTCCGTCAACGCCTCTTCCGGCGTTGAGGCATATTGGCGGCTGATCCAACCCGTATTTTCTGATAGCACGCAGTAGCCGCCGGGCATCAGCAGGCGGGGCTCCGTACAGCACACGGTAATACTGCTGATGGCTCCCAATGTATTCCGGTTCGCCATGTGCAAAGTGGAGAGGTCAATGATGTTATGGCCGCTGTTGAACAGCTCCACATAATCAGCCCCGTCAAAAGGAGGATTGAACAGCACTTCATGGATCACCACATCAGCGGCACGGGCAGTTTCCGGTATGCCGGCTGGTACAATGCCCGATATTTCAAGCTGATTGCCTGCACAATCAGGCAGGCCGGCAGCGGTAACGGTATACCGGATGCCCCGGCGGAGCGGCTGCGCGAGGGTAAGGGTTAACCGGTCGCCGGTAAGGGAACTAACGGTAACGGATGCCGGATGTCCAATCCCTTCGCTGATACTGTACAGCCGGGTGTCTGTTGCCGCTTCGCGGAGCGCTGGTTCACTGAGTACCAGTACCAGGTGCAGACTGTCGCTTGGATACGCCCGCAACAACCGGAGTGCCGTATTGTCCGGGCTCTGTGCTTCTACGCTGTTGGAAAGTCCGGGTGTTCCACCGGATGGATGCGTGGCGGCCTCCCAGTTATCAGCCCCTATACAGGGCTGGCCTGCATCTTTCATTTCCAGTGTCCAGCCACCCTGCTGTTTGAGCGCATTGCCATACCAGCTGCTTTCAAAGGATACAGCATGCATCAGTTTGCCCGCTGCATCCAGCAGGTACAGCAATTCGCCTTCATTATTCAGGGAGGGGAAACCCGCTACTAACAACACCCGTATTCCCGGGAATAAAGTGGCGGCATCTGAGTTGCCACAAACGATGATGGCTTCACCCGGATGAAGGGCTGTCGCAGGAAAGGTGCCGCTGAGTGTGTTTGCATCCCCGAAACGCCAGCCCCGCAGCTGAATAAGATCCCGGCTGTTGTTTTTCAGCTCTACCCATTCCAGCTCAGGTAGACCAACTGATGGGGTGGGGTCCGCCATGATTTCATGAATCACTACATCGCCAAAACGCGGCTGGGAGTAACGCAGCTGCAACAGGGTGTCGCGCATACGGTTGCCTGCCAGATCTGTAATGCCGCTCACCCTCAGCGTTATGGTTTCTCCACTCACCCAGGCCTGTGGAAACCGTAATTGAATGATACGGGTATCATTCAAATCCCTGGCTGCAAGTACCGGATGAACAGCGCCGGCAGTAAAATGACTGGTATCACCCGCAGTGGTTGCATCTACCCCTTCACTGAATACCAGTTCGGCGGTTATGCTGTCGGGTGTTTGCTGGGCAGTTATCACCGGCGGAAGCACATCAGGCACGTAGGGTTGCACCCGGATGGAATCAAAAACATGTCTCCTGGAAAAACTGGTGGTGGTACTTTGTTTTACAAAGATGCCAAAGTAGGAAGCATGGGTAATGTTGCTGTCTGCAGCTGTCCCTTCCCGGTAGTACTGCATACCGCTGCCGGTACTGTCGCGATACAGCGACCATTGATGCGCAGCATCCCGGGTTACGCGGATGTGCAGTTGATTGAAGGATCTGTTGGTAACCCCGTCCCTGCCATCTATCAGCTTAACGATGGCTGCGCCTGATTTTCGGTAAAGTGAAATTTCATCCGTGCTGTTGCCGATCCGCACGAAGTATCCTTCATTGGCTGCAGAGTTGAGCAGGGAGTCGCTGGCCGTGAGAAACACATCCACATAGTTTGCCGAAGAGGTATTGAACTGCAGCTCCATCTGCCACTCCCAGCAGGCTTCGGTTGCCTGGCTGCTGCGCGTAACAATCTGGAACTGGCTGTTGGCTGTGTTATTATCTGATTGTAACTGAAGCAGTGTATTGACCCGCCAGTCGTTGGTGTCTGCATACCAAACCGGTTGATGGCTGTAATCACCATCACTGAAATCCTCTGCTACCTGTGCCTTGCTTTGTATACAGCACACAGTGATTACCATCAGTATCAGCAGGCATCTTTTCATGCAGGCAAAACTATCGGCCCGCTGATCGCGTTACAAGTGATTAAGTCCGGGTTTTGCTGCGAATTTTCTTCAGCAATACCCGGAATTTCTACTGAACTACCGGGGATTTTCAACCTGCATCAGAGTACATTCTGCAGTACTTCCAGTGTTTTCATGGTCCCGAATTCAGGGATATGAAGCGCGTAATAGGTATGCAGGTGTTGTAACAGGCTGCGCCTTTGTGCATGGTGCATACTGAACTGATCCAGTTCTGCCGGCTGCATCACTTTCAGCAGCTGCGCCAGCTGGTAGGCCTGTTCACCCTCGAGGTAATGAGGGTGCAAGGGGGCTTCGGAAATAAAACAACCTTCCTGCAGGTCGAGCAGCGGATGGGTGGCGCTGTAATCATCATTGATGCGGAAGCCGAGGAAATGGGAGAGGTTCAGGGCAAAGTAAAGAGGTAGGTTGGCGGTTTCAGTGGCGCCGGCACTGTCCAGTTGCAGCAATACATCTTCACAGAAATAAAAGAGCTGTTCATTTTGCTCGGGTTGTTTGAGGCATTTATACAGCAGCTCCATACAATAAAGGGCCACATTGTTTTTGATCACATCGGTGAGCACCGATCCGTACAGGGCCGCCCAGCTGAACTCGCGGATTCTCTGCAGGTTTTTCTGTTCGTGATGATACACCACCAGGTCCAGCAACGCGCCGGGTACAAAATATCCTGCCTTTGCGCCGGTTTTTCCGCTTTTCCGGACGCCATTCACCAGGTACGACTGCACCCCGAACTTTTCGGTAAATACGGATACCACCAGGCTGGTTTCACCATACCGGATAGCCCTGAGTACAATCCCTTTGGTTTTGTGTGTCATAACGGCACTGCTTCAAAATTAGGCAAGATTTAACCCGGAGGGCTCAATCCCGTATAAATTGATTTTCTTTGCAGCGCTTTTACTTCAACCTAACAGACCAAGTTCTATGTGGCAACGACTAGGCAGCGCGGTGTTGCGTTACCGGCTGGTATTACTGATTTCCCTGTTTGCCGTTACCGGCATCATGGGTTACTTCGCCCGGCAGGTGAAGCTGAGTTATGAATTCGGAAAAGCCATTCCCACGGATAATCCCAAGTACCAGGATTATGTTGCCTTCCGGAAAAAATTTGGGGATGACGGCAATGTGCTGGTGATCGCTGTACAAACCGAACGTTTTTTCCAGCTTTCCTATTTCCGGCAATATGAACGGCTGATTGAGGAGATCAAACAGGTGCGTCATGTAACCGGTGTGCTGAGTGTGCCGGTTGCTGTAAACCTGCAGAAAGACAGCTTAGCTTCCCGGCTGCAGGCTGTCAAAGTTTTCCCGGACAGCATACTTAATCAGGCATCGCTTGACAGCGCGCGTGCCGTTTTTCAGAATCTCCCCTTTTACCGGTATCGCTTATACAATCCGGAAAGCCGTACCTATCTCATGGGAGTGTCCATCAATAAAGATTCACTGAATTCTCCCCTGCGTACACGGATTGTCGGCGATATCCTCGCCTGTGTGGAACGGTTTGAAAAAGCAACCGGGGAAACCACGTACCGCAGCGGGCTCCCGCTGATCCGGACCATCAGCAGCGACCGTATCCAGAAAGAAATGCGGTTTTTCCTGGCGGGCTCGGTAATCCTCAGCGCACTGATCCTGCTCCTGTTCTTCCGGTCCATCAGTACGACCATTCTCTCCCTGCTGGTGGTACTGATGGGGGTTGTATGGAGTGTGGGGGTACTCTATCTCTGCGGTTACCAGGTAACGATTCTCACCGCGCTGGTGCCTCCGCTGATCGTGGTAATCGGTATACCCAACTGTATTTACTTTATCAACAAATACCATACTTCCTGGCTCGTCAGCGGCAACAAGGAACAATCGCTGATTGATATGGTGAGCAAGATGGGCATTGTTACCCTGTTCTGCAACATCGCTGCTGCTATTGGTTTCGGGGTGTTTGCCTTTACCCGCAGCGCCGTACTCCGGGAATTTGGCGTGGTGGCCGGGATCAGTATCATGCTCATCTTCGTCATTTCTTTCATCCTGCTGCCTGCCGCGCTCAGTTACCTGCCCGCTCCCGGGAAGGCACAAACGCATTACCTGCAGAGTAAATGGATTACAAAGCTGCTGGTGAAAATTGAAAAATGGGTGCTGAATCATAAACCGGTGGTATATATTACAACGGGTGTACTGCTGCTGGCAGCCGTGGCCGGGTTGTTCCGTTTGAAAACAGTGGGATTTATTGTGGATGATCTCCCCAAGAGTGATAAGCTGTATACCGACCTTAAATTTTTTGAGAAACATTTCCGCGGGGTGATGCCACTCGAAATCCTGGTGGATGCGAAAAAGAAAAACGGACTGGCCGGCAGCCGGGGACTGGCAGCATTCAACCGCTGCGATTCACTGGCGCAGTATATTGGCTCGATGCCTGATATGAACCAGCCACTCAGCATTGCGGAAGGACTGAAGTTTGCAACCCAGGCTTTCTTTGACGGCGATACAGCCAGTTACCGGATGCCGAGTATGTATGAGTCTGCCTTCCTCGGCGATTACCTCAAGCAAAACAAAGGCGACAGCGGCAACCGCAATAACCTCTCGAAGATGCTGGCCTCCTTCATGGATTCCACCCGGCAAGCCACCCGTATCAGTGTGAGTATGGCCGATATCGGTACGGCCCGGCTGCCCTTTGTGCTGGACAGCATCCAGCAGCGGGTGGATCAGTTGTTCGATACCGCCCAGTACAGGGTACAGCTAACGGGAACGAGTATCACATTCCTGGAGGGAAGCCGGTTCATCATTAACGGACTGAAAGAAAGTATTTTCTGGGCCTTTCTGCTCATCTCCCTCAGCATGCTCTATCTTTTCCGGTCAGCCCGCATCCTGCTCTGTTCTCTGATTCCCAACCTAATTCCCCTGGTGATAACGGCGGGCATCATGGGCTGGGCAGGCGTTCCGCTCAAACCATCCACGGTACTGGTATTCAGCGTGGCCCTGGGCATCGCGATTGATATCACCATCCGGTTCCTGGTGAATTACAAGCAGGAACTGCCCACCCATAACAATAATGTAAAGATTACCGTTACCTCCACCATCCGCCATACCGGGCTGAGTATTGTGTATACCTCCATGGTACTGATCGCGGGTTTTGTGATTTTCTGTTTCAGCAGTTTCGGCGGTACCATTGCACTGGGCTGGCTTACATCCGTTACGCTGCTGGTGGCTACCATGACCAACCTGGTACTGCTGCCGGTGCTGCTGTTGCTGATGGGAGGAAAGGAAAAAGGATAAAGCCCCGGGAATTTTTTTACTTCAAATACCCCACAGTGAAACAGTTTCAGGATGTTTAGAAGGGGATGAATTACACTCGAAATGATTATTGATTTATTGGAGTGAAATGTTCAATAATCAATTTTCAATGTGCAATTTTCAGTGAAGGACCCGCTGTATCTATCCGGAAATGTTTAGACAAACGGACATAGACTAATAGCATTCTTTCCAATGCTCAGAAGCTCATGCAGACCTCCTGATTTCAGAAAAATGGCATACATTGTATTAAAATCCGGGAGATGAAAAGAGACAAAGCACTTGATACCATCAAAGAGTTACCTAAGGAATTCGAACTGGAAGAACTCCTCGAAAAACTTGTTTTTGTTGAGAAAATAGAGCAGGGGCTATCCCAGTTAAAGAAAAAGGAAACCATCAGTCATACTAAAGTCAAGGAAATTGCCAGGAAATGGTAAAGTTAATCTGGACAGAATTTGCGCTTGAAGACTTAAGGGCTATTCATGAATACATATCTAAGGATTCAAAAGTGTATGCTGACAGAGTAGTTGATAAAATAATATTACGGGTAGATCAATTAGAAAACTTCCCTAAATCAGGCAGAGTGGTTCCCGAGTTTAATGATGATACACTTAGGGAAATAATTCAAGGTAATTACCGGATTGTCTATAAAGTTTCCAGCACACAGGTTGCTATTGTTAGAATTCACCATACAGCCAGTTTGCTAAAATAATAGTCACCAGATAAAAAAAGGCCTGGTAGATCTATGTGCAGATTTTAAAAGAGGGCAATAGCCCCTCATCTTCTTTTCTGTGCTCTGATACAAAGTGTTATCTGCCTCCAACTTTGGGTCGGAAATTGATTATAATAAGGCAGACGTCTTCCAGCTGAACATTGAAAATTGCACATTGAATATTGAAAATTCAGTGGATTTATTCCGGGGACTTCAGAAATCACTCACACTACTTGCTTCTTCTCCGCTTCCATTCTCCGCTGGTCCTCCCGCACTTTATCCCAGTATTTTTTGGCAACGATGAGCATACCGAAGCTTTCGCCGTCTTCTTTACCCAGGTGTTTGTGGTGCATCTTATGCGCCCATCGGATGGCGCGGATATAGCGGTTGTTGCTGCGGGTAAACCATTTGAACCGCTGGTGAATGATCACTTCATGTACCAGGAAATAAGCTAATCCATACAGGGCGATACCGAAGCCGATGGCTGCCACCCAGTACACCTGGTGTTGCAGACCCAGCATGATGCAAAGCCAGCTGGGGATGGCAAAGATGAGGAAGAAGGCATCATTTTTTTCAAAGAAGCCCGGTCCTTTCTGGTGGTGGTCTTCATGGAGATACCAAAGGAAACCGTGCATCACATAGCGGTGCGTGAGCCAGGTAACACCTTCCATTACCACGAAAGTGAGGAGTACGATGAATATGAAGAGAAAACTTGACATGGTTACTGCAGTAAAAAGGTACGAAGAATCAGGAAAAACATGATTTGGATTCCTAACAAATGTACAGCGAATTTGTTGGGTGCATCCGGCTGTGTGCACCGGAAAGCCAGCATCAGCAGCAGGCTGATGCCAAACCAGGAAATGTAGTTAAACATCGGAATCGTGCCTCCGGCCCAGGTCCAGTATCCGAGTTGCACGGCCACCGGTTCAATGAGCCAGTCGAACGCTACGGCCAGCAACGCCCCGTCAATCAGCAGTGAAATCCCCTTCAAACGCGGAGAAAGATCCGGCAGCAGCCGGTGGGTAAGTGCCTGCAGGGTATGGCCGCAGCAATACAGTACGATGAACCAGTTGATGCCGATCACCAGGGGCACGTTCCATAGCTGCGGACCGAGTATTTCGCCATACACATACTGGCCAAAGAGCCAGCCGGTATTGACACCAATCATTTCAGTAATCAGTCCGGTGAGGTAGCAGATCACCACAAACAGCCAGAATGCCCGATTAAGTTGCTGGTGGGTCCAGATGAGCAGGGCCGTACTTAATAACAGGTTAAAGGATGTTGCCCGCAGGATCCAGTCTGTTTGCGTAAATATGCCAACCAGTCCAACCGTATGAAACAGGATGGCAATGAGGGTGGCCAGCGTATTGCGGGTAAGGGACATGGTTAGTGTTTTTTTGCCGTGCTTCCCTGCTGTACCAGGTCGGCCACAATCTTCGCGCTTTTCAGGCAAAGGGGGATGCCGCCACCGGGGTGAACACTGCCCCCGCAGAAGAAGAGGCCGCGGATTGATCCGGTAAAATTGGCGTGGCGAAGGAAAGCGGCCATCCGGGAATTGGAACTGGTTCCATACAGGGAACCCATGAAAGAGGAAGTACGTTCCTCAATCAGCATTGGATCGAGCGTGGCCTCGGTTGCAATCAGCGGACTGATGTCCTCACCCAAATGTTTCGAAAGTTTTTCCAGCACCCGTTCGCGCAGCCATTGTTTGTCTGCTTCCCAGTCCTGCCCCCGGTGTGCCGGCGCGTTCACCATCACAAACCAGTTTTCCATGCCTTCCGGCGCGTGGGCGGGATCCAGTTTCGAAGTGATGTTGATATAAATGGTCGGGTCTTTGTAAAAGGTTCCTTTTTGAAAAATACCCTCGAATTCATGGCGGTATTGATCACTGAAGAAGATATTGTGCAGGTCCAGTTGCGGAAACGATTTACGGATGCCCCAGTAAAAAATAACGGCGCTGCTGCTCCTTTCCTGTTTCAGCAGCCGGTTGGCCCGGGGCTGGTTCCGGAGCAGTTTGCTGTAGGTGAAGTAAACATCGCTGTTGCTCACCACGATATCCGCTTCCACATTCCGGTCGTTGACCACGACACCCCGCACCTTTGATTCGTGGTGAATGATGTGCTGCACCGGGCTGTCGAAATGAAAGGTGACGCCCCGCTTACAGGCCAGCGCATACAACGCATTGGTAATACTGATCATGCCGCCTTCCGGGTACCAGGTGCCCTGCCCCAGTTCCAGGTGGGGTATCAGGCTCAGCATACCCGGCGCCTGGTAAGGATTGCTGCCGTTGTAGGTAGCATAGCGGTTGAACAGCTGCACCGTTTCGGGCGACTGAAATCTTTTTTCATTAAAGCGGTTCAGGGAACCGAAGAGATGTCCGTAGCGAACGGTTCCCAGGGCTTTCAGTACTCTTTTATGCAGCCAGGTGGAGCGGCGGTGCAGTGAATAATTCAGGAAAATGGAACCGATGTCTTCATAGGTGCGTTGCGCTTCCGTTAAATAACGGTGTACCGTATCCGCATTTTCACCCAGTTTTTCCGACAGTTCATCGGAAAAACGGCGGGGGTCGGTATAGGCGTTCACGACAGTACCGGAGGGATAGAAATACCGGCAGGACAGTTCCACCGGGCGGTAGTGGAAATAGTCGGCCGGGTTTTCTCCGGCCAGTTCAAACAATTGCGTAACGTTCTGCGGTTGTGTAAAAAGAGAGGGGCCGGCATCAAAATGAAATCCATCCTGAGCGAAAGCGGAGAGTTTGCCACCGGGATAACTGTTTTTTTCAAAAACGGTGACCGCATAGCCCAGCAGGCTGAGCCGGATAGCTGTCGCTAATCCGCCCACACCACTTCCGATTACGATTGCTTTGGAGGAGTGCATACAGAATTGTGATCAAAAATAACTAAAAGCGGGGTTACCTGCTTTTTTTCAGGTGAGCTTCCAGCCGGGGGAGTGCGATCTTGAACCATTCGGTGAATTCGCCGGGTGCGCGTTGCACCCATTCGAGGAGTTCATCCATTGGGACATAGCGGTATGCACTCACTTCATCGGGATCAGGGTGAATACCACCTTCGTAAGTGCCGGTAAATACGTGGTCATACTCGTGTTCGGTCAGGCCGTTATCGAAACCGGTTTTATATAAAAATGCGAATGCCTTTTCCAGGGGGGTGCTGAAACCCATTTCTTCCTCCAGTCTGCGGAGCGCTGCTTCTTCCACCATTTCCCCGGGTTGGGGATGACTGCAGCAGGTATTGGTCCAGAGGCCGGCACTGTGGTATTTACCGGCCGCTCTTTGCTGCAGCAGCAGGTCGCCAGCATTGTTAAAGATGAATACACTGAAGGCACGGTGAAGCAGCGCTTTCTGGTGCGCTTCCATCTTCTCCATGACACCCAGCGGGTTGTCCTGTTCGTCTACTAAAATTACGTTCATGGGCAGGTTACAGCATGTTCAGCTGTGCACGCAGACTGGCCTTGGCAATGATCACCGCTTTTCCATAGTTAGGAATGCGGATGCGCTGTTCAAGGATACTGCGGGGTTTAGTGCGTTTGATTTTATTGAAAAGGGAAAGGTAGTATTTGTAGGCAACGTACACGCCGAACCGGGCTTTCACGGGCAGTTGTACAATGCCGGCATACGCATGCCTGAAATCATTGGCGATATCCTCTTCAATCTGTGCTTTCATGGCAGGGGTGAAGCGTGTGAAGTCAACGCCCGGGAAATACGTGCGACTGAGGTTATTGTAATCTGCTTTCACATCCCGCAGGAAATTCACTTTTTGAAAAGCAGCTCCCAATGACTGGGCAAAAGGTTTCAGCTGCTGATAATGTGCCCGGTTGCCTTCACAGAATACATACAGGCACATAAGGCCCACTACTTCCGCACTTCCGTAAATATATTCTTTGTAGGAATCGCTGGTGTAGGTAGACCTGGTAAGGTCCATTTCCATCGAATGAAAGAAGGCTTCAATCAGGTCATGGTCGATGTTGTAGGCATTCACGGTTTCCTGGAAACTGTGCAGGATCGGATTCAGGCTGATACCGCGGCTGATGGCTTCGTAAGTATCTTTCTTAAACATGGCCAGCAGGGTGGCCTTGTCGTGTTCATGAAAGGTGTCCACGATTTCATCTGCAAAACGTACAAACCCATAGATGTTGAATATAGGTGTACGCAGTTCCGGATGAAGCAGTTTGATGGCACTGCTGAAAGAAGTGCTGTACTTCTCCGTGGTGATTTTACTGCATTCCCTGCTCAGTTCATGAAAAAGATGCATCATGTTTTGCTCCCGGTTATGGATGATTGATTTCCGCTGCGGCCTTTATCAGCGGTAATGCCGGTTGATTTCCCGCGCTACCACTTCGCCACTGATAAGGCTGGGGGGAACGCCTGGGCCGGGAACGGTGAGCTGGCCGGTGTAGAAAAGATTCTTCACCTTTTTGCTGCGCAGTCCCGGTTTCAGAATAGCGGTTTGCAGCAGTGTGTTGGCCAGGCCGTAGGCGTTGCCCCGGAAAGCATGGTAATCACTGATGAAATCGCTGACTGAGTAGGTTTTTTTACAGATAATGGATTCTCGGATACTTTGCCCCGTTCTTTCTTCAAAGCGGCGGATGATTTTGTCGAAATACTGTTCCCGCAACGCTTCTGTATCTCCTTCCAGGCCTGCGGCCACTGGTATGAGGAAGAACAGGTTTTCACATCCGGGGGGCGCCACGGTATCATCACTCACGGATGTAACACTTACATAAAATAATGGTTCAGCCGGCCAGGCGGGCTCGGTATAAATTTCCCGGCCATGCACATCAAATGATGTGTCGAAAAACAAAGTATGGTGAACGACCGATTTCATTTTTTTATTCAGCCCCACATAGTATAACAGACAGCTGGGGGCCATCACCCGTTTGTTCCAGTAGTTCTCTGAATAGGAGCGGAGACCAGCGGGCAGGAGGTTATTTTCAATATAATGGTAGTCGGCTCCGCCAATGACCACATCTGTTTCTAAATCCACCCGTTGTCCTTCGTGCAGGGCAATCACTTTGCGGGCCATGCCGGATTGAATGGTGATTTCGGTAACGGCGTGATTGAAACGGAACTCCACACCCAGCTCCAGCGCCAATTGGTGCATGGCTTTCACAATGCTGTACATGCCGCCCTCCGGGTACCAGGTACCCAGTTTGATATCGGCATAGTTCATCAGGCTGTACAGGGCCGGTGTATGCTGAGGCAATGCGCCGAGGAAGAGTACCGGGAACTCGAGCAACTGCTGCAGCTTCGGGTGTTTGAAATAGCGGCTGATGTGCTTCTTCATGGAAGTAAACACATCCAGCTTCAGAACGCCTTTCAGCAGTTCCAGGTCGGCAAATTCCGTGAGGGACTGCCCGGGTTTAAATACAAGTTTGTTGATACCCACTTCATATTTGTAGGCCGCTTCCGACATGAAACGGTCAAGTGCTTCGCTGCTGCCGGGTTCGAGTGATTCAAACAGCTGCCGCAGGGCTTCGTAGTCGGCGGGAATATCAGTTGCCCCCTCGGGCCAGTAAACCCGGTAGGAGGGATCCAGCCGCTTCAGCTGGTAGTAGTCTGACACTTTTTTTCCAAAGGCATTGAAAAAATGTTCAAATACATCGGGCATCCAGTACCAGCTGGGGCCCATATCGAACCTGAAACCATCGGCATGCAGCAACCTTGCCCGGCCGCCGGGTATGGCGTGCTTTTCCAGCACGGTTACCTGCCAGCCGGCTTTGGCCATAAAACAGGCCGCAGACAGACCGGCGAATCCGCTGCCAATTACAATGGTTTTTTTCATGCCCTTTGGATGGGTGTCAACTCAAGTTAGGAAATAAAACGCAGGGCACCGGATTAAAAACGGGCGATCTGTTCTTTCAGCAGCTTTCTGGCAAAATGAATCCGGCTTTTGATGGTGCCAAGCGGTTCATTCAGCATGCCGGCTATTTCGTGGTATTTGTACCCTTCGAAATAGAGGACAAAAGGGTTACGGAAGATTTGAGGCAGGTTGTGAATGGCTTCCTGAATTTCCTTCAGCCCCAGCGTTACCTCCGCTTTGTTGCTGATGGCGTTTTGGTTATAATCGAGCAGGAAGTCGTTCGGACTATTGTCGAAAATGGTATTTTGTTTGGCTTTGCGGCGGTAATTGTTGATGAAGATATTCCGCATGATGGTGTACAACCAAGCCTTGATATTGGTGCCTACATGGTACTTATCCTTGTTGGCCAGGGCGCGGTACATGGTTTCCTGGATCAGGTCTTTGGCCGTTTCCTGATCACGGGTCAGCGTGATGGCAAACGGTTTCAGAAACTCAGTGTTGTTCAGGAGCAGCTGGTTGAATTCCATCGTTGACATAACTCAGTTTGTTTAATTATTATAACGTAAAGCTAAACAAGAAAGTTGTAATTGCAACTAAAAATGTTTAAAGTTTTCTTAAAAAGATTAAACAACATGAACTTCATAGCTTTATGTTTGATGTTTAAACATTATACCAGGGTAAAAGGGGATCTGTAGGGCCAAAAACCAGTGGAAATGAAGGGGGCGGGGAGCATGTTTGCCAAAATTATCTTGAAATGCATCGATGAAAATTCAGGCTTCTAAGTGGTTATCGGCAAACCACTGCAGGTGCCTGTTTAGAATTTTACGGGCAAAAAAAAAGGGGCTTTACAGCCCCGATATAAATTCCATCACCTCCGCCAGTGATTTCTTGAATTGCAGGGGTGGTTGAATCTTTTTCTCGTATGAAAGTGCCAGTTGGCCGGAGATCAGGATTTTTTCCTGCGGGAACCTCCTGGACAGGTTGGTTAAAAACTTTTCGAAATTGAATTTCTGACCAACCGAGGTGAGGTGACAGAACAGATAGTCCGGTTTCTTCAGCTTCACCACATATTCCACATCATTCATCGGCACATTCGCGCCCAGGTAGATCACTTTCGCTCCCCGGCTTTTGAGCAGGTAATGTACATACAGCAGGCCTACTTCATGATATTCGCCCTCGGGAAGGAACAGGAGGATGGTTTTGTCAACAAACAGGGAGGTTTGTACGCTTTCTATTCCTGAAATCAGTTTCTGACGCACCAGGTTGGTAACCAGGTGCTCCTGGGCAGGATTGATATGATTGGTGAGCCAGAGAATACCAATCTTTTCCATGAAAGGAAAAATGATCTGTGTGATGGTTCTTTCAATTCCCCTGCCGGCGATGTATCTGTCCAGCACTTCCTCCATCCGCTCCATATTCATGTCAACCATGCACTGGATCAGTTCATTCACGATCCGCTCCTGCTGGGCTTCCGGACCTGAAAGGGACAGGATTTTATCCTTCACTTCCGCTTCAGGCATTTTATCAATATGAGAAATCTTATACCCGTATTTATTCAGCAGGGCGATGTTGAGAAGCTTCTTCAATTCCTCGCTGCTGTAATAGCGGATATTCGTTTGGGTGCGGCTGGGTTTCAGGAACTGGTAACGTTGCTCCCAGATACGAATAGTATGTGCCTTAATCCCAGAAAGATTTTCAAGGTCCTTAATGGTGAATGAATGCATGTATACTTCGTTTTGCATATACTACAAACAACGGATAACTTTGTTTAGGCCGGCCCGATAAATTAGATGCTGCCGATTGTTTGCATTCCCTGTCTGGTGGCTTCCACCCATTGATTTCAGTAAATCTTCCTTACCGGGGGCTCACTTTTTTATACCAGCATTCCAGGCAGAACAGGGTCCAGATCATTTTGGCTCTTTTTTCTGCGGGTACGCGTCCTTTATGCTGCAGCAGGTCGTGGATGAACCGGCGGTCCACCAGGGTAGCCGCGAAAGGATCGCCGCCCAGGTAGCTGTGGATGATTTCTTTCAGTTCATGATCTACCCATTTTTTGAGGGGTATTTCAAACCCGCGTTTGGGTTGATGAATGATGTCTGCAGGCAGGTATTGTTTCGCCAGCTCCCGCAGCAGATACTTGGTAGTGCGGCCCTTGATTTTATACTGATCCGGTATGCCCGGCGCAAACTCCAGCAGTTCTTTGCTCAGAAACGGACTCCGGCCTTCCAGTGAATTGGCCATGCTGGCGATATCCATTTTTACCAGCAGGTCGTTGAAAAGGTTGATATCGAAATCCAGCAGCATCAGCTTGCGCAGGCCGCTCATGTTACTGTTCGCTACCGATTCCACCTCCTGTTCCATACTTTTCAGATATCCCTGCGGGGGATGCAGCAGATGCTGTTCGAACGATTCAAATATATCCACCCCGGCGGAGAGGTACACGCGGAGGCTCGACTGCGAGGCCAGTGCTGCCAGCCTGTACAGGTAGTTATAGGTTGATTTTTTATTGCCGGCGGGAGGCAGCAGGGCTTTCGCGGTGCGGGCGCCCAGTTTAACCAGCGGATGACTGCTGAAGAAATCATAGCGTGCGAACGGAACATAGCGCCGGTATCCGCCAAAGAGTTCATCGGCACCATCGCCATTCAGGATGACCGTGAGGTGCTTCCTTGCTTCGCGGCTCACGTAATAACTGGGAATGGCCGAGCTGTCGAAAAAAGGTTCTCCGTAATTGCCGATGATCTGTTCAATATCCTCCTGCAAATGATCAAAGGCAATGCGGATAGTGGTATGGGTGGTTCCGTACTGCCGGGCCACCAGGGCAGCGAGCGGCGCTTCGTCATATTCTCCGTCGAATGAAACCGTGTATGTCTTCAGGCGTGTATGTATCTGGCTGGCAATAGCGGTTACCAGTCCGCTGTCGATCCCCCCGCTGAGAAAACTGCCCACCTCCAGGTCTGAAGATTCGAGACGGCGCCTGACCGCTTTTTGAAGTAGTGTGTTTGTTTGCTGCAGACTTTCCTCCAGGCTTTCCCTGCGTGGCTGGCTGTAAAAAGGGGCAATGCTCCACCAGCGCTTTTCCTCATACTGCAGCGTGCCGCAACGGATGAGCGCATAACTGCCTGCACCCAGTTCGCTTACCCGGTGATAAGGTGTACAGGATTTGTACATAGATCCGAAGCGCAGATAATGATACAAGTTTTCGGTATGGATGTCCAGCGGCAGCAGCCCCTGCAAACAGTTGAGTTCACTGGCAAATACCAGTTTCTGTTCATCGCGGTATATATACAGGGGTTTTTTCCCGGCACGGTCGCGGGCCAGGAACAGCGTGTTCTCCAGCTGGTCATAGATCGCGAATACAAACATGCCATCCAGCTCTTCCAGCATGGCGGGGCCCAGCTTACGGTATAGCAGCAGCAGGGTTTCCGTGTCGGAAGAGGTGCGGCCCTGCAACTGATGTGCAGCCCGTATTTCCTGGTGATTATAAATCTGCCCGTTGAAGATGATGCTGTACCGCCCATCGAGGTGCATGGGTTGTTTACCGCCGCCGATATCAAGGATGGATAAACGAAGATGGTAAAAATCAACAGCGCCGTGACGGTATCCCTGTTGTTCATCGGGGCCCCGGTGCAGCATGCGTTGCTGGATGATTCCATAATAAAGGGGGAAATTGACAGAACCGGCGATACCGCACATAGGCTGAATAGTTACCGGGCAAAATAACTGTATATTGTTCAAAGGCAATCGGCAAATTGGGATAAATTTGTCCGGTTCCGCAGCAACCACATGAATCACCTGGCCGATATCATCCTCTTTCCCCTGTATGTGGCACTGTTCGCTTTTTTCTTTTCTGCCCGGCGGCGCCGGCTGAAAGATCCGGTGCTGCGCAGGTATCACCGGAATGCTTTCTGGCTGAAAGTGTTCAGTGCGCTGGCCTATGTGTTTTTCAGCCTGTTTCTGGCGAAGCTGGATTCCACGTATCTCTATTATCCCGAAGGCATCAACATCACCCGCCTGATCCTGAAAGATTTTACCAATATCAAACTGCTCTTCATCCAGGGAAAGGATTTTGATTTTAACCTGCTCGCTGATTCGCTCAATAAGGGCTATTTCTCCAGTGAAAGTAATTTCTTCATCGCCCGGCTGGTGACGGTATTTTCGTTTTTCAGTTTCGGCAGTTACAGTGTGATCACCCTGATTTTTTCCATGATCTCCTTTTCAGGGGTATGGCGGCTCTACCGTTTCTTTTACGAACAGTATCCCCACCTGCACAAACAACTGGCGATCGCCGTACTGTACCTGCCGAATTTTGTATTCTGGAGTTCAGGCATCCTGAAAGACCCGCTCTGTACGGGAATGCTGGGATGGTTCACCTATGCCATGTACAGGATATTCATCCGGCGCGACACCATACTCAAGTACAGCCTGGTGGCGCTGGTGTCTGCATTTGTACTCGGACTGGTGAAAGCGTATATCCTCGTATCCTACCTGCCCTTTTTTATTCTCTTCATTTTATTTACCCATCTCGGCCGCATCCGGGCAGCTGCCATCCGCATGGTGCTGCTGTTTTTCATTGTGTTGATTGCAGGCCTCGGGGTGTTGCTGGTGGGGGAGCGGTTGCAGGATGAAATGGAGGACCTGGCCCTGACTAAAATCACCGAGTCGGTGCAGACCACCCAGCAGAATTTTATGCGTATTGCCGACCTGGCGGAATCTTCCTTTTCGCTGGGGGTGGAGTACGATGGTACGATGACCGGTTTACTCCGAATAGCACCGGCGGGGATTGTAGCAACCCTCTACCGGCCTTTTATCTGGGAAAGTAAAAAAATCTCCTCACTGATGTCATCCCTGGAAAGTACAGCGCTGTTGCTGTTTACGCTGTATGTGTTGCTCCGGGTGGGACCTTTCCGTTTTGTGGGGAGCATCTTCCGGGATCCGATGATTCAGTTCTGCCTGTTGTTTGCGATTGTATTTGCATTATTCGTAGGGGTTACCACCCTCAATTTTGGTACACTGGTGCGGTATAAAATTCCCTGTATGCCCTTTTATGTGATCGGGCTGGTGCTCATCCTCGAGCGCCACAAGGAGCGCAAAAGAAAAAGCGCAGCTCTGAAAGCTGCGCTCGCCTGATCTGTCTTATTTTATTAAGCTGCTGCTTTTTTAAGTCTTGTTGCGGGTGCCCCGTTGAATAACTGCAGAATAGACTGGCGGATGTGCAGACCGCTGACGCTGGTATATACACCATCCCCTGCAAGCCGGGAAAGTATCAGGGTGGGGTCGGCACTGAAATCATTTTTCAGGGCATCCATGGCTGGCCAGAGCATGAAATGCAGTTTCTTCGTTTTATCCGTTTTCTGGTACACCATGATCACGCCCGCCATCGCCACCAGGAAGCAGAAATAGCTGGCTGCCGCGAGTACCCGGTTATTAAACTTGGTGTGGTGTACATGAAAACGGTTACGGATATAGTAATACATTTTCCAGGCATTGCGGTAATCCCAGTCTTTTTTATATGAGAATGCAGCTGCAGGATGATAGTGGATACTGCTGGTTACGGTGCATACCGGTATGCGGTTTCTGCGGGTGATGCGGTAATAATATTCTGTTTCATCACCCCACATAAAAAGATTTTGCCGGGGTAAGCCTACCCGCTCCACAATATTGCGGTGTATAAGGGTGCCGTTGAACGGATGCCCGATGCCTTCAATGAGCGTGTCTTTTACTTCATCAATCCTGGTAAATTGCCCGGTTTTCCAGACAAAGCTCTTCTTATCTTCTTTGTTGATAACGGCGCAGTTGCGGAGGCAGAGGCGGTCTAATGAAGGTTCCAGAATTTTTTCCAGCGCGTCCTTTTCAGGAAAGCCGTCATCGTCCATGCACCAGATCCAGGAATAATTGTTTTTAAAAGCCCATTTGATGCCGGCCTCAAATCCGCCGCCGGAGCCCAGGTTGCGCTGGGTGATTACCAGCAGGTCTGTCTGGTTCAGCAACCACTGACTGGTTTCGTCTGTGCTGCCGTTATTGACTACCAGGATACTATCAGGTGGACGTGTTTGTGCCTTCAGTGCGGTGATGCACTCTTTGAGCAGGGAGAGCCGGTTGTAGGTAACTACTACCGCGATTACCTTTTCCATAGGGGTGGATTTTACATGCTTACGCGATGTAATAACGGTGTGCAGGCAGTTTTATTGCCTACACCCCGCAGATCCGCTCCGCCTTATTAGAAAAATAAAGAATTGTAGTGCAGTGAATATCAGAGCCTGCGTTGCTGTTCAGGTTCAGGCACCCTGGGGAAAGACAGGCGGTGGGGCACCAGTTTGCTGGCATTGGAGAAAACGTTCTGCCAGTTCCATGGCTTCGCCGATAACGTGGTGCATATCCATGTACCGGTAAGTTGCCAGCCGCCCCAGGAAGGATACGGCTGTTTGGCTGAGGGCCAGCTGCCGGTATCGCTCAAAAAGCTCCATGTCAGCTGACAGACGCTTGGGGTAATAGGGCACATCGTGTTCCGTTGTTTCGTGGCTGTACTCCGTAAAGTATACTGTTTCTGCATGGGATTCCCAGGGCGTGAAATGTTTGTGTTCTGTAACGCGGGTATGTGGCACTTCCGCGTCACAGTAGTTCATTTGGGTACAGCCCTGGTAATCGCCCTGCGCATAACCTTTTTCAAAACTAACGGTGCGGTAACCAAGCCTTCCGTAACAATGGCGGAACCAGGCATCGATGGGACCGGTGTAAAAAATATGCGTATATGCCTTCCCGCCGGTTTCCGGGTTGAATTTTTTTCCCAGTTGCAGCCGGATGGAGGGATGGCTGATCATCTGTTCCATCACAGCCGTATACCCGTTTTCCGGAATGCCGGTATAGGGATGCAGGTGATAATTGTCGTCGTAGCTGAAGCGAACCGGTATTCTTTTGAGAATGGAGGCTGGCAGTTCACGCGGTTCACAACCCCATTGCTTTTTCGTATAACCGTAAAAGAAAGCTTCATAGAGTTCCCGCCCAATGAACCGGAGCGCCTGTTCTTCAAAGTTGGCAGGATCAGTGATCTGCCGGTCACCAAGTGTTTCCACGAATGCCCGGGCTTCCTCCGGGGTAAAGGACTTTCCAAAAAACTGGTTGATGGTGTGCAGGTTTACCGGCAGGCTGTACACACGGCCCCTGCTCAGCGCTTTCACTCGGTGCACATAGGGCCGGAAAACACCGAACCGGTTTACATAGTCCCAGATATCTTTCCGGTCGGTATTGAAAATATGCGGCCCGTAAGTATGCACCATCACGCCGGTCTTTTCATCCCGTGCTGTGTGGCAGTTGCCGCCTGCATGATCCCGTTCATCCCAGATATCAATGCTGCAGGGCATGGCCTCTGCCAGCCGGTTGGCCAGCACACAGCCGGAAAAACCGGCGCCAACAATC
>WBZP01000972.1_pt1 | contig 37090 bp, 34 predicted proteins | sample 5204301 | NCBI WGS metagenome assembly WBZP01 (sample SAMN12412401, study PRJNA552823) | activated sludge metagenome | isolation source: activated sludge from nitrification reactor of wastewater treatment plant... | place: USA: Pennsylvania | collected 2017 | reverse complement strand
CGCCAATGGCTCCAAGGCTCTGCTTGACGAGATCGCCACGGGCAAGATCACCGGCGAGGAGGAGCGCTACAGCCACACCGATCTCTGGGACTTCAACGCCAACTTCGAGGGATCCATGGCTGCAATCGCCGCGTTGAAGCCCTACCTATCTGGCAAGGACAGCCCTCTGGTAGCCGATATCGACCGGCGCTCGCGGGAATTGCGGGCCTTGCTGGACTCGCACCGCGAGGGCGAGGGCTTCGTCTCCTACACCGCTCTCACCCCCGCGGACATCAAGGCACTGACCGAGGCCTTGGACGCCTTCTCCGAAGAGGTCGCCAAAGTGGCCGGGGTGGTGGCGGCCGCATGAGCGGATCCACGCGTCGGGCCGTTCTGACCTCTGGGGTCGGAGCCGCCTTCGCTGGCGCCGCCGCCGGCGTGGCCTATGCCGCCCGACCCGACGGCCCGCTGGCCGCTCCCGCGGCGGGTGGAGGCGCGGAAGCCGAGGTCGGTCGTGCAGGAGGAGCCCCGCCCGGAGGTCCGTCTGCACCGGTGCCCTTCCGGGGGCGCCATCAGGCCGGAGTCATCACGCCGGCCCAGGATCGCCTGCATTTTGTCGCGCTCGACGTGATCACCGAGGATCCAGCGGAGCTGCGCCAACTATTGACGACCTGGACTCGGGCAGCGGAGAGAATGACTCTGGGTGCTGAAGCCGCGCCCGGAGGTGTGGTGGGCGGTGGACCGTGGGAGGTCCCGCAGGACACCGGCGAGGCCCTCGACTTACCTCCGGCCAATCTCACCCTCACCATCGGCTATGGCCCGACCCTCTTCGATGACCGCTTCTCTCTGGCGCCGCGGCGTCCAGCGGCGCTGCAGGAGTTGCCCAGCTTCGTCGGCGACGATCTTGACCCGGCCCGATCTGGCGGGGACATCTGCCTCCAGGCGTGCGCCGATGACCCACAGGTGGCGGTCCATGCGATCCGCAACTTGGTGCGATTGGGCTTCGGCGTGGTCTCGGTGCGCTGGTCGCAGCTGGGCTTCGGCCGCACGTCCTCGACCAGCTCCGCCCAAATGACACCTCGCAATCTGTTCGGCTTCAAGGACGGGACGGCCAATATCCTCGCCGAGGACACCGCCGCCCTTGAGCGCCACGTCTGGGTGGCCCCCGAGGACGACCCCAACGCGGCGGGCTGGCTGGCAGGGGGCTCCTACGTGGTGGCCCGCCGCATCCGGATGCACATCGAGGTGTGGGACCGGACACCGTTGGCCGAGCAGGAGCAGATCTTCGGCCGAGATAAGAAGGTCGGCGCTCCACTGGGGAGGCAACTCGAACGAGATGCCTTCGACTTCGATGCCGTCGACGAGGCCGGCGAACAGCGCATTCCGCTGACCTCGCACGTGCGCCTCGCCCACGAGAGCCAACTCGGCGGCATACGGATCCTTCGTCGGGGATACAACTTCATCGACGGGAGCGACGGGCAGGGTCACCTGGACGCTGGGCTCTTCTTCCTCGCATTCATGAGAGACCCTGGCGCTCAGTTCGTCCCCATGCAGCGGGCGCTCGCCCGGGCAGACGCGCTCAACGAGTACATCGAACACACCGGGTCAGCGGTCTTTGCGTGCCCCGCCGGGTTGACCGCCCAATCAGATTGGGGCAGACAACTCTTCGGGTAGCCCATCGTGGCTCTCACTGCCGACGCGGATAGGTCCCCGGCCTGATATCCCAGGCAACCGCACCATCGCGATACTCGCCGAGAAGCCAATGCGTATGAACATGCTGATGGTGTCGAGGGCAGAGCAGAGCCGCATTCTCAAGCGTGGTCGGACCGCCGTCGGCCCAATGCCGCAGATGGTGGGCATCGCACCAGTGCGCTGGGGTGTCGCAGCCGGGGTAACTGCAGTGACCATCGCGCAGCCACAGCGCGCGCGTCTGCGCCGGCGTGAAGAGTCGGGTCGCCCGACCCAGATCAACAAGCTCGCCCTGGCTGCCCAAGACCGCGGGGATGATCGCGGCATCGCAGGCCAACCGGCGCACCTCGGCAGGCGCCAGGAGCTCACCGCTCGCCGTCGACCCCAGCACAGCCCCCGCACGCACGCAGCGTTGGAGGTCATCGAGTGCCATCGTCACGAACACTGCCGACTTGGTGCCAAGTGCGCCTCCGCTCGCGCGGACAGCCTGCCTGAGCGCGCCCACCAGGGCCTCGATGCGCCGCTGGCCCGCGGGTCGGCGATCGCGCTCGCTGAGGCCGGCCAGGTCGTCGGTCACCGGCGCTGGCCGCGACATCGGACCGATGGCAGCCTCCAGGACGGCGCGCCCCTCGGCCGTGAGCACCATCCGGTAGTCCCACAGTCCGTCACCCAGCGAGCGTCCCGCGGTCAGAGTGGCCTGCCGGCGGGCCGACTCATGGAGGGCATCCAACTCACCGTCGTAGCCATAGGTGGCGATCAACCGCTCGCGCAGCCCATGCACGCCGCGCGGGCCGTGGGACTCCCCCACCGCGATCATTCCGTCGATCACGTCATCGCTCACCTCGGGGCGCAGTCGTGGCTCAAGGGCTCGATAGGACTCGCACACCACGACCGCCGTCCCGGCATCCACCCGGCCCGAGATCAGGGCCGCCCGGACCGGAGCGAACTGCCGCTCGGCCGTGGCCTGCACCGCCTTGACCAACTGGCCCGCACCGCCCGACCGGAGGGATGGTGCGTGGGCACTCACCCACGCCGGGGTCGCCCCCCACGGTGGAGCCACGCTGACGCCGCGCGCCACGCCCTCGGCCACCACCGCCGCGCGCGCTCCGGCCGCCGCCCCGCAGATCGCATCGACCTGCGCCAGAACGGCGCTCAGGTCCGAGTCGGAAAGCTGGAAGAGTCGGTCAACCACCCCAGTGACCGCGCTGGAAGCAGCGTCGAGGGCGGCCTGGATCCCGGTCGGATCCACCCCCGTCGGCTGCTCTTCCATACCCAAAGACTAGGCGGCCCCACCGACAGTCCAGTGGTCAATCCACCACCAGCACAACGGCATACGTGATCCGCGGGTCACGGCACGCAGATGATTCCCCGGTTGCCTTCCTGATCGGCGATGACCGTAATGCCGGGTGAATCGCTGTCGTCGACAATCACCCCGCCCGCCTCAACGACCGCGGCGACCCGCCGCGCCGCCTCTTCGGCCGGCACATAGACCTCGACGTGGAATCGTTGCCGCGAGGCGCCCCCCATGGGGCTCAGCTCCCCGAACCAGAGGTGCGGCACCCGACCTGTTGCATCGCGAATCTCATCGCTCGGCGTCCCTCGGCCCTGCGCCTGTGAATCACCGGCGAGCAAAGCGGCCCACACCGGCGCAATCGTCGCGGGCGCCGCGGTGTCGAGTCCGAGCTCGAGCATGCTGACCGACCCGGGATCGGGCGTTAGCCCCTGGTCGGCCGCAAGCCTGGTGATCGCGCGGGCGAGGTCGATGTCCCGCTGCGTCACCCACTCCACGACGTATGCCGAGCCGTCCTCAGCGCGATAGATCGCCTCTGGCGAAACCAGGCTGAGATCGACCATGCCGGGGCCGATCACCACCCGGGGATGGTGTCCCAGTTCGGTGCCAAGTTGACTGATTGCCGCGACAAAGCGGGCGGCAGAAGCGAAATTGGACACGAGATATCTGGCATGCAGTCCCTGTGCCAACTTCCGCCAGTCGGTGAGCTTGGCTGCCGCGATCTGGTCCCCCTTGAGCATGTCCATACATCGCGACTGTACGCGCCGGGCGATCACATGTCGCGGCGCAGCGGTAGCTCGCTGACGTCCTCGCCGCGGCCCGCGGCATACCCGACGTCCGGACCGACGACGGTGAATCCGGACTTCTCCATGACACGCAGCGACCCAGGGTTGCCGTCTGCCGCTCGCTCCCCGTCGTGCCGCTCCGCAACACCCAAGGGGCGCTGCAGCCACAACACGTCATGCCATCGGTCCTGCTTCCAGCCGATCCGTCGATAGACCCCGACGTCAACAAAACCGAATGACCGGTGGAGGGCCTCGCTCGCGGGGTTAGGGAGGGAGATTCCAGCGCATGCCATCCGGTATCCCGCCTCCTCTAGACGAGCCAACAATGCTGCATAGAGGAGTCGGCCGACGCCTCGACCCGTTGCGTTCTCCTCGACATAGACGCTGACGTCGCAGGCAAAGCGATACGCATCTCGCGCGCCACGTGGGCTTGTCGGGGTCGGCCTCGGCGCCGCGAATCTGCTTGGCCAGCGTCGCCGGCGTCGGGAAGTTGAAGATCCGGCGCGCCCTGGGGTGGGGGTCGTACCCGTTCGTGAAGTGGGTCTCGGAGCCGCTGGCTTCGAAGACGAACGGCAACCTGCCGTCCACGGTGATCGACTTGAGTTCCGCCTCGACTGGCAAACCGTTGGCATAGACGGCGGACTGCCACTCGACGCCAGAGAGTGTGGTTCCCACCGGCTTGGCCTCGATCACACCAACGACCTTGCGGTCGACATAGAGGAGATAGTCCACGCGGCCGTACCCGGCCTTCATGACGACCTCACGGCAGGCGACCCCCTGGTGAGCGATCAGGTTCAGCGACTTCTTGTCCTGCACCGACCACCCGGGATCAGCGAGCTGGCGGTCGATCAGCACGCGCGCACGCTGCTCCGCCGCCAGCTTCGGTCGCCATATCCGTTATCCACCAGGTCTCACCCTAGTTGGCCAGAATCGCACGTGTCGTGGTTGCCACAGCCAACTGTCGTGTCAGCGGCGACCTAGATTGAGACGTGTCGCCGCTGGCAGTAGCTGATTCTGAGACGCCTTGGTCCGCGCATTTTGAGACAAGCCACTCCCAGCCGAGTTACGGCAAGGACGCTTGTATGGCTTCGAAACGCCTGTGAGAGTCAGCAAGGTCACTGACCGTTCACCGGGTCTTACGACTGTGTGGCTTCAAGGACCGCGGTCAGCGCATCGTGGGCCGCCTTGAGAACCGCGATGCCGTCAGAACTTGGGATTGCCAATCCCTCCTCCACGAGGCGACTCGCTATCACGCGTTTCCCGGGCAGGGTGTAGCCGTTGGCCGCTGACCAGTCTTGGATCGTCCGCGACCAACTCACAGTGGGCTCATCAGGTAGGTCCGGTACGTCGGCGGGCGTGACGTCTGCTGCTCCGGTGCCCTCGTTGATGAACTTCGCCACAACCGTCTTCATCGCGTCAGCGTCGATCAAGTGCTCCAGCGTGAGAGCGCCCAGAGTCACGATGCGGCTCTCCGGCACACCCGCGTCAAGAAGGCTCTTGCGCAGGCCCGCACCCCCTGCATCACCATCAACGAGGAACGCGACACGGGCGCCGACTAAGTCCAGTTCGGGGTACATCGTCACAGGTACCTCCGACAGACCGGGCGCAACCTGGTAGTCCAGGTCATCCAGGCCGACGGCCTTCTTGACGAGGGAAGGCAGAAGAAGCATCTCTGTCGCACCTTCGGCGAGTACAACCTTTCGGGCTGCTGAGAAGGCCGCTGCTCCGGCTCCCATCGCCAGCATCAACGGTGAATAGCCAACCCCCTTTGTCCAGAAACTGCCTTCCACCAGGCTGCGCTGCCCGTTCTCAGGATCGGGGACAACAGCACGGATGTTGGTGCCCAGGTCTGGCGGTAGGCAGGCGGGTGAATGGGTCGTGTAGATGATCTTCGCAGCTCGAGTCTGTGTCATGAACTCGTTGACTAGGTCGGCTTGCGCGTCGATGTGCAAGTGCGTTTCGGCCTCGTCGATAAGCAGGATGGGTGGGAAGCCCTGATCCATCACTGTCAGGAAGGCGACAAGGGCAACGAACATCTGCACGCCCGCACTACGCTCGTGGAACTGGGTGATGGTGCGCCCATCCTGTTTGACGCGAATCTCAAGACTCGTGCCATTGATCTTTAGATGAGCCGAGATATTGGACTGGTTCCATACCTCCGAGAACTTCGTCTGCAGCGTCTGATTTGCCAACTCGATTAACGTTTCGCGAGCACCTTCGTCACCGTTAGTGAGCGTCGCCCATAGTGCATCAAGGGAGAGTTCGGCCATGGCGGCGATGTTCCGCAATGCCGCGGGAGGGTTCGCAACGCTCTCGGCTGTCAGCCCGTAGGCAGACGCCAGGAGACGGTCTTCCTCCGAAAACATGAGAATGTCGGGCGAGCGGTCGTACAACGCTTTGGCAACCTCATCCGAGGGGTCCGGCCTGTCCATCCACGCCTGTACCTGCTCGAGTCCGTCACGGACTGGACCCTTGAGACCAAACTCATCGAACTCCGCGAGCCAGGTGACCGGAGAGAGTTCGCGCAGTCGCGCTTCGATGTCTGGGCTCTCTACCTCAGCCACCGCCGCAAGTGCGGCCAGGAGACGGGATCTGAGCGATAGTCGTCGCTCATCGGCCCCGTCTTCTTCGTGATCCCCATCTATCTCGGCAACATCAAGGTCACCGCTGACTGAATCAGTTAAGGCGACGGTCAGCGCAGTCAGTGCCACCGCGAGCGTGGCGCGGTTCTTGCGAGGGACTGGGACTGCCGCTCGCCCTGTCTCGCCTTCTCCCGCAGTCCGCGACAGCCACAACTGGGTGGGCAGCACGTCCAGATCGAACTCAGCCAGGGCTGCTTTGTCCTCTTCGCTGAGGCGGTACTGGACCCGGACTACGACGTGGTCGTCGAGGACATCTCCCTGCACGCCTCGTGAACGCTGTGCGACAGTCAGGGACTCGCCATTGTCGATGTACGCCAGCGCGCGCAAGAGAGTGGTCTTACCCGCCTCGTTCGGCCCGACGATGGCTACGACCTTGTGGTCGAGGTTTATCTGGGCCTCAGCGAGTCGTCCGAACCCGCTGAACTCTGCCTTGGCGAGTCTCATGTAGTCATTGTCTCGTACGAGGCCGACAGACCCCGTTCCCGCATCGGCGTCGGCGGCGCTTGTTGGATGAACGCGGGGGTCCACATCAATCGGCCAAGTCACGGCGCGAGGAACCGCGGCGACTTCAGCTCGTCCACTCCGTCGGTTCGACCAGCAAGCACCGCGGAGCTACACCAGTACCTCGCGGCCTTGACGACGCACCTTGTGCAACGAGCGAGAGTTTGTCGTGTCGAGACCGTCGCCCCAAGCGTTCACGACCGGGACTACATGCTCGAGTCGGAATCCCCCTTGTGCCAGGCCTTGTCGGCATTTTGGCTTACGGTGCACGGGCACCAGTCACCGCCATCATCTCGGCACAACGGAGACTGCGCTTCGGCCACGGCCGCGCCACCGAAGCCTTGGACCGCGGGGCGCTTTCGGTAGGTGCCGTGACCACCGAAGTGCGCGACCTGGCGGCCTATCTGGCGGGCCACGGTGAGGAGGTCTGGCTTGAGAGTCCACCGGTCAGCGAAGGCGTAGCGGGTCCAGTTGCGGGACTTGTCTGCGGGGAAGCCGAGGGCTGCGCCGGCGTCGACCCAGTTCGTCACGTCGGTGCACATCCGGATAAGGATCATCGAAACGACGGCGCGCAGAATGCGCTGGTCAGGTCGAGCCGAGTGGCGAAGATGTTCAGGAAGGGCGCACGGCCAGACAAGTTGTGGGATGTCGTCGACGTCCCACCCGCGAGCATCGATGGGGTTGCCGTCCTCGCTGGTCAGTCGCCGCTTGATGAGTGTGTGCGCTCGGCCGTGCCGTCCGAGCAGGTCGTCGATGACAGGTCGCAGCGCGGCGGCTGGCTGGGTGATGCGGTCAAAGGTGTCGGCGTGGGGAACGCCAGTACCGGCGCCCCGAAGCCAGGCATCGAGTACGTCGGCGCTGGCTGTGGGAGTGCTTGCGGTGATGAGCGGCTCGACCGTCTCTAGCAGCCTCTCGATGACGTCGGGGTCACGCGGCGGGTTGGCCCAGCGGTGGGTGCGCCCCCATCCGTTCGCGTCGACCACGCCGAGTCTCACCGCGATCCCGATCGAGGACTGCCACGCGCGGAGCGTCTGAAGCGAAGTCCTGTCAATACCTGCGACCCGGCCTCGGCTACCGGCAACCAGAAGGGCGATTCGCCGCGCTCGTTGTGTGCGCGCCGCATCCGCTGCGGGCGTCTCTTGTCTGCTCAGGTCCGCCCCGCAGCTCTGACCATCCGGCATGGGCACCTGACAGCGCCGACCGTCGGGCGCGGCGGCCACTCGCATCGGGGCAGACCCATGGAACCGGTTGCCGAGTCCTGGAACCACGCCGCACTCCCTGCAGTGCCCTCGTAGGCCCACTTCGTGCCGAAGGCAGGTCGTGATCCAGGGGATGCGCCAGCTGGTTCGCCATGCGCCGTCGTCCTCGGTCAGGCATGACGGGCAGAACGTGGAGCCGGCCAGCCAGACCCACGATGAGTGAACGGCTGCCCGCGTTCCAGCGATCGGCCTGGCCTCCTGGAGTCCGCTCAGGTCGAACGCCAGCTGGTCATACGTCGCAAGCTGCATGTTCTCGACCTGGTGCGGCGCGAGCCCGAGGATCGGGGCGACGCGCTCGACGTGGCCTGGGCTCAAGCTCACGCCGAATCGACCCGGCCATCGGCCACGTTCGTCTCGCAGGCCGAGGTGGCTGCCCAGCCCGGCCAGGGTGGTGCCGTGCTGCGCTGCCCGCCTTGTGAGGTACGAAGGCCAACTCTCGTCGGGCAGTGGCTCGAGCGCGAGCGGGAGCCGGGTCACGCCGCTACCCACAACAAATGGCGATCAAGGGCCGCGCGCATTCCCGGTCCGTGGTCTCGGTCGAAGTGCTCGATGGTGCCGTCTCGCACGCTTGGTCGGACGTTGCTGGAGGTGTACGTACACGCCCACTGGTCCACCAGCCACGTTCGGACCGTGCGGACGTATGCAGATGGCTCGGCTGCGGTGGCCGCGAGGTAGGCATCCTCGTCATGGCAGACCTGTTCGCGATGCCGGTAGTCGACATCGTCGTGAAGCAGTTCAGCGGCAGCAGCCGCGCAGTGCCGCCAGAACTCCTCAGCGCGACCTTCGCGCTCCAGCTCAATGAGATGGGTCAAGAAGAGTTGCGCTGTCGCACGCCTGCGTCGCGTCGGTAACAGCTCGCGCGCGACCTGCAGCGGGTTGCCAGTGGCGCACATCCTCGCGCCGACAGCTGCGATCGCCCGGGCTTGTCGGATCTGCGCGCGATGAAGCAGATCCGACAGCCCCGGTACGAACAGGTACGTCGGCAGCAGGTGCGGGAAGGAATGGAGCGGCGGATTCGGACAAGCAAGCATGTGGGCGGGTCGAAGGTGCCTGATAGCTCGAGGGACGGGCCAATCGCCGAAGCCTTGGTAGTCCGGGTAGCCGTGCGCGAGAGTCTTCGCCACGGATCGACGAAACTCCTCAAGTACTTGCTCCGGAGGCCGGTGCACTTGCCGCTCCGGGTTCCTTCTCCGCAGTCCCATGGCTGAATTGAGTTGATCATGGAGCTCGTTGAAGAAGGCTGCGTTCTCTTCGGTCGGGCCCAGCCGTCTCAGCACTTCGTCCTGGGAGTCGCACACTGCGTCGTCGATCGCGCTGTCCTCCGCGCTGTCCGCGTGAACGACCAACGGGGTGCGATGTTGGGTGCACACGACGTGGACCTGGAGTCGCCAGCTGGATGCCCTGTACCCCGGGGCGCCCTCGACGCAGCCCGGGCACAGTCGGTCGCTGGTGGCCTTCACGAGCGGCCCGACTGCTGTGAGCGGGAGTCGAGACAGCGCCGAGGCGTTCGCGGGATTGAAGTGGTCGAATGAGCGGCACGCGAAGTTCAGCGCTGAGCCGTGGAAGGCACTGAGCTGCATTGACTGGATCTCGACGGGCTCAAGATTGACGACTCTCCCGGCGTCCCTGGCCGCTGCCTCGGACAGGGCGATCCCAGACCACCGGAAATGGCGGCGGTCGACTCGCGCAATCCCGTGGACCCGTTCCAAGACGCTGAGGGGCTGGACGCCGTAGATGTCCGCGACCCGCACGATGTAGCTGCGCCACCACTCGCCTGGCAGCGGTTCGACACGAAGCGGCAGTCGCGTGGTCACGGTGCCTCCGTCGAGGTCATCAGTGCGTGGGTGGCCTCGAGTGCAGGAACGTCGAGGTCGGTGTCGTTCCACACGGCATACGAAGCAGCGCGTTTGGCCCACTTCACTGCGAGGCCGGGTCTGCCGCGGCTCCCCTCGTGCAGGCAGCGAATCGCCCCTCGGGTGGTGAGTCGGATCGTCGCGCTCTCGCTTGGCAGAACGAGGCGTTCGCTCAGGCTGCGGCCCAGCATCTCCCAGTCGCCGACCGTGGCCGGGCTGGGGGGCTGCCAGTTCCCGACGTCGATCCACCGCGCTCCGCGGAGCCGGACCTGGTCGCCGGCAGAGCCGTGAAGGACTCCTGACTCGTCGAAGCCGGTTCCGACGAGGACGATGGTCGCGGGCAGGCCGGTGATGATGCCTTTGAGGACGTCGGCGAGGAGACGGGAGTCCTGACTTTGTCTTTCACCGATTCCGTGGCTGTCGTCGATGATGATGCCGCGCAGCCCGATGGCAGGTGCGAGCTTGCGGAGGGCGTGCAAGTAGTCGGCAGCGGTTGCACGCGGTGGTAGCGGCGGCAGCCCGATGAACGTCCAGATTGCCTTGAGCAGGGAGAGACCGCGTGCCAGTTTGGGTACCTCGACGTAGATCCAGGGGATGCTGCGGTCGAACTTTGGGTCGTCGGGCGCACGTCCGAGCCTGCTCCAGATGTCACGGGTCTCGCCGAAAGCGCACGTGAGCGCTGCGTGCGTCTTCCCGCTCAGGGGGTGCCCGCTGAGGATGACGCAGGTGGCGCTGCCGTAGGCAGAGTGGTCGTTCTCGAAGTGGGCGCGGGACACAGCTTCCCGCACGCTGCGGGTGTCCCTTGTCGAGATCGTCCCAATTTTCTCGTTGTAGACGTCGACGAGTTGCCTCAGCTCGTTGGTCACGACGGGGTGAGGCTGTGGTCTGGGGTTGTCAGAGAAGACCAGTGCAGGCCACTCGTCGATGTTCTGAGGCATGAGCCTCATTGCAGCCGCAGGGGTAGCTCTCATGCCAGACCCCAGCCCTCGTCATCGGCGGCCGTCTCGTCGAGGTCAGTGTCGAAGCTGATCTCCTCGTCGTAGTCGAACTCCTCGTCGTCATTGCGGGTGTCGGGGTACGTCTGTAGCTCCGGTTCCGTCTCGGGGACGGGCTCGGGTTCGGGGAAGGCCAGGGCGCGCACTTCCTCACTTGCCTGCTCGAGGTCGTGGGCGTAGGTCCGTTGTCGAGCGCCCTCGATGGCCGCATACCTGGCGTCTTGGCGGTCCGTGAAGACACCCTCGATCCATCGCGTCAGCAGGGCTGCCTCGCGCCGGTGCATTTCGGTATCAGTGAGGACTCTGCGGGTGTCCTGGTCCACGCCGTCAAGGGCGTGCGTTCTCACCAGCGAACTCATCGGGGCGATGCTTCCGTTGCGGTCAATGGCGCGCGGGATCATCATCCATCGGCGCTCAACGGGGTGGAGAAGGAAGATCCGCGTGGTGTCGAGGCGGTCGTAGAAGACCGTGAGAGGCCGGGCCCTGACGCCGATGCCGCGCATCACGACCGACCGCATCTGCTGGAGCTCACTGGAGTTGTAGGTGATGGTGTGCAGCTGAATCCCCTCAGGACTCAAGAGGCGTTCAGTGCGCTGGAGGCCTTTGAGAAAGCGCCATGGGTCTGTCGGTCGGTCGAGCTCACCGAAGGACGTCACGTAGTCGGCCCACACCATTGCTGGGCTCAAGGGTGTTGTTGACCCGTGGGCTTCGGTCAGGTTGCGGTGGCTCTCGTGCGCGTAGATGTCGATCGCGTACTCCCAGAGCATGTCCTGAAGATCCTGTGGCTTGATGGGCACAGCAAGCTCAAGTTCGGTGGGTCGGTTGAGCACGTTCTGGCCCTTGTGGATCGGCATGGTGCTCTCGACGTCGGCGATGACTCGGTGGATGGACTCAACGACTCCTTTGGTGTGACCACGTCGAGGCGGGCAGAAGACGACGTCGATCCCGCACTCGGCCGCAAAACCCAGGACGTGGTCGCTGGCGTTCTCCGACCCGTGGTCGAACACGATGGTGCTCGGGTGGATCGCGGGTTTGCGCCCGATGACCTTGGCCATGCTGGTCTTCTCACCCTCGGGGTCGTCGTTGACGACGACGAGCTTGGGGATGCCGTGCCACAGCTCGAGCTCGAAGGGGTAGCCAGCCCTGGTGACCGTAGGCCGGCCCATCTGAGCGATCAGGGCGCACACGTCGCGGGATGTGGCTGCGCCAACACAGACACGCAGAGCGACGAACCAGCGGGTGTAAACGTCGATGGCGCTGAGAACCACTGCCGGTACCAGGACACCGAGCGGGCCGAGGATGGCAACGGTCGTGGGTGTGGCATCGACTTGCACGAGCTCTCCGGGCCGGCTCACGCGCTGGGCCCCGTAGACGGCGACGGGCCTGCTTGCCTCGCTACGACGAGTCTTGGCCGGGTGGTGAAGCCCGCGCCCGCGAGACACCTCCCCGACCAGCACCCTCAACCGGTGGCGCGTGACGTCATCCGCCACCTCTGCTTGGTCGAGCCGGCTCCGGATCCGCACGAGCAGCTTGCGCTGACTCTTGCGCGGACGTTGGCTCTCTGCGTCGACCTCCTCACGGACGATCTCGATGACCGCCGCATCGAACTCGTCCAGCCGTTGGCCAACGGTTCGACGGTTGCCGTGGATGAGGAATTCCGGCCCTTCGCCGATGCGACCCACCTGCCGGTACAGGGCGGCTCGTGAGGCTCCGACCTCGCCAAGCGCCTTGAGTTCGCGACTCTTGGCGGCCAGCCGTTGAGGGAGCTTGGTGGTGTCTGGGTCGTAGTCGGGGTGGAGGACCCCGGCACGACGGTCGGCATCGGGGTTGCCTCGCGGTGAACCCGTGGCGACTTGCACCAGGTCGCGGTACCGCTTGAGGGTCTGGGCGCGTTCTTCCTCGGATAGCTCGGCAAGCAGCGGCGCAGGGTGCTCATCGAGAATGTCCGGTGTCGGTGCCGGTCGGTCCTTCAGGCTGGCTTTGGCAAGCGCGATCCATGAGATCCGGGAGCGGTGATCGCCATGGTCGATGCAGACGACAACGCGGCCGTTGTCGTCGCGTGTGATCCCGGTGACGATGCCCGAGTCTGGCTTCGCATCGACCGGGTGTCCCGTGCCGATCGGGTGGCGGCGGTGAACTGCCTTCACATGGCGTGTAGCCACGGGGCACCTCCCGAAGCCGGTTGGAACGTGACGGCGCTGTCCAGGTCAATGACTGAGTCGAGGCCGACGTGCACGTGACCGTGGGCGACAAGATCCCACAGCCGGACGAATCCTTGAGGCGGGCCGCCGAGGAGCTCGCTCGCACGTTGAATGTCGAGCTCTTCGGTGTTCTGGCGCAGCTGGCGAGAGGCAGCGAGGCGGTCCTGGCTGGTGTCGTGTCGACCGGCGTGCAGGAAGTTGAGGTTGCGCACCCTCTGGGCGGGCATTTCGGTCCGCACCTCGTAGCACCAGCCAGATGCCTTCGCTGTCGCTGCCGTCAGGCCCAGGATCGCTTTGAGCCGTGGGTCGTCGAGCTTGGTCTTCGTGGTCACGTCGACGAGAAGCATGCCTCCGTCCGCGCCGCGCAGGAGGAAGTCGGGTACGTGGCTGCGGATCCCGCTCGGCATCACCCACTCCAGGCGCAGCGGTTGCGTGGCCACCTGTGTCGGTTGTCGCGTCAACAGCAGGTCCCGCAGGTGGGTGAGTTCGTTGAAGCTCTCACACCACACAGCGCGGGCGTCGTGAGCCTGGCTCGGGACCACGACTTTGGAGATGTAGTTCGTCATCCCCTGGTGGGAGGCGGGCCGCCGTACGGGCAGCAGCTGATCAGGTACGAGCGAGCTCAGGGAGTCGACGCCCGCTGTCGCGACAACGGGTTCCTCGTCGGCAGTGAGCGTCACCAACGTGGCCGTCGCCGCCGCTGCCACCGACGCCCGGATCGTGCGCTCTTCGGCAACGTCCATCACCTCGGCCCAGTTCGCGGCGCGGCCCTCCAAGGGCGGGATGAAGCTTGTCCGTCGACCGAGCCTGTGGGGCACGCTTGGATGACGTGTGCGCATGAGTGAGTTCCTTTCGACGGGGAGCTCACCGTTGACGTAGGCACGCCGGGTCGCCACAATGGCAGCAGTCAGCCCCTCGGGGTTGGGTGTGAGAACTTGAGCGCGGCACAAGCCGCGATTCGCGTCGAAGCCGGGTAGCCGCCCGGCTTTCGTCGTGTCTGGGGGGTCACGGGCTCCCAGATGCGGCCCGAACGGACGTCACATGGCCCGCTCCTGCGGCAGGGCTTGGCTGAGGGCGGACTCGCCGACGGCACTGACGGTGCGCCCGGTGTGGGCCGCGACGGCAAAGAGCCGGCGGGCCACGTCTGGGGCAAGCCGCAGCTCGACGCGCACCGGGCAGTCGGTCGGGATCGCGTGCAGACGCGGACGACCGCGTCGGGCTTCGCCTGGCTGCTTCTCGACCACTTCGTCCTCCGGCACTCAACTCTCGTGTGAGGGGGCCAGAGGGTTTGTAGCCCGGTCTCGTCCGGTCGGTTGGTCAGGTCGCCCGGGTCATGTTTGATCCATCTGGGATCTGGTGTGACTCACCGATTTGTGAACATACCGGTATTCGTCACCATTGAAAAGGGGCCTACCGTGACTGCCCGAGCTGCTCCTCCAATGCCGTTGCCACTGCCTCGAACTCCTGCAGCGCGGCAGCGAGGTCCTCGACGATCTCGCGGGCCAGAACCTCGGGCGAGGGCAGGTTGTCGAGGTCCTCGAGGGACTCGTCGCGCAACCAGGTGATGTCGAGGTTGGCCTTGTCCCGGACCATGATCTCGTCATAGCTGAACGACTTCCATCGCTCGCCCTCCTCGCGCTGGCCGCGCCCACCCGGCTGGTATGCCGTGACGAAGTCGTCCAGGTCGGCTCGCCGGAGCGGGTTCTGCTTGAGGGTGAAGTGCTTGTTCGTCCGCAGGTCGTAGACCCACAGTCGCTCCGTCCACGGCTGCCCGGGCCGTGCCACCTTCTTGTCGAAGAAGAGGACGTTGGCCTTGACGCCTTGCGCATAGAAGATGCCGGTCGGCAGCCGAAGCATCGTGTGCAGGTCGAAGTCCGTGAGCAGCTTGCGTCGGATGGTCTCGCCCGCGCCGCCCTCGAAGAGGACGTTGTCCGGCAGCACGACCGCAGCCCGACCGTTGGTATCGAGGATCGTCATGATGTGCTGCACGAAGTTCAGCTGCTTGTTGCTCGTCGTGGCAACGAAGTCCTGGCGCTCGATTTCCCGTTCCTCTCGCGCCTCGCGACCGTCGGCGCCGACCATCGTCAAGGAGGACTTCTTCCCGAACGGCGGGTTCGAGAGCACCACCGACCACCGTCGACCCGGGTCGGCGATCAGGGAGTCGCGCACCTCGATGAGCGAGTCGCCGTCGGCGGTGCCCATCCCGTGCAGAAGCAGGTTCATCGCGGCCAGTCGCGCGGTGCCGTCGACAAGCTCGTAGCCGCGCACGAGGTCGTCCTGCAGCTTGGTCCGCTGCGTGGGCGTCATCGACTCCGCACCCCGCTCGGCGTACTCGTGGGCGACGAGGAGGAACCCACCGGTCCCACACGCCGGGTCGACGACCGAGTCGTCGACGGTGGGCTGAACGACATCGACGATCGCCTGGATCAACGCTCGCGGAGTGAAGTACTGCCCCGCACCAGACCCCTTGTCCGAGGCGCCCTTGCTCAGCAGGTCCTCGTAGGCGTCACCCTTGATGTCGGTTCCCGTGCCACTCCAGTTCTCCTTGTCGATGAGGTCTACGACGAGGCGCTTCAGCTTGGCCGGGTCCTGGACCCTGTTCTGCGCCTTGCGGAAGATCGTCCCGATCACCCCCGGCTGCCTGCCCAGCCCGTTGAGTATGCGGGTGTACTCGAACTCCAGCTGGTCACCCTGAGCGTCGAGCAGCTTCTGCCACGAGTACTCCTCGGGCACGATCTGCTGAGCATGAAGCCGCCTCGTGGCCCGTTCGTGCGCCATCTTCAAGAACAGCAAGTAGGTGAGCTGCTCGGTGTACTCGATGACCCCGACGCCGTCGTCGCGCAGCACATCACAGTACGACCACAGCTTGTCGACCAGCCGGCGCGAGTCCGTCATCGGGGCCTCCTTGGACATAAGGCGTCGTCGAGCCCGGCTGAGGGAAGGCCACAGTTTGTCCGGTCGAAGATGACCGCGGCAGTGTCACAGTCCATCGAAGAAGTCCTCGTCGATTCGGTAGAGGGTGACGGTCTGCTCGCCCTGCACACCCACGCCGTAGTCGACGAGCAGTCGGGCGAGGCGGGCTCCGTCGATGAGCTCGATCCTCGCGTTGATGCGCTCGGCCTCCTGGCGGGCGCCGGTGGTGAACCGCGACGTCGTGATGAATACTCCGCGGTCGCCCTGCTTACCCAGCAGAGCCCCGGCGAACTCGTGGATCCTGGGCCGGTCGATCGGCTTGTCCTCGGCATACCGCTTGGCTTGGATGTAGATGCGGTCAAGGCCGAGCGGATCCTGGCTGATGATGCCGTCGACGCCGGCATCCCCGGACGCGCTGGTCTGCTCGATGGACCCGAGCTCGCCGTAGCCCATCGCCGTGAGCAGTCGCAGCACCAGCTCCTCGAACCCGGTCGGGGTCAGCGCCAGCGCACTGCGCAGGACATCCCCTTCAACAGCGGCCCGGTTCGTGGCGACCGCCTGCTCGACGAGCTCCTGCGGCGTTGCCGGCGTCTCGGCCAGCTCAGGCGCCAGACCGGGAGCCCGTCCGGGCTTCTTCGTGGAGGTGTCCCTGGTCCGATCCCGGAACTCGAGATAGGCGGGGTATGCCTCCAGTGCCTTCATGTCGATCCGCTCGGCGAACCGGTCCAGGGCCTCCCGGCCGACCGTGTTGATCCGCACCCGCCCGCGCGACGGGGCATCGACCAGCCCGGCCTGCCTCAGATAGGTCAGCGCCCAGCCGACTCGGTTGTCCATCGTGCGCGCCCGCCCGCTGGGCAACATATGAGCCCGTTCCTCGTCGGTGAGCCGGAACTCATCGGCCATCGAGTCCTTGACGTCCCGGCTCCTGCGAATCTCGCCGTCAGCGAGAGAGGCCAGCACCGGCCGCATCAGGCTCTGAAAGTCGGGGATGGTCAAGACGCGTCTCCTTGCGTGATCGAAGGCGTGCCGCTCGGCTCTCCACCGGCTCCCTCAGTCTCCGACAGGCCGCGCACCTGCCGCCACATCTCCGCGATCGACTCGTCGACCGAGTAGTACTGCTGCGCAGTGGCCCCGTGGCCATACTTCACGGAGAACGGCGCGTTCGAGCGGCTGAACTTGTGCTTGAGCGTGATGCCGAAACCCCCGAAGTCACCGCTCTGGCCCCCCTGCGGTCGGCCAGTGACGGCCCTGATCTCGTCGCCTCCGACGAAGTCGCCGGGTCGCTGCGAGCACAGGTCCATCGTCGCCAGGATGGTCTCTGATGCGCCCGCGCAGTTGAGCAGGGCGAGGTCGTCCTGCGTCCACTCCACGATGGGGCTCGCGGCCGCTGCTGACGCCGTGGCGGTCCTGGTCGGCGAGACGACGAAGTCCTCGGCCTCCGGGATGGGCCACACTCGCGAGACGGTGATGACGTGGCCTTCGTCCATCGCGTAGGCCTGCACCCTGGTCAAGGAGATGTCGATCCCGCGCTCGGACAACCAGACCGCAGCGGAGGTGACCTTCAGGCTGAAGTCCCCCGCGACGATGACGATGCGAGGGTTGCGGAGCGTCTCAGCAGTGAGGCCGGGTGCGTGGCCGAGGAGTTGAGCCGAGGCTTCCTCGGAGGTTGCCATGGCACCGGGTCGGTCGCGGTGGAAGCGGAGGTATGCGTCGGCAAGCTGGTCGACTGCGAACCGGGAGGCTCGGGAGGCGTAGTTGATCGCCTGCATGGTCACGAAGTCGGGGGTGAGGTCGCGCTTAAGCTCGGCCACGACCAGCCGACCGTCCGCGCCGAGACCGAGGATGTCGAGTCTGTCCGGGTCGCGGCCGTCCTTGGAGAACCACTGGTCGAACTCACTCGTGACGACAAGGACGTCGTCGCCGAGTATCTCCGGGTTGGCGAGCACCCACTCTTGCAGGTGCTCGCGCTCTCGCAGCCCAGCGGCCTCCAGAGTCGAGACTTTCATCGGCTGGGCGCTCGTGCCTTGTACTCGGTAGACCAACTCACCGGTCATCGCGTTGCTCCTTCCAACGACGCAGCTTCTTCCATCACGTCGTCATCCGCATGCCGTCCGGTCAGCTTGCCCTTGAACGCGGCCGACAACACCGCTCTCCGAAGGCCCTGCCCTCGCCCCTCAACTCTGCGGATGCCGTCTGCCAGGCGGTCAGCGGAGTTGACAAGCAGCGAGTGCCTGGAAAGTCGCTCTTCCTGCTCAGCGAGAGGCGGTACTACGAGGGGGAACGCCTTCAGTTTTGTTCCGTTTACGTTTGCTTGTCCGACCTGCTGCGACACGACGCTGGCGATGTAGCCACGCCCGTAAGGGCTGTTGATAACCAGATTGGCCCACTCTGGGTTGACCTGTTCGTCGAAACGCACTCGGATCAGGTATGACGCGAAACTCGTAGGCTCTCGACCCAGGTACACAGCCGACTTCCCGACGTGCTCAGCGCTGTTCGTTCGGTTGAACAGGAGGTCTCCATCTCGAAGGAGGAGTCTTGGCAAGTCTGGTGCGTCAGGTGGGATGTACTTCAGTGAGGACCAGTCGAGACGCCCATGTTTGACATTGCCCATGCGCAGTACCGGCACGTCTGAGGCCTGTGGCTCAGGGTGTGCCTTCATGCTCGTTCCGTAGTCCACCAACAGGCTATGGCGAGACAAGGGGACGATCACCGAGCCGGATGCGGCGGAGACTTCCGCCGCGCTGGACGCAACACGTAGAACCTCAGTACGCGCTACCGCTCTATTCGTGGCAGAAGAGGCGGCGTCCAGTCGGGAGAGGTGGTCTTCAAGGATCTCGACGACCCGCCTCTGCTCCGCCAGGTCTGGCCATACCAGTCGGGTCTCAGCAAATCGCTTAGACGAGATCTCCTTGAAGGTCGTGCCGCTGGCACGGGCCTCCAGATCGGGCTTGGCTGCGAGCAAATACCAGTACAGGTACCGCGAGTCGATGAAATCTGGCGGGACTGCCGTCTTGCATCCCTGGTTTGTGCACATCTCACGACCTGCAATAGCGACGTAGCCCACAGGGGCACGTGAACTGACGATCACGGAACCAGCGGGGAAGAGTCGAGCACTGCACGAGTCATAGCCAAGCTCCGTTAGGTACCGCTCGCCCCCGGTCAACGTCTGGGAGCGGTCCCGGGACATATCGTTCGGTGTGAGCCAGGGGATCTCGCCACCCCAGTATTTGGTCACTCCTGTCTTCGGAGTTGCGCCGGAGACAATCCTGCACACGTCTCCGAGGGCGGCTTCGGACCACCCGGTTGGTTGAGCGCTCACGCGGTGAGTTCCGTGTTGAGCTCGTCGAGAACGTCGCCGGCGCGGTCGCCGAGGTCACGTAGCGCCCCGTCCACGCCGCCCTTCTCCGCGAAGGGCGCGCGATCCAGATCGTCCGCGGTGATGCCCGCCGATGACGCGATCACATCCACCATCCGATCCAGCCACCATCTCTCCACGGGCGAGAACGCGGTCCCAGCCTGTCCCTGTTGAGCCAGCCAGGCCGTGTACCGCTCCCGAACCTTGGCGGCGTAGGGAACGAGCTCGTTGTCGACACCGACGGTATAGCGCAGCAGTGACACCAGGTCGGTGAGGGTGGCCCGGTCGCTGTGCCGGACGCGGTCGACGTCGATCGCCTCGTAGGCGTGCCAGATGATGTCGGGTGTCCAGTTGTACGGCGGGCGTGAAATGCGGTCTGCCAGCTCCTGGATGTCAGCGAAGGCGATGCGCCGCTCCTTGGCGTCGGTGGCGAGTTGGATCGCCGTGATCTCGTCGCGATGGTCGAGCAGGTACTGCGCCCAGGACTCGACGACCGACCTGGCCCGGCCGGCGTCGACGACACCGTGGGCATCGAGCAGGACGTCGGTGTTGACCTCGTCGATGACGCGGTCGTGGGTGGCACGCAGCTCGAGGATGCGGGTGCGCAGCTCCGGGCTGGCGGCCACCGGAGCGATGGCCCGCTCCAACAGCTCGCGACGAGCAGCATCCGGATCGGCGGCCCCCTCAATAGCCTTGGCTTGAGTGTCCGGGTCGACCGCGTCGACCAGGGCACGGACGATGTCACGCACCGGCTGGCTGGCGACCTCGTCGAGCTCGGACCGCTCGTCGGGGGTGAGCTCCAGCTCGAGCTTGGCCAGCCGCGAGGCGAGCGTGGCGGTCTCGTCCTCGGTGAGGGTGAGGGTGGCGGCCTTGTCGAGCAGCTTCTTCAGCGAAATGGCCTTGTCGCGGTTGAGTGGCGGGTCGACGAAGTCGTGCTCGGTGACACCGACGGCGTCAACGATGACGAACCGGAGCTTGTCCTTCGCGTCCGGGGTGACGGCCTGGAAGTCCGCAGAGGTGATGGTGCGAGCTCCGCGGCCCTTCATCTGCTCGAAGTACTGCGCCGAGCGGACGTCGCGCATGAAGAACACGCACTCGAGGGGTTTGACGTCGGTGCCGGTGGCGATCATGTCGACCGTCACTGCTATCCGCAGCGACGGTGAGGTGCGGAAGGCCTGGAGCTGACCGCGTGGGTCGCGGGCGGCATAGGTGATCTTGGCCGCGAAGTCGTTGCCCTTGCCGAACACCTCACGCACGGTAGTGACGATCTCCTCGGCGTGGGCATCGTCCTTGGCGAAGATGAGCGTCTTGGGGACGGTGGAGCGGCCGGGGAAGATCTCGGTGAAGAGCCGGTCGCGGAAGGTCTCGAGGACGAGGCGGATCTGGGACTTTGCGGTGACGGCGCGGTCGAGCTGCTTGTGCGTGTACTCGAAGTCCTCCTCGATGGACTCGAGCCGCTGTTGACGGGTGCGACGGTCGACCTTGGGCACGATCGTGCCGGCCTCGATGTTGGCGCCCTGCTCGCTGATCCGGGTGCGGATCCGGTAGAGGTCGAAGTCGACATTGACGCGGTCGGCGACTGATTGGGGGTAGGTGTACTCCGAGACGAGATTCTGCCGGAAGAACGCGAAGGTCTGCTTGCCCGGAGTGGCGGTCAGGCCGATGATGTGTGCGTCGAAGTACTCGAGCACTCCGCGCCAGACCCCGTAGATGGAGCGGTGTGCCTCGTCGACAATGACGAGGTCGAACGCTTCCGGTGGGAGAGCGCTGGAGTAGGTCACCGTGACCGGGGCATCGGGAACGTAGTCGTCGAGGTTCGGGTCGTCGCCCTCGGTGACGTCCTGGCCACGCAGCACCGAGAACACTCGCTGGATCGTGGAGACCACGACGTCGGAGGAGCCGAGCATCCCGGCACTGGTGAGCTTGTCGGCGTTGTAGATCTCGGTGAAGCGGCGACCGTCGCCCGGGGTGCGGTAGTTCTGGAACTCCGCCAATGTCTGCTCGGCGAGGTTGTTGCGGTCGACGAGGAACAGGATCCGGCGGAAGCCACCGAACTTGAGCAGTCGGTACGCCGTGGTCACCGCCGTGAACGTCTTGCCCGCACCGGTGGCCATCTGCACGAGGGAACGGTCGAAGTGCTGGTCGGCGAGGCTCTGCTCGATGCCGTTGATCGCAGTGATCTGGGCCGGACGCAGAGCAGACTCGTCCAGCGGCGGCAGGTTGCGGACCTTGGCCCGCCACGTCGGTCTGTCCGGGTCGGCATCGGCGGTGCGGACGAGCTGCGCGAGAGTGGATGGCTTGGGGAAGTTGAAGACCCTTCGTGCCCGCGGGTGCGGGTCGTAGCCATTCGTGAAGTGCGTCTCCGACCCGCTGGCTTCGAAGACGAACGGGAGACGACCGTCGATCGTGACCGACCGAAGCTGGGCCTCGGCTGGCAGGCCGGTGGCGTACATCGCGGACTGCCACTCGATTCCGGACAGGGTGGTGCCCTCCGGCTTGGCCTCGATGACGCCGACGACCTTCGTGTCGACGTACAGCAGGTAGTCAGCACGGCCATGGCCGGCCTTCATGACAGCCTCCCGGCAGGCCACCCCATCGCCGGCGAACAGATTGAGGTCCTTCTTGTCCTGGACCGCCCATCCGGCGTCGCTGAGCTGGCGGTCGATCAGCACGCGTGCGCGCTGCTCCGCCGCCAACCTCGGATCCTCAATACCGGTATTCACTAATGGGCAGCCTAGCCAGAGGAGCACTCGTGGCATTGTCGGTCGCGTCTGAGTCAATAGTTCTATGACCGAAACCTGGACGAGCCGAGACCTACCTGTGCTTCGTGCGATCGTGGACCTCTACGAGGGAACCGGGAGCCCTATGGGCCCCGAGGCTATCGAGTCGGCCACCGGCTTCGACGCGGCAACCGTTCAAGCAGCTTTGCGAGCCCTCGACTCGGAGGAGCCACCCTACGTTGCGAGGTTTGAGCGCGTAATGACCGGCGCCATCATCCTCATCGGGGCTCCAACGGGGAAAGCGCGTCGGGCCGTCGGCGCATGGCCGACGCCTGAATCAATTGCTGACCGGCTCGTCCAAGCGCTGGATGAAGCGGCCGACCGGGAGCAAGACCCTGAGCGGAAGGGCTGGCTCAGCAAGTCAGCCGCCTACCTCGGCAACGCCGGCCGAGACCTGGCAGTCGAGATCGGAGCGACCGCGATCAACCGTCAGATGGGCATGTGATCGGCAGGCCCTGTCTCAAAGTCCGCCGCTGGCGTCTCATAATCCACCGCTGAAATGCCGATCCGTCTCACGGCGTCTCGTACTCCTCAGTAAATCTCAAAATCACTCGCCGTTGACACGGTCGCCGCCTTACGCGTGCTCCCGCAGGTACGTCCCAAAGTGCGGCACGGTAAAGGCGACCTTGCCCCGCTCCCCCGAATAGATCAGCCCCTTCTTGAGCAGCGCATCGCGCGCCGGCGAGAGCGACTGCGGCCGCTTCCCGAGATTTGCCGCCACCTCCGCTGTCGGCACGGCCTCCACCGCACCCTCGCCAACGTCGGCCATCGCTCGAAGGTAATCGCGTTCGGCCGGGGTGGCGCGCTCGAGCCGCGACCCAAAGAAGCCCACCCCTAGCTCGGCCTCCGCCTCCGGGGCCCCGACCGCGACATCGTCTGCGGTGATCGGTGATCGGGCCGCCCTGTCCCACACCGCTTTTCCGTACGCCTGAATGAAATACGGATACCCATCGGTCGCGGCATACATCGCGGCCAGCGCCCCCGCCGACCACTGTGCGCCCTCATCCTCAGCCGGAACAGTCAGCGCCGCCGAGCACTCTTCAAAGCCCAGCCGATCGATCCGCGAGTAGCGAAAGAGCCTCTCTGAGTACGACTTTGACGCCGACAACACAGCCGGCAGGTGCGGCAACCCAGCACCCACGATCACCAGGGGCACCCGTGATTGCGAGATCTCATGCGCCGCGGCACAGAGCGCCGAGACATCCTCCGGCCCCAGGTCCTGCATCTCGTCAATGAAGATGGCCACGCCCCGCCCCACATCGGCCGCCATCCCGCCGACATCCGAAAACAACTCCAGCACATCGATTTCGATGTCGCCCGAGTCCGCTCGCCCCACAGCCGCGGGCACACTGATCCCCGGATTCCATCGATCCCGCACGCGCTTCCCCGTGCCGACCTCGCGCATCCCAAAGGCCTTGACCACCCCGAGCGCGGCATCGCCGACACCGCCCGACGGCCCCAGCTCACGCACCGCCTGATGCACCGCAGACGCCAGCCCGCGCCGCATCGAGGTATCCGGGCGCGCCTCCAGCTTCCCGGTCCCCCAACCCGCCCGCACCGCCGAGCTGCGCAACGCATTGAGCAGGACGGTCTTGCCCACGCCACGCAGACCGGTGAGCACCACCGAGCGCTCCGGGCGGCCTCGCGCCACCCGTTCCAAGGTCACCTCAAAGGCGTCGAGGTGCTCATCGCGACCGGCCAACTCCGGCGGCCGCTGGCCAGCCCCCGGGGCATACGGGTTCCTGATCGGGTCCACGATCGCACGATATAGCGAAATCTAGCGTTTGCGGCATACATCTGAATACACCGCTAGGTCGTGTCGCGGAGACCGCATCACCCACTCCCCTACTTCACGGTCAGCGGACGACCATTGGGGAGGAGCAGGATCCACACCTGACCGGGCGCGGCCAGGAACTCGTCCCCGCCGACCTTGTACACAGTTTGAGCGTCCACGGAAGCTCGCGACCACGTGCCCGTCCACGCCTTGCCGTCACGCAGGAAGGTCGCCTTGCCGTTGCCCAAGAGCACCTCCGTCGGGGTGACATTGCCCAAGACATCGCGGTTCCCGGTGGCCTTCTGCAAGACGTTCATCACGACAATGGTCTTGGGGGACAACGCCTTACCCGTGGCTCCGTCGATCTCCTTCTTGCCATCAATGGTCAGGGTGTAGCCACCGGAGGGCGCCGAGTATGCCGCCGACACCTTTGCGGATGGCCAACTCGCGGTGGCGCTCTTGACGGGCTTCCCACCCGAGGGCGCCTCACCGAAATGCAGGCCGGTGTCCTTGGCGATAACCTCCTTGCCCGCCTTCGACATCAGCGTGGTCAGGTCGGCCATCAGATTGTGTGGCGCGTACCTACCCGGCTCACGCCAATAGCCGCCCACGGAGCCGTGCGGCAGGTTCTTCTGGGGACCCGCGGCCAGGATTCCGTTGGTGTATGCCGATGCCCCCGAGAACACGAAGGGAATGCCATCGCCATATGACCGGATCAAGGTCACGTCCGTCTCGCGGGCACTCCGGATCGGCCCCACCTTCTTGGGCTTGGTCGAGATGAACATGGCCAACATGCGGGTCAGCCCGGCCTCCACCGGCTCGACGTAGATGACATCAGCCGTGGAATGGCCCACCCTGGGGTAGGCAGCGACGGTGTTCTCGATCTTGACCGCGATTACCGGCTTGCGCGGCAGTCCCACCGCAACCGGAGTCGGGGTTGGCGTCGGGGTCGGCGACGCGCTGCTTGAGGACACCGATGGTGACGGCGACGGCGCCGAGTCACCGGAGCAGGCGGCCAAACCCAAGACGACCACCCCCGCCGTCACCAGAGCAGGCAGGGAGCGGGCAGCGGAAGTCTTGACCACCCATCGACTCTAACCGCCCACCGACCCGACCCGTCCGGACCTACCGCACCGTGAGCGGCGCAGAGGTGGGCAGCAGCATGATCCAGACCTGACCTGGCGCCAGCAGAAACTCCTTGGACCCCACCCGATACACGGTCGGTGACGCGGCATTGCGGCGGGTCCAGGTGCCGCGCCAGACCTTGCCGTCACGGAAAAAGGTGGCCTTGCCCGACCCGGTCACCGTCTCGATCGGCGTGGGATTGCCCAGCACATCGCGATTGCGCGAGTTCTTGGTGACCACGTGCTGCACGATGACCGTGCGGGGCACGACGGACTTCTTGGTCAGCGCGTCGATCTCTCGACGGCCATCCGTGGTCAAGGTGTAGCCCTTCGCCTTGGCTGACCACGTGGCAGTGATCCGACAAGCCGCCCAGGAGGCGCTCAACGTCCGGGCCGACTTCCCGCCCGGCAAGGCAGCGCCGAAGTGCAGCCCCGGATCCTTGGGGATGACGGGCTTGCCCGAGCGCGCCAGCAGGGTCGGGAGCGCACCCATGAGGTTGTGTGGGAGGACCCGCCCCTTGGCCCGAGCGAAGCCCTTCATCGACGCCTCGGCGTAGATATTGTGCTGAGTTCCCTTGCTCAGGACCTTGTGGGTGTACGACGAAGCTCCCGAGAAGACCAAGGGGACCTTGCGCCCGTATGCCGCAAGCAAGGTGGCGTCGACCTCGCGCGCGCTCCGGATAGGCCCGACGGTGGACGGCTTGCGGGATACGAAGATGGCGAGCAGCCGCGTCAGACCCCCCTCGACTGGCTCAACATAGACCACATCGGCCGAGCCGTGACCCACCCGGGGATACGCCATCGTCGTGTTCTCGACCTTCACGGCGATGATCGGCTTGCTGGCGATCCGCACGGGCGCGGCCACCACGGGCCGCGTGGGGGTCGGTATTGGCCTGGCCATGATCCGTTGCTCCACGGACGAGGGCAGCACCAACGCCGCCGGCTCAGGCGATGAGGCATTACTCCCCGAGGAGGCCATCGCCAGCAGGCACAGCCCAGCCACCGAGGCCCGAAGGAACAGGGTGGGAGCAGGCGTGGGGCGGATCCGCACCCCTGCACGGTAACGCGAACTACCGCCTACTTGAGGAACCTGCTCGTTCGCCGGTCGGCCAGCGGCTTGCCGCCGGTCTGGCAGGTGGCGCAGTACTGGAGCGAGGAATCCGCAAAGGAGACCTCCCGAACCACATCGCCGCAGGCCGGGCAGCTCTCGCCGGTCCGACCATGCACCCGCATACCGGCCCGCTTGGCGTCCTTGAGTTCGGCCGCCGGGCGGCCGCTGGCCGTGGCCACGGCTGCACTCACGGTCTCGCGCAAGGCGGCATACAGTCGCTCGATCTCGGCATCGTCGAGCCGGGCAGCAATCGCGAAGGGCGACATCCGAGCCACATTCAAGATCTCGTCCGAGTAGGCATTGCCGATGCCCGCGATGATGCCCTGGTCCCGCAAGAGGCCCTTGATCTGCATGCGGTGGCCACGCACGATGCCCGCGAATTCGGCCACCGTAAAGGACGCCGCCATCGGATCCGGCCCCAAGGAGGCGATCCCCGGCACGTCAGCCGGCGACATCACGAGGTATGCCGCGAGCCGCTTCTTGGTCCCCGCCTCGGTGAGATCAAAGCCTGAACCGTCCGAGAAGCGCACACGCAGGGCGATCGGAGACTTCCCCGGCCGCAGCACGGTGGCGGACATGCTGTCACTCCACCGGAGCCAGCCGGCCCGCGCCAGGTGGAAGATCAGATGCGTTCCGCCGCAATCGAGGTCGATGAACTTGCCGTGTCGGCTCACGCCGTCGACCGGGGCGCCGACCAGCGCCGTTGGCGGCGGCGAGTAGGTCTTCAAGACAGAGATCGAGCCGAGCTCAACCCCCGTCACCGCTAACCCCTCGCAGCGGACCGCAAGGAAGTCGACAAGGGCCTGCACTTCCGGCAACTCGGGCATGGCGCTCCTCTCCCAGCCTGACGAACTAGCCGTCGTCCCGCAGTAGCGGGCGGACCTGACGGGCCAACTCGAAGCCGTCATGCCCGCGGATCACCGGCACCGGCAGGTCCTGCGTGGGCGCCGGGGCGAGGTCGTCATTAGCCACCGGAATCACGTGGGAGAGCACCTGCTCCCCCGCGCTGAGCTCTCGAATCGCAATGCCGCGCACGCGATCTGGACGCTGCCGCGCGAACTCGGTGTAGATCTTCGGATCGTGCTGCCCGTCATCGCCGATGAGCAGCCAGCGCACGTGCGGCAACTCGCGAGCAAGCCGGTGCAGGGAGGCACGCTTGTGCTCTTGCCCGGATCGGAACCACCCGCTATTGGTCGGTCCCCAGTCGGTGAGCAGCATCGGCCCGGGCGGGTAACCATGGCGACGCAAGAAGCGGGTCAGCCAAGGCTGTGTGTTCCAGGCCCCGGTGGACAGGTAGATGATCGGCGCCCCCGGGTGGTTGGCGAGGATCTCCCGATACATCGTCGCCATGCCCGGCACCGCCCGGCGGGTGCCCTCGACCTTCACGAAGGTGTTCCAGGCCGCGATCAGGGGCCGGGGCAGTGAGGTCGACAGCACGGTGTCGTCGATATCCGAAATGATCCCCACCGGCTGGGAGGTACCGACCACGAGAACCCGCGCCCGCACGGGTTGGGCCTGCGGAGACTCCACGAGCACGTCATGCCAGCCCGGGCCAAGTCCATGCCCACGAATGGTCACATCGATCAGCCCGCCGCGGTCGGTCCGGGACTCCACTACCCGGTTGCCCAGCGTGACCGTCACCGGCGCATCCATCGCAGGAGCGGCCACGAAAGCGCGCCAACCTCGGGTGTCCAACTCGATGGAGCGCAAGTGCGAGTTGTAGGAGCGCTGTGTGCTGTGCGGATCCAGCCCGCGCGACATCAGCAGCCGACCGAGCACGCGGATCGAGGCCACCGAGCCATATCCCGTGTGCGGCACGATGCGAGTGCGCCAGCCGCGATCGCGCAGCCCATCGGAGAGGCGCGCGTGATAGGCGTCCTCGATGATCGCAGCAGCGTGCGGTCGCGGCATAGGCCAACCCTAATCGGCGCTGGCTGCCCGACCCAGCGTCGGACCCAGCGTCCGACCCGACGCTGGCCCGACCCTGGCCCGACCCTGGCCCGATAGCGTTGGCCTGTGAGCGAGAGTGCGCCCGAGACGCTGGTGGTCTCGACGATCGGCGTGCACTGGCGCCTGATCCTTGACGTGCCATCCGCGGACCGAGCCCGGATCGCCCGCAACTGGTCCCGCGCGGTGGTCGCGCCGGAGCACGCGCTCGCCGCTCCGGGCGGCCTGGAGGACTTCGTTGTCTCGCCGGCATTCACTGGCGGACTGGGTGGAATGACCGTGGATACCCTCGGCGAGGGCCTCGACTATGCCTTCTCCCGCTCGCTGACCATGGCCTCCATCAAGCGCCGAGCCGGCGGCGCCCTGATGTTCCACGCCGCCGGCCTGACCGCGCCCGATGGCCAGGCGATCGTCCTCGTTGCCGGCTCCGGGACCGGCAAATCCACCGCAAGTCGGATCCTCGGCCGCTCGCTGGGCTACCTCTCCGACGAAACGGTGGCCGTGGAGGACGACGGTCGGATCGCGGCATACGCCAAGCCGCTCTCGCTGATCCCGCCCGACGCCGACCCGCTAGCCAAGCTCGAGACCGGCCCCGATGACCTCGGCCTGCTGCCTGCCCATCCCGACCCCCGGCTCGGGGCAGTGGTCATGCTCGAGCGGGATGCCTCCTGCCCGGAGCCGGTGCTGGAGCCGGTTGCCCTGATCGATGCCCTGGTGGGGATCATCCCGCAGACCTCCTCGCTCCTGCTGCTGGACCGACCGCTGCAGCGGCTGGCCGAGGCGGTGTGCCGGGGCGGCGGCCCGTGGAGTTTGCGCTACCCCGAGATCTCCGAGTGCGAGGCGCTGATCACCGGCCTGGTCGATGACCTGACCCACGGCCGCGGCCCCGAGCCGATTCAGTGGCGCGCGCGCAGGGGCGGCCCTGACGTGCGCGAGCGCCACCCCAACCAGGTCGATGCTCGATACCAGCGCGGCCCGTGCCTGGACGCGGTGGAGTCTGAGGGCAGCGTGCTCATCGCATCGTCCGCGGCCATCATGCGACTTGACGGCTTGGGCGCGGCCCTGTGGCTGGCCTGCGCGGATCCCCGCACCCAGGCGGACCTGGTCGCCGTGGCAGAGCGCGAACTCGGCGCTCACCCCGACGCGCCGGCCTTGGTCCGGGGAGCGGTGTCGGCGCTGCTGGAGGCCGAGGTCCTCCAAATTTCGACGACCTGAGCCCGGCACGCGGCTCGCTGCGGCAGACTCGATCCATGGGCCGAGGAGCGTATGCCGCACTCGCCGTGCTCGTGATCCCGATCTGGGTCAGCGGATGCGCGGGGTCAAGCGCGCCCACGGTCACCGCGCCGACCGCCACGGTGACCGTGACCGCCACGCCGAGCGCGCCATCGCCGTCGCTCGGTTCGACGCACACTTCGACGCCCAGCGCATCCGGCCCAGCGCCGACCGCCACGGTCACGGTCGCCGCGAGCTCGGCGGCGGCCGAGGAGAACACGCTCTACGGCAATCCACCGCGATGTGCCTCGGACCCGAGTTCGAGAGCCGCCTGCGCCTTCGTCGACGCGATCCGAGGTGGGCAGCTATCCACGCTGACCACGACCGCGCAGCAGGCAGCGCAGGCTCTTGTCCTGCCCGACGGAGCCTGGGGACTTCAGCGCTGCGAACTGGTCACCCAGCTGACGGCGCAGTGCGCGGTGCTCTTCCTGTTCAGGCCGGGAGTCAGGCTGTATCTCACGCTCAGACCCACCTCAGACAACACGGCATTCGAGGTCATCCACGCCCAACTGGAGTTCCGCTAAGGCCCGGGCCTTCACGGGCACTGGCACGGGATTCCCCCGCACTTGGGGCAGCCCTGCGCATATCGCTCGACCGCCTCGGTGAGGTCGACGCCGACCTGGTTGGCCAGCGAGGCGACCCAGGCCAGCACGTCGCCGAATTCATGCAGCCGGTCCTCATGGCTTCCCTTGCGCACCGCTTGTGCCAGCTCGCCGATCTCCTCGGTCAGCCAGGCAACAGTGCTCGGCACCCCGCGCGCGTGATCCCGCTCGCCGAAGGTGCGCGCGATGACGTCTTGCAGGTTGGCCAGGTCCATGAGGGGACGCTATCGCGCCGGCACCGGCTAGTTCAGGGCCGCGCCATCCGGCGGGTCCAGCCGTGGCAGCGCATGAAACCGGCGCAGGAGCGCGGTTTCCCGCCTCAGGATCGCGCGCACCTGAATCAGGCGGGCCTCCTCGTCCACAGCCGAGAGCACACACTGGCGGTCGGCGGCCTCAAGGACCATCTGGTCGGCAATCCGGTAGGCCAACTGCCCGCGGGCGGCCTCCACGTCCCGTGGCTGGGCGCCCATCGCCTGCTGGTATGCCGCGAGCTCGTCTCGGGCGCTCTGCACCAGCGACGAGTCGGCGGCCTCGGCCGACTCGGTCAGCCACGTGATCTCCCCCGTCAGATAGGGCGTGCCCGCGGCCTGGTCGATCCGGTCCAGGTGAAACCGGCGCCGGCCGGTGGCGACCAGATGAATCACGCGTCGGCCGGTGCTGTGATCCCTGGCCATCGCCTCCACCTGAGCTTCGCAACCCACCTCGGCCAGCGAGGTCGCCGCGCCGACCCCGACCTCATGGCCCTGCCGAATCCACAAGACTCCGAAGCAGCGCTCCGGCTCCGGGGCTCGAGCCAGCGCCTCGGCGAGCGCGAGGTACCTCGGTTCAAAGAGTTGTAGCGGCAGCCGGGCTCCCGGCAAGAGCACCGAACCCAGCGGGAAGAGCGGAATCCGTGCCTGGGACATCTCAGATCGCCGGCTGATCCGAGGGGCTTCGGTCGGCCTCGATCGCGCGATTGACCAGCGGCAACATGGTCAAGCCCTGGACCGCGATGGTGAAGATGACGATGGCATAGGTCACCGTGACCAAGTGGGTGCGGTACGGGCTATCGCCGGGCAGGCCCAGGGCCAAGCTGATCGCGATCCCACCGCGCAGGCCACCCCAGGTGAGCACGCGCACGGTCCACGGCCCGTAGCCGTCGCGGGAACGCACGAAGGGCATGGCCGCCCCCACGCTGATGAACCGAGCCAAAAGGGCCGCGATGATGAGCAGTGCGCTGGCGACGATTTGCGCGCCGGTGGTCTCGGTCAGCAGCACATCGAGTCCGATGAAGGCAAAGAGCACGATATTGAGGATCTCGTCAAGGGTCTCCCAGAAGCCCTCGACGTGATGGACCGTGGCACCGTGGAAGGCCACATCCTTGCCCCAGGACATGATGAGCCCCGCGACTACCATGGCCAGCGGTCCAGACAGCCCGAGGTCCACGGCGGCGACATACCCACCGACCACGGTCGCTACCGTGATGAGCACCTCCAGCGCGTGCGCTTCGATGGAGGCGCACAGCTTGTAGCAGATGAATCCCAGCACGAGCCCAAAGGCGATCCCGCCAAGCGCCTCCTGGGCAAAGACCAAGGCGGCCGTGCTAGCGCCCGGCTCCGGCGTCGTGTGGCCGATACCCACCAGGCTCCCGATGACGATGAAGAAGACCACGCCGATGCCGTCGTTGAAGAGCGATTCTCCCGCAATAAGGATGCGTACCCGCTCCGGGATCTTCGTGCGCTTGAGCAGATCGAGGACCGCCACCGGGTCGGTTGGGCTGATCAAGGCCCCGAAGAGGAAACACCACAGCAGAGGCACATCAAGGCCAACCAGCCGGAAGACGGCATACGACGCGAGCCCCATGAGCGCAGTGCTGATCGCCGTGCTGACAAAGGCGAGCGTCAGCACACTGCGCCGCTGCCGGAGCATCTGGCGCGCATTCAGGCTCATTGCGCCCGCGAACAGCAGGAAGCTCAAGATGCCGTTGAGCACGAAGTCCGTGAAGTCCAAGGTCTCCAGCAGGTGGGCGAGCTCGGTGCGCAGCCCGAAAGTCAGACCGAAGCGGTCAAGGGTGATCAGGCCGATCGACGCCAGCGCGCCGGCCAAGGTGACTCCCACGGTGGTGGGGATGCGCGTATAGCGCTCGTTGGCCCATGCGAGTAGCGCGGTGACCACGAGCAGGACGGCGAACGCGCCGACGGCAGTGCTCATGAGTCAACTCAATCACGTCCCGACGGTGTCGAACGCCCTCACCGAAGCGGGTGGGCCAACTCGTCCTCAGGAAGCTTGGCGAGCACCACGGCAAGCACCGCGGCAATCACGGGGAGCACGCCGGCAAGCACGAAGGTCGGGGTAATCCCGATCCAATGCGCCAGCGGACCCGCGAGCGCCATCGACACCGGCATGAGCGCCAGCGATACGAAGAAGTCCAGGCTAGAGACGCGGCCCAGCAACTCCGAGGGCACCCGGCGCTGGAGCAGGGTCCCCCAGATGACTGTGCCCATTCCGAAGGCCACCCCGAGCACGGCGGCCGACAGGATGACCTGCCACAGGCTGGTCGCCAGGCCCATCGCGATGAGCGGAAGCGCACCGGCGCCCCACAGCAGGTTCATCACCGTCAGGTAGCGCCGCGGCATACGCAAGGACCCCATGACCAGCGAGCCGAGCGCCGAGCCCAGTCCGTATGCCGCAAGCACCCACGCGTGATCCTGTGGGCCTCCAGCCAGTCGTTCCTTGACCAGGAACGGGATGAGCACCTCGATCGGCCCCATGATGCTGAGGACGAGAAGGGTCGCGAAGAGCAGCGTGGCCAGCAGCCAGGGGGTGCGCACCATGAAGGCGAAGCCCTCGCGCAGGTCGCGCCCGGCGCCCGCCAAGCCGGGGCCGCCCTCGTCCCGGGTCGGGAGGTCGCGACGCACCGGGGTCCTGGGGACGGTCATGAGCATGAGCACCCCAGCCAACGAGACCAGCGCGCAGACACCCATCGCGAGCGCCGGGTTGACCGCGGCGATGATGCCGCCAGCGATGGCCGGCCCGAGCGCCTGGTGTAGGGCAGGCCGCACCATGCCCTCAAAACCGTTGACCGCCAACAACTCGCTCTCGTCGACGAGCGCCGGCAGCCAGGCCGTGTACGCGGGGTAGTAGAAGGCCATGGCCATCCCGATGAGGAAGCCCACGCCCGCGAGCACCGGCACGGACGTGCCGCCAACTAGCGCGAGCGCCGCCACCACCGCCATCCCCAGCAGCTCGACCGAGGTGACGATGACCAGGATGACCTTCTGTGGCACTCGATCGGCGACGACCCCACCCAGGAGCGCCGGCAGGATGATGCCGATCGCACCGGCGGTGGCCACCCCGGACAGCGAAGCCGGGCCGCCACCAAGGCGGATCACCTCCCACACCACCGCCACAGCCCACATGCCCGCAGCCAAGGTCTGCAGCATGAGCGCTACCGCGAGGCGGCGGTAACCCGCGTTGCGAAATGGCGCGATCGCCCGCCCGATGGCAGACGATCGCCCCGGCGCGGGCAGAGCATCACTCACGCCACTGAGGCTACCCAGCGGAACTGGACTCGTCCTGTTGGGGTGAGTTGAGCGACCCGGTCCACGTCCGCGGAGAGCAGCACACCGATGACCGGATACCCGCCGGTAACCGGATGATCATTGAGCAGAATGACCGGCTCGCCGCTCGGCGGGACTTGGATGGCACCTCGAACCATGCCCTCGCTAGGCAACTCCAGTGCGTGAGTCTCGTTGCGCTGCAACGGTATGCCGTGCAGCCGCACACCGCGTCGGTCGCTTGCCGACGACACGGTCCATGGAGTCCTCGCCAAGGCGTCGGGGTCTTGGAACCAGTGCGCGCGGGGCCCGGGCAGCACCCGCAGGGTCACCTCTGCAGGCCAGGGGCGGGCAGTCGGCGCGGCCTCGACATGCGGCAGGCGGCGCGGAGTCCGGCCCACGCGGAGGCGGTCGCCAGGCCGCAATGGCGCCGGCCCGATCCCCGATAGCGTGTCGGTGGCTCGTGAGCCCAGCACCCGGGGAACCGCGATGCCGCCACGGACAGCCAGGTAGGTCCGCGCGCCATTGGGCGGCATACCGACCGTGAGGGTGGCACCATCGGGCAGTTCCACGAGCGCGCCATGTCCTACCGGGCGAGAATCCACGCTCACCACGGCCGGCGCACCGGTGAGGCAGACCGTGCTCCGCCCATGAGACCGGACGCGAAGGCCACCCAGGGTGCACTCGATGCTGGCCGCGCCCGCGGGATTGCCGAGCAGGCGATTGGCCAGGGCGTGCGCACCGAGGTCCGCGGCCCCCGAGCGCCCGACGCCGATCGCTAAGTGGCCGATGCGCCCACGGTCCTGGATGAGGGCCAGCGGTCCGGTCTGGAGGATCTCGAGGTAGCTGCGGCTCATCTGGGCACCGCACGGAAGGTGACGATCGTCCCAGGGGTAAGCAGCGCCGGGGGGTCCTGAGCGAGGTCCCAGAGCACGGCACTCGTTCGCCCGATGAGTTGCCAGCCCCCGGGCGAGGACCGCGGATAGATCCCGCTGTAGTCGCCGGCGAGCCCGACCGACCCGGCCGGTACGGACGTTCGCGGTGTCGCCAACCGGGGCACCCTAAGCCGAGGGTCTCCACCGACGAGGTAGCCAAATCCCGGTGCGAAGCCGGTGAACCCGACGCGCCAGGGTGTGCCGGTGTGCGCCTCAATCACCTCCTGCTCGGTGAGGCCGGTATGCCGCGCAACGTCTGCCAGATCCGGCCCGTCATAGACAACCTCGATCTCGACCTGTCGCATCTCCCCCCGATCAGCGCTCACGGCGAGGTCGCTCAACAGCGCCTGGACCTGCGATCTCAGGCGGCTGGCCTGCGTGCCGGGGCGCAGCGTGATCAGGACCGTGCGGGCGGCGGGTAGCAGGTCCTCGACGCCTCGCCACACCCCGTGGCCAGCCGCGGCGAGCCGGCCTAACGCGGCCGTGGCCGTGAGCACCTCGTCGGTGCCGCCGAGTTCGACCAGCAGAGCATGCTCACCCATGGGCAGCAGGCGGGAATCCACGGCGCCTACCGATCGACGAAGGCGCGCACCTCGACGCCCGCCGCCTCAAGCGCCGCGCGGATGGCCCGCGCCATGGCCACGGCGCCCGGGGAGTCGCCGTGCGTGCAGATGGAGTCCGCCTCCACTGCGAGGTCGCTGCCATCGACCGCCCGGATGCGGCCTTGCGTGGCCAGGCGAAGCATGCGTGCGGCCACCTCGTCGGGATCGGAGAGCAGCGCCCCCGGCTGATCCCGCGGCACGAGTCCGCCCTCGGGGGTGTAGCCGCGGTCCGCGAATGCCTCCCTAACGGTGCGCAGTCCCGCCGCCGCTGCCTCCGCCAAGAGCACCGAGCCGGGCAGGCCGAGGATGGGCAGCGAGGAGTCGTATGCCGCAACGGCATACACGACCGCGCGCGCTTGACGTTGGTCAACGGCGGTGGTGTTGTAGAGCGCGCCATGAGGCTTGACATAGGCCACGCTGGTGCCCGCCACGCGGCATAGGCCGTCAAGGGCGCCGATCTGATAGATCACATCGGCGGTGAGCTCGGCCGAGGGCATGTCCACCGCCCATCTCCCAAAGCCCGCGAGCTGCCGGTAACCGACCTGCGCTCCGACGACCACCCCCGCGGCCGCGGCCGTCGCACAGGTGCGTTGCAGAGTCAACGCGTCGCCCGCATGGAAACCGCAGGCCACATTCGCGCTGGTCACCAGGCCCACCATCGCGCTGTCATCGCCCAAACGCCAGGCGCCGAAGGACTCGCCGAGGTCGGCATTGAGGTCCAGGCGCGGCGGCATACGTCCAGGCTAGCGAGGGTGCGCGAGCGGCGAGCGGCGTCTACGGTGGACGAATGCGCTATGAGTACAACGTCCTCGAGATCCGTGAAGGCTTGGTCGGCGGCAAGATGTCCGGCGACAAGCTGCAGAAGATCCTCAATGAGCAGGCCGCCTCGGGCTGGCAACTGAAGGCCATCACCGCCACCGAGGTCAAGGGTCGCCTCGGCCCTGGTGGGGTCGAAGGTCTGCTGATCACCTTCGAGCGCCCGGTCGGCTGAGCCAGCGCAGGCCACGAGCCGCGCCGGTACTAGTACCTTCGGCGTAGTCCGGTCGCTATTCCTTGTTGAACGGTTTACGGTCTCCCCATGGAAGATCTGTTCGACACCATTGCTGGCCTGCCCATCCATCCCCTCGTTGTCCATGCGGCCGTGGTCCTGCTGCCCCTGGGCGCCCTTGGCTTGATCGCCATGGTGGTCAAGCCGACCCTCCAGGAGCGCTATGGCTCCTTGATCATGGCCGTCATCGTCATGGGCGCGGGTAGCGCCTTTGTCGCTGACCAGTCCGGCGAGGCGCTGGCCGCTCGGGTGGGTTCCCCTGGTGAGCACGAGGAGTGGGGCGAGCGCTTGGTCATGTCGGCCATGCTGCTGACTGTCGTTGCGCTCGTGTGGTGGATTCGTCGGCGACGCAGCCAACGCAGCGGGTCCACCGCCGCCGGTGCCGGCCTCCTCGGGGGCGCGGCGGCGCTGCTCGGAGTCATCGTGATTGGCATGGCGGTGGCCGCGGGGCACAGTGGCGCCACCGCAGCGTGGGCCGACCGGATCTCCGCTAGCGAGTCCAAGAGCGCCACCCCGACAACCTCAGCGACCAAGGCCACCACAACCAGCTTGACGGCGGCCGCGGTCGCGACGCACGCCTCGGCCACCGACTGCTGGACCATCGTGGACGGCCAGGTGTACGACCTGACCTCCTGGGTCAACCGGCACCCCGGCGGGGAGGCTCCGATCGAGAGCCTCTGCGGTCAAGACGGGTCGGCGGCCTTCCGCGAGCAGCATGGTTCGCAGGGTGAGCCCAACGAACGGCTCGCGTCCTTCCTGCTGGGTCCGGTAGCTGCGTCCTAGCCGCCGAGGCACTCCACCACGGTGCCGACCAATAGGTCCACCTGGTCAACGTCAATGATCAGCGGCGGGCGGATCTTGAGGATTCGCCCACCGGGGCCGGTCGCCGCGATAAG
>WBZP01000971.1_pt1 | contig 37104 bp, 34 predicted proteins | sample 5204301 | NCBI WGS metagenome assembly WBZP01 (sample SAMN12412401, study PRJNA552823) | activated sludge metagenome | isolation source: activated sludge from nitrification reactor of wastewater treatment plant... | place: USA: Pennsylvania | collected 2017 | reverse complement strand
GAGGATGAACACGGAAGTCTGGAAGATGTTCAGACCCACCAGTTTCTTCACCAGATTGCCGCTCGAAATGACCACGTAAAAGCCGCACATCATTAAGATGATGAAGATCCAGTAGTTGTACAGGCCCAGGATTGCCACTAGCGCCCCCTGCCGGCAAAGGCGTAGAAAATGGTCACCATCACCGACGACACGGTGATGCCGACGCCCAGTTCCACCAACAGGATGCCCAAGTGCTGGCCGTGCGCCGGATCGTGGCTGTCCAGCACACCGTAATCCAGATAATTGCCGCCCAGGAGCAGCCCGACCAAACCCACGCCGGCGTAGATCAAAACCCCCAGCGAAACCCCGATCCGCAGCAGCCAGGGGGGCATCAACCGGCGGGCGTCGTCCATCCCGTAAATCAGCGCGTAGAGAATGAAGCCGGCGCCGAAAATGACGCCGGCCTGAAACCCGCCGCCCGGCCCGTAATCGCCGTGAAACTGCACGTACAGCGCGAACAGCAGAATCAGCGGCAACAGCAGCTTGGTTCCGATGCGCGGAATCGTGTAACGCTTCATTTCGGCTCGTCCTCGCGGGCACGCCGCCGCCGCGCGCCGCCGATCAGCACCAATACGCCGATGGCGGCGGTGAACACCACCGTGGTCTCGCCGAGCGTGTCATAGCCCCGATAGCTGGCCAGCACCGAGGTTACGATGTTGGGAATGCCGATTTCCCTGGGCGAGTCCTCGATAAAGCGCTGTACCAGATGATGGTGGATGGGATTGGCGGGATCGCCGTAGCGCGGGATGTCCCAGGTGCCGTAGACCAGTGCCAGGCCGGTGATGGTCACCACCAGCAAGGGCAACAGCGGCTTGTGGGCGACCGGCGTTTTTTCGCGGCTGGTGGTCAGCGCCAGAGTGCCCAGCATGAACACCGTCGCCACCCCCGCGCCGACCGAGGCTTCGGTGAAGGCCACGTCCACGGCGTCCAGAATCACGAACAGGCTGGCCGACACCAGGCTGTAAATGCCGAACAGCATCACCACCGCGAACAAATCCCGCAAGCGGATGGCGGCCACGGCGGTGACGACCAGCAGGGTCAGCAGGAAGATATCGACTAGGACTTCGATGGCGGCGGCTCCTCGTGCAAAATCGGCGGCGGATTTTCGGGATCGACCAGCGCCGCCCGGGACAGGGCATGGGTCGCGATGGGGCTGGTGAACCACAAGAAGATCAGAATCAGCAACAGCTTGACGCTCACCAGGGTCCAGCCGGCCTGCAACATCAGGCCGAGCACGATCAACGCGGCGCCGAGCGTATCGGTGATGCCCGCCGCGTGCAGGCGGGTGTAGAAATCCGGCATCCGCAGCAGACCCACGCTGCCGATCAGCGCGAACGCCACACCGCCGAGCAAGGCCAGCCAACTGAACAGATCGATCAGCGTGGCCATCACAAATCGCTCTGCGGTTCGTCGGGATCGTTGCGCGGCCAGCCCATGTCCCCGTAGCGGATGAATTTGAGCACCGCGATGGTGCTGATGAAATTGATGAAGGCGTACACTAGGGCGATGTCGAGAAAATCGGGACGCCCGGTCATGAACCCCAGCACCGCGATGAGCAGCACGGTCAGGGTACCGAAGGAGTTGACCGCCAGGATGCGGTTGTAGACGGTGGGACCCAGCACGGCGCGCGCCATCGCCAGGATCATGCAGGCCAAAATGCCGAGCGCCGTGGCGGCGAACATCACTTGCCTCCTTCCAGCCGGGTGACGCGCCGATCCATGTCGCCTTCCACCAGCGAATCGGCGGCTTCGCGGGTCAGCGCGTGAACTTCAAGGGTATCGCCACTCAGGGTAGTAGTCACCGTGCCCGGGGTCAGGGTGATGGAATTGGCGTAAATGAACCGGCCGAGATCGCTGCGCTGGGTCGGCTTCAGGGTGATCAGGGTGGGGCTGATCGGCAGCTTGGGATCGATGATGCGCTTGGCGACATCCCAATTGGCCAGCACGATCTGCCACAACAGCCAGGGCCAGTAGCCGAGGGTATGCGCGTTGAGCCGCAAGCGTTGCGGCTGTTCCTCGGGGTCGAGCACTTCGGCGCGCCAGGCAACGAACACCACCAGCGCGCAGGACAAGACGCCGAAGATCAGCAACAGGGGAACGTCGAAATAGCCCGACAGCAGCAGCCACAGGCCAAAGCAGAACAACCATAACCCCAGCGCGTGCAGCAAGCGGCCTCCCGTCATGATGATGTTGTTGGATGAAACTAATTAAAAATAGCTGGTTTGACAGCGTATATGAACTCATTCGGGCAAGAATTTAGCGAGCACGTTTAATTCAGATCTGGATCCCGAAAATAGCGGGCGCCCCAGTCGGCCTGGACCGATACGCCCTTTTCGTTCAGCCGGTAGACCTTGATGCTGGGATCGCTGGAAGCGTCGGCCGGCGATCCCGATGCGACGAAACCGTTCAATTTCTTCGGATCACGGAACACCAGTACCTGCCGGTAGGGAAGAACCGTGGTCCCGGGCTGGACATCGGTCCGGGCCAGTTGCATGTAGGTGGCTTTACCGCGCCGGTCGAAAACCACGCCACGGCCGTGGGTTTCGGCCAGCACGGCGTTCAGACCGTTGATCTCGAACACACCGTAGCCGGCGGCCTGCTCGACCTCGGTTTGAGCTGTCGGTTTTAGCTTGTAGATCTGTCTCAGGGTCTGGTTGCGGACCTTGAGGATGGCTTGCTGCTGTTCCTGCTTGGCTTTCTCGCTCAACGCACCGGAGGACTGGAGGGCGGCGACCGGCTTGGGCTTGGATGCGTCAGCGCATCCGGCCAGCGACGCCACCAGCAACAGAGCGCCGGTGGCCAGGACGGCGGCGATCCACACGGACCGGTTCACGCCCGGCGGACTTACGGAGAGAGTTGTTTTAGTCGTCATCGGCGGATTGCAGATAAACCGTCACGTTGTAGCGATCACGCGGATACAGTTCCCGCGCTTTCCGGTAGGCATCGTCCTCATCGCCGGCCGCCACCGTATCCTCGACGGTCGGGCCACTGGTCAGTGGTGTAGCGTAAACCAGATACAGCGTCGACCGGTTTCTGGTCGGGTGCTCCTCACGCATGTGTCACCTCCGTCATGGTTGGCGTCGTCCCTGAACCAAAGTTGGCATACCGCTTATGGTATGCGCAAAGAAGCTCGATACCTAAGCCCATCCAACAGACTCATTTCACTCCGCGGCGGCCCGGATCGGGCTTGCCGCCGCCATCCCGTGCTGGTCGTGGCGGCCGGTTCTTGGCTTCGTTGCTGAAGCGGAACCGCCCGGCCAATACACAACCCTTCATGCCGGGATCGCAGGGTCGATCCTGGACATGCTGGCAAATACCGTTGAACTCATGTGGGCAACCCCAACCACCAGCCATGTCGTCACCTCTGGAACGGAAATTTTGCAGGGCGCACGCCCCGCGACTGGATTCATGCTTGGGGATGATAACGAAGAATCCATTGTTGACACTACCGCCGGCGGCTCCCCGCCGACACAGACCATCGGGATGCGGATGAAGCCCAGGTCGAACAGCACGGTTTGATCGGGGCTGCCGGTCATGTTTTCAGAGGGTTTCGCCGAGCTTCCCGTGGATGGACGATCCGCGCGTCACCAACCGATCCAGATAGAGATAAATCACCGGGGTGAGATAGAGCGTCAGCAGTTGCGACAACAGCAGGCCGCCGACCACCGCCAGCCCCAGCGGGCGGCGCAGCTCGGCGCCCGCGCCCCAGCCCAGGGCGATGGGCAAAGTTCCGACCAGCGCCGCCATCGTGGTCATCATGATCGGCCGGAAGCGGATCAGGCAAGCCTGGAAAATGGCCTCGGCGGGCGCCACCCCCTCGTTGCGCTGCCGGTCGAGGGCGAAGTCGATCATCATGATGGCGTTTTTCTTGACGATGCCCACCAGCATGATGACGCCGACGAAGGCGTAGAGACTGAGATCCACCTTGAACAGCAGCAGGGTCAACAGTGCGCCCAAGCCCGCCGATGGCAGCCCCGACAGGATGGTGAGCGGATGGATGAAGCTCTCGTACAAAATGCCGAGCACGATGTACACCACCAGCACCGCGACCAGCAACAGCACACCCAGCCCCTGCAGCGAGGTCTGGAACGCCTGGGCGGTGCCCTGCAGGCTGGTGGTCAGCGATACCGGCAGGCGCAGTTCGCTTTCGAGCGCCTTGATCCGGTCCACCGCCTCGCCGAGCGACACGCCCGGCAACAGGTTGAAGGAAATCGTGACCGAGGGCAGTTGCCCCTGGTGATTCACGGTCAGTGCCTGGGTCTTGCGGGTGACCGAGACCACGGTGTCCAGGGATACCAGCGTCCCATTGGCGGAGCGCGCGTGGAGCCGCGCCAGCATCGCCGGATCGGCCTGAAACTCGGGCGCGAGTTCGAGAATGACTCGATACTGATTGGTGGCGCCGTAGATGGTGGAAATCTGCCGGGCGCCAAAGGCGCTTTGCAGGGTATCTTCCACCTGGCCGAAGCTTAGACCGAGCGCGGCCAGCTTGTCCCGGTCCACCTCCAGCGCCAGCGCCGGACTTTGGTTGTTGAGGTTGCTGGTGACATCGACGAAGCCGGGCAGTTGGCGGATGCGGCCGAGCAGGGTATCGGTCCATCGATACAGTTCGTTCAGGTCGGTGTCCTGGAGCGTGTACTGATATTGCGCCGCCGTGATCTGGCCACCGATGCGGATCGGTGGCGGGTTTTGCAGATAAACATTGATGCCCGGCACCCCCGCCAGTTTCGGGCGCAGCGCCTGAATCACCCCATCGGCGGACAGGCTCCGCGCCTGCCGGGGTTTGAGGTGGATGAAGAAGGTGCCGGTGTTGGCGGTGGGGCGCGGGCCGCCGGCGCCGACGGATGACATGAACGCCTCGACATTCGGGTCCTGGGCGAGAATCGCCGCCACCGCCCGCTGGCGTTCGACCATGGCCGCGAAGGAAGCATCCTGGGCGCCTTCGGTGAAGGCCGTGATCTGGCCGGTGTCGCCGCTGGGCAGAAAACCCTTGGGCACCCGATCGAACAGCACCACGGTAGCCACCACGGTGAACACGAACAGCGCCACGACGCCGCGCGGTCGCGCCATGGTCCAGCGCAAACTGCGTTCGTAACCCCGCAGCAGGCCGGTGAAGAAGCGTTCGAACACCTGATAAACCCGGTTGTGCGCCTGGGGGTCGCTGTGTCGCAGATAGCGGCTGCACAGCATCGGGGTCAGGGTGAGCGAGACCAGGCCGGATACCAGGATCGCGGCGCAGATGGTGACCGCGAACTCGTGCAACAGTCGTCCCACGATCCCGCCCATGAACAGCACCGGGATAAACACCGCAATCAGCGACAGCGTCATGGAGAGGATGGTGAAGTCGATTTCGCGCGATCCGGTGATCGCAGCTTGAAACGGTGTTTCGCCCCGCTCGATGTGGCGGACGATGTTTTCCAGCATCACGATGGCGTCGTCCACCACGAACCCCACCGAGAGCGTCAGCGCTAACAGCGACAGGTTGTCGAGGCTGTAGCCGAGAACCTGCATCGCCGCGAAGGTGCCGATGATCGAGATCGGCAAGGCCAGGCTGGGGATGAGAGTCGCCGACAGGTTGCGCAGGAACAGCAAAATGACCAGGACCACCAGAACGCCCGCCAGCACCAGGGTGAACTGCACGTCGTGAATCGACTCGCGGATGGATTGGCTGCGGTCGTACAGCACCTTGAGTTCGATGGAGGCCGGCAGCTTGGCCTGAAACGCCGGCAAGACCTGCTTGATGGCGTCCACGGTGGCGACGGTGTTGGCGCCCGGTTGCCGCTGCACCGCCAGCACGATGGCGCGCCGGTCCACGTACCAACTGGCGATTTTGTCGTTCTCGACACTGTCCAGTGGGGTGGCCACTTCGTTCAGACGCACCGGCGCGCCGTTGCGATAGGCGACGATCAGCGAACCGTAGGCGGCGGCGGTTTCCAACTGGCCGTTGGTCTTAATCGCGATGCTTTGCCGTGGTCCGTCGAATGTTCCGACCGGCTGGTTGACGTTGCCTTGCGCAATCGCCGCCCGCAACTCGTCCAGGCCAATGCCGCGCGCCGCCAGTTGATCAGGGTCGGCCCGCACCCGCACCGCGAACTTCTGCGAGCCGAACACCCGTACCTGCGCCACTCCGGCGATGGTGGAGAGGCGTTGGGCCAGCAGGGTTTCCGCATATTCGTTCACCACCGACAGAGGCAGGGTCGGCGACAACATGACGATGTAGAAGATGGGCGAATCGGCCGGATTGACCTTGCGCAGCGAGGGCGGCGCCGGCATGTCCGCCGGCAATTGGCGCAAGGCCGTGGAGATGGCCGACTGCACGTCCTGGGCGGCGGCGTCGATGTTGCGGTCGAGCGAGAATTGCAGGGTGATCGAGGTCGAGCCCTGGGCGCTGGTCGAGGTCATCAAATCCAGGCCGGCGATGGTCGAAAACTGGCTTTCCAGCGGGGTCGCCACCGCTGCGGCCATGGTCTCCGGCGAGGCGCCCGGCAGGGAGGCGGACACCGAAATGGTGGGAAAATCGACGCTGGGCAGTTCGCTGACCGGTAGCGCGCGGTAGGCGAGCACGCCGAAGATCAGGAACGCCGCCATCAGCAGCGTGGTCATCACCGGGCGACGGATACACAGTTCGGGCAGTTGCACGCCGGTTCCTTCAGCCGCCGCCGGCCTTGACCTGGACCTTCGCTCCAGGCGACAGCCGCAACTGACCGTCAATGACCACGGTTTCACCGTCCCTCAACCCTTGGCCGATCACCGCCATCTCGCCTTGTCTCAAGGTCACGACGACGGGCCGGGCCTCGACGGTTCCATCCGGCTTGACCACGAAGACGAGGCTTCCCCCCGGTCCCTGCTGTACCGCTTCCGTGGGCAGGGTCACCGCGCCGGCAATCACCTCCAGGGTGAGACTGACGTTCAGGAACTGCCCCGGAGTGAATGCCTCGGCGTCGTTGGCTATCGTGGCTTTCATCTGGATAGCGCCGGTAGTCGGGTCGACAGCGTTATCGAGAAAGCGCGCCTCGCCCGGAAACCGCCGGCCGCCGTCGCCCGGCACGGCGACCGTCACTGGCAGCCCCCCCGTCCGCAAAGCCACGCGCAGGCGCGGCAGATAACGTTCGGGGACCGCGAAGCTCACGTAGAGCGGCCGCACCCGATTCAGTACCGCCAGCGCGGTGTCGTTGGCCTTGACCGTCGCGCCGGGCGAGACCAGCCTGGCGCCGATGACACCGGCGAATGGGGCTTGAATCGTGGCGTAACTCCGCTGCAAGCGGGCGGACTCGATGACCGCCTGGTCGGCGCGCACCGTGGCCGCCAAGGCGTCGGCGTTCGCGCGGGCCTCCGCCACCTGCTGCTCGGATACGAACGCGCGATTTTTCAAGGACAGATAGCGGTCCACGTCCAGCCGCGCCTTGGCCAGTTGCGCCTGGTCACGGGCCAGGTTCGCCTCGGCCAGTCGCAGGCGGGCATCGAAATCGGCCGGATCGAGCCGCGCCAGGACCTCGCCCGCCACGACCGTCTGTCCCTCCACGAAAGGCAGCGCCGCCACCTGACCATCCACCCGCGCCTTGAGGATGACGCTGTCGTAGGCTTCCGCCCGGCCGACGATCTCCAACACCAGCGGCACGTCCTGGATGGCGGCGCGAGCAACCGTGACCGGCGCCGCCGGTGCGGCGCGCGCCGATTGACCTGGCACCGCCTTCGACCAAGGATATAACCGGTAAACCGCCGCCCCCCCGAGCGCGAGAGCGACGGCGGCGAGGATGATTTTGAGGCTGTTCTTCATGCTGGCCGTGTTCGGGGGCGATCAGACTCAATTCGAGAAAATAGCTGCGATAGCGCCGCGCATCGCGAGTCAACAGGGTCGGGCCGGCGGTGAGTGCGTGGGGCGCCAATGGTGCGAGGGTCAAAAACCCGATGGGATCGGGCCTAGGCCCTCTCTAATGCGTCCGCGACCCCAGCGTAGCGCGCCACGGCATCTTCTCGGGCGTCCTCAATGATCCGCATCACCTCCTCGACATCGGCCGCCGCGCCGCGGCGCTCAAAGCGTCCTGTCAATTCAATACCGGGAGAGAGGTTGCCGTGCTGATAAAGCGCCCAGATCTCTTTGCCGTAGTCGGTCGTCTGGAGCTCGTGGGCAAAACGGCCGAAATAAGCGGTCATGTTGGCGACATCCCGCTCCAGCATCATGCGGGCGCTGTTGTTGGCCGCGGCATTCACCGCTTGGGGCAAGTCGATAATCACCGGGCCTTGCGAATCAACCAGGATGTTGAACTCCGACAAGTCGCCGTGGATCAGGCCAACGCAGAGCATCCGCACCACCTCGGCAATAAGATGGCGGTGGTACTCCCGCGCCTGCGCGCTGGTCAAGGTGAGTTCATGGAGCTGGGGCGCGGGATGGCCATCCGCGTCCACGACCAACTCCATCAGCAGGACGCCCTCCACAAAACCCAAGGGTGCGGGTACCCGCACCCCGGCGGCGGCGAGCTGATATAAAGCGTCCACTTCCGCGTGAAGCCAGGCGGCCTCCTGTTCTTTTTGCCCATAACGGGTGCGCTGGGCCATGGCGCGGGCGCGGCGGCTACCGCGAACCTTTCGGCCTTCCTGATACTGAACGGCTTGCTTGAAACTGCGCTGGTGGGCTTCCTTGTAGACTTTGGCACACCGGATCGCGTCGCCACAGCGCACTACATAGACTTGCGCTTCTTTACCGCTTTTTAACTGACTGATGACCTCATCAACCAGACCTTCGTCAACCAACGGCTTCATTCTTCGGGGTACTTTCATAAACACCTTGGCTCGATATGAATTCCAGATAGCTGAGACCGGTTCGCCCCAATGATGATTGACCTCCAAAATCCGCTGGATGTCTGCCGGAGGCGCCGGCCGTGCCACCCCCGGACCTGGTAATCCCCCGGCCCCACATCCTGTTTGCCCTGCCGCAAGGCGCGCTCGATCCAATAGCGTTGCCCTTGCACGAACGCCAGCCGAGGAGCCGGGGCGTTGCCGAGACTGTACTTGATCTCGGTCGGGGTCTCCACTTCCCGGCGGACCGCTGCCAAGCCTCGGCGGGTTGTTGGACAGCCCAATGGCGGAAATAGCCGCCGAACCGCTCATAAAAGCTCATGGTAACCGTTCACTCCCCTCGCCCGCTTGCGGGAGAGGGGTTGGGGGTGAGGGCCGCAGTTTCAAAGACTTACCCCCTCACCCTAGCCCTCTCCCCCTTGACAAGGGGAGAGGGGACTGAATGATTACGCGCTACCTTGTATCTTGATAAAGCTTGTATTATCTTTACTCATTCATATAAAAATCAATCAGATAAATCTGACAAGGTAGAATTGGTTAAACAACTGCCGCGGCCATGCGCCGCCAAGAGAGCCTGACCATGAACAACGCCGTGATCGCCATCCTGCTGGGAGGAATCCTGACCGCATCCATCACCGCGACCGCCGATCCGCTGACCCTCAACCAGGACGATACAGTCGATAAAGTGCTCACAGCCCAGAAAGGCAAGAAGGTGACGATCCGCCTGGGGTCGGGCGAAGACCTTAGCGGGACGGTTAAGGATGTGAATGGTTCGCTGGTGCAATTGAGCGAACTGAGTGGCAAGGAGTTTTACGATGCCGTTATCGCAACCAAGAACATTGCCGCTGTCATCATCCGCACCAAGTAACACCATGACCGCCCTAATGAAACCGCCATTCGCGTACTGCCGACCTCCACCGGCCCGCCGGTCACCGACCTCACCGCTCGTGCGCCTGCCCGACTTCCGGGCTGCAGCGCCGAACCGGCGGGATTTAAAGCGCGGCCAGCGCCTGTAGAGTTCCGGTCCAGTCCACCATCCAACAGGTTTTTGCCATGATCGACATCCTCCTGCCGGCCGGGCGAGCGGCTATTGACCTTGCGCTCTTCGTACTGCTGCCGGTAATGGTGGTCATGCTGTCCCTGATGCGCTTGCTGGAAGCCAAGGGGCTGCTGGATTGGATGGTGGCCCGGTCGACCCCCGGAGTGCGTCCGTTCGGACTCACCGGCTTGGGGCTGTTCGCGGCGTTGCAAATCAATTTCGTCAGCTTCGCGGCCCCGGTCGCCACCTTGGCGATGATGGAGCAGCGGGGCGCTTCGGACCGGCATCTGGCGGCCACGCTGGCGATGGTGTTCGCCATGGCCCAAGCCAACGCCAGCCTGCCGCTGGCGGCCTTGGGTCTGCACTGGGGTCCGACGCTGTTGTTCTCAGCGGTGGGCGGCCTGGTTGCGGCGGCGGCTACCTACCACGGTTTTGGCCGGGGCTTGTCCAACGCAGAGCACCTCACCGACGACACGCTCCACCATCCCACGGCCGAGGGCGCCAAGGGGGTACTGGACGTGATCAACCGGGCCGGGGCCGAAGCCTTCAAGATCACCATCGGCGCGATCCCGCTGCTGGTGCTGTCGCTGGTGCTCGTTACCGCCTTGCGCCAGGCGGGGGCGGTGGATGCCCTCACGCACGGGTTGACGCCGCTGTTGGGAGCGCTGGGCATCGATCCGGCGCTGATCCTGCCCACGGTCGTCAAGTATCTGGCCGGCGGCACCGCCATGCTGGGGGTGGTGGACGAGATGCTGCGGCAGGGGCAATTCACCACGACCTTGCTCAACCAGAGCGCCGGGTTCCTGCTCAATCCGCTGGACCTGCCCGGCGTGGCGATCCTGGTGTCGGCCGGCCGTCGCGTCGCCGGGATCTGGAAGCCCGCCGCCCTGGGCGCCGGCGTCGGCATCGCAATCCGCACACTCGGCCACGCGCTGTTCGCGTGACCATCTGCCCCGCCGAGAGAGACGCTCATGCCCGCCGATCGACCTGTCAACGACTATTCGCTGCTCGATAAACCCGAGGTGCTCGCCGGTTTGTTTCATCCCCGTCCGGGTTACGGTGCGGGTTCCCGGGCCAACGTTCACGAGTTGCGGATTCCGGTCGCGGCGGGAGTGGTGGTCGGGGCGCGCTGCTATCAAGCCGATTCCAAGGCGGTGAATCTCCTGTTCTTTCACGGCAACGGCGAGATTGCCGAGGACTACGACGACCTCGGAGCGTTGTACGCCCGGCGCCGGATCAATTTCCTGGTGGTCGATTATCGCGGCTATGGCCGGTCCACCGGCCGGCCGACCGCATCGGCGATGCTGGCCGACAGTCACGCCGTCCTTGGCTTTGTCGCCAGCGAGTTGAGCCGCCAAGGCCATGCCGGGCCGCTGATCGTCATGGGGCGCTCGCTGGGCAGCGCTCCGGCCCTGGAATTGGCCCGCCATCATCCCGAGACCATCGCCGGGCTCATCCTCGAAAGCGGGTTCGCCCACACCGGGCCACTGCTGCGTCGGCTCGGGGTCGATCTCGCCGCACTGGGGTTCGAAGAGAACCGGGGCTTCCGGCAACTGGACAAGATTCGGACCTTTGCCAAACCCACGCTGATTATCCATGCGGAATACGACCACATCATCCCCTTCGCTGACGGTCAGTCCCTGTACGACACCAGTCCCGCCCCGGACAAGCGTCTGCTACGGATTCCAGACGCCGACCACAATACGATCTTTGCCGTGGGATGGCGGCCGTATTTGGCGGCGGTCCAAATACTTGCGGACTCCCTCTGATCGGGCTTCGTCGTTTGAGCCGTCAGCGGCGTACTGCGATGGCTGAGGGGAACACAGCGGATCGGCCAGAGTTCCCGCAACCCGGCAGGGACAGCACCCTCCCGGCGGGTGCCGACCGCTCCGGTCACTGCCGCCACGGCGGGGGAATGAATTCGGTTTCGCCCGGAACCGGAGCGAACCGCCCCGCCGCCCAGTCGGCCTTGGCGATTTCGATACGTTCCCGGCTGCGGGCCACGAAATTCCAGTAGATGAAGCGTCGGCTCTCCAGCGGTTCGCCGCCGAACACCATCAGGCGGGCGGCGGTTTCGGCCTCCAGCCGCGCCGGTCGGCCGGACCTCAAAACCGCCAGATGGCCGGGTTCGAGCGGGGTTCCCGCCACGCGCAGCCGCCCCCCCGCCAGATACACCCCGCGTTCCGGATAATCCGGCGGCAGCTCCAGTGTGGCGCCCGCCACCAGTTCTACATCAGCCTGGAGCGTGGACGAATAGGCGATGACGGGGGAAACCAGACCGAACGCCGCGCCGATCAGCAGCCGCAGCGACACGCCCTCCACCGCGAATGCGGGGAGCGATTCCGCCGGGTAGTGATGGAACGCCGGCGCCATTTCCTCGGAGGCCGCCGGCAGGGCGAGCCAGATCTGGATGCCGTGTACCGGAATCTGGTCGGCCCGGATATCGGCCGGCACCCGTTCCGAATGGACGATGCCGCACCCGGCCGCCATCAGGTTGATGGCACCCGGCTCGATGCGCTGAACGTAACCCAGGCTGTCGCGGTGCATCATCGCGCCCGAGTACAAGTAGGTGACCGTGGCCAAGCCAATGTGGGGATGCGGGCGCACGTCGCCCACTGTCCCCACGCGGGCGAATTGCGCGGGACCCATGTGGTCGAAAAACACGAAGGGACCAACCGACGGAACCTCGGCGGCGGGCAGCAGCCGCTGGACCGGAAAACCTACATCGCTGGTCTTGGGCGAAATCAGGTGCTGGATGGCGTTCATCTCATCGCTCCTCGTGTCGCGCCCGAGCGGAGAAGCGGTCGGGCGCGGCGGGCTGGACAGCTTACCCGGATATTCGGACCACGCGCCGCGCCGTCGCGTTCAGAAACGGTCGTCGCGGCCATCCGCCAGGACGGCCAGTCCGGTGATGTGCTTTAGCGGCCCGCATGTAGAACGGGGTGTGCTCCAGCACCCGCTTGTGAGCTATTTTGTCCTGTCAACGGGCCGTTGTTCAACCGGTGGTGACCGGCCACCGGACGATCACCCGCAACCCCTGGCCCGGTTCGACATCTTCCAGGCGAATGCTGGCCCGGTGGCGGTCGGCGATGCGTTTGACGATGGCCAGCCCCAACCCGCTGCCGGGCGCGGAGGCGCCAGCGCCGCGATAAAACCGGTCGAACACCCGCGCCCGTTCCGCCGCCGGAATGCCCGGCCCGGTGTCGCTCACGGTCAGCACCGCCTCGCTCCCCATCGATTGGATCTGGACATCCACCCGCCCACCGGTTGGTGTGTAGCGCAAAGCGTTCTCCACCAGATTGCCAAACAGGATGCGCAACTCGCCCGGATCGCCGGCGACGGTGGCCGCCGCGCTGGGCAGTAGCCCCAGATCGAGATGCCGGTCGTCGGCGATGGGCGCGGACTCGGCGACGACCCGTTTGGCCAGGTCCAGCAGATCGACCAGTTCGACCGACTCCGTGACGGGCGCGGCGTCCAGCCGGGCCATGGCCAGCAATTGTTCGACCAGATGCGAGGCGCGGATGAGGCCGGCGCGCAACGCGTCCAGCGTTCCGGCCCGTTCCGCGTCGTCCGTGGCCCGTTGCGCGATTTCGGTCTGGAGCCGCACTGCGGCCAGCGGGGTGCGCAGTTCGTGGGCGGCGTCGGCGATGAACTGGCGCTGGGCGTCGAGGGTGTGCGCCAGCCGCGCCAGCAGCTCGTTGAGGGCGTGGACCAGCGGCGTGATTTCCGCTGGCAAGTGCTCCGCCGCCACCGGTTCCAGCGCTCCCGACTGGCGCTGCTGAAGGTCGGCGGCGAGGCGATGCAGCGGCCGCAGGCCGGCGCCGACCCCGAACCAGATGACGAGGGCCATGCCCGGCAACAGCAGCAGGAACGGCGCGAGGTTACGCAGGGCGATGTCGGCGCTCATCCGCAACCGCAGCCGCGCCGGCTGCGCGACCTGGACGACGCGATCGCCAACATACAGGGCGAACAGCCGCCAGCGCTCGTCGCGCCAGAGCAGGTCGGCAAAGCCGGGCTGCGTCGCGAAAGGCAGTTCCCACGCTTTGCGGGAGACATACAACAGGCCGCCGCGATCCCAAATCTGCACCAGCAAGTCGCCCTCGCCGTCGCCGACCTGGCCGCTGATGGCCAGCGCCAGCAAATTTTGATTGCGCAGGGCCAGTGCCGTCTGCTGCAACTGATAATCGAACAGAGCGTTGACCTCGGCGCGGGCCTGGCGGTAGGTGGCGTAACCGGCAACGCCTAATACCAGACTCAGACCGACCAGCAATCCGGCCAGCAGGCGCTGGCGGATGGAGGTCACGGATTTTCCCCGAGCCGGTAGCCGACACCCCGCACGGTGCGAATGACCCCCGGATTCAGCTTGCGGCGCAGGTTGTGGATGTGAACTTCGATGGTGTTGCTTTCCACTTCCTCGCCCCAGCCGTACAGGCGATCTTCCAGTTGCTCGCGGGACAGCACCGCCCCCGGCGCTTCCATCAGGGCGCGCAACAGGGCGAATTCGCGGGCCGAGAGTAACGCCGGCTGGCCCTGGTATTCAACCGTATGGGCGGCGGGATCGAGCCGCAGCGCGCCGATTTCGATCATTTCCCGCGCCCGCCCGGCCTGGCGGCGGAGCAGCGCCCGCATCCGCGCCAGCAGTTCGGCCAGATCGAAGGGTTTGACCAGATAGTCGTCGGCGCCGCTGTCCAGACCCTTAACCCGGTCCGGCACCGCGTCGCGGGCGGTGAGAATCAATACCGGCACAGTCAGGCCGCGTTGCCGCCAGCCGTGCAGCACCGCCAGGCCATCCTTTTTCGGCAGGCCGAGATCCAGCAGCACCAGCGCGTACTCGGTGGTGTCCAGCGCCAGTTCCGCATCGCGCCCGTCCCGGACCCAGTCCACGGTGAAACCCTCGCCGCGCAGTCCCTTGCGCAGGCTCTCGCCGATCATCGGGTCGTCTTCCGCCAGCAGGATACGCATTTCAGTTCAAGCGATAGAGATTAAGGGCAGTCTTGACCACAATATAGAGCACTCCTAAATCTCATGTGGAAACTCTGCTGGATAAGGGCTTGCCAACAACCATCTTGGAAAGGTTGATTGAATTACTTGGTTTTTCTGCTATCTATAGGGATGGTGGCCAATTTCATTGGCCATTGTCCGTTCCATCGGGTGAAAGCCGCCAACCGGTGCTTTCGTGCCCCGCACGTTGCAATACCCCCCTCGCAGAGGAGAAGAACCATGGCGCAAATGCAACAGAAGAGCTTTTCCCAACCGGATGACACAAGAATCTTCGACCGAGGAGAGTTGAAGCTGGTTGAATTGGGCGGTGTCACTTTCGGCCGCGCGATCCTCCAGCCAGGGTGGAAATGGTCCACCTGCGTCAAACCCCTGGTGAACACTGCAAGCTGCGAGGCTCCCCACCTCCAGTACCATGTTTCCGGCCGCCTCGGCGTGCGGATGGACGACGGCAGCGAACAGGAGTTTGGACCCGGTGAGGTCTCTCTCCTGCCGCCCGGCCATGATGCCTGGGTCGTCGGAGACGAACCGGTCGTGGTGGTTGACATCACCGGGATGGTGAATTACGCCAAGCCGTAACGATAAACCTGCCGCCTCTCAAATCGCCCCAGAAGCTACCCATCACGACAGGCGATTAGAGTTTTCCCACTTCCCGCACAGGACTCCAAGATAAGAGCCGGGAGTCTTGTGCATAACCCTGGTTTTTCCCAGCCGTGGCGGACCCGTCACCATAAATTTTGATACCGGGACATGCTGGTGGCGGTGCTGCCCGCCCAAGACGTTAGCGATTTTTCCGATCCGGAGGGCAACACGATGAATGACACTCTTCCTCCACTGGGTTTTCAACGGGTCAAGGTCATTGCTTTGGCGGTCGGCGACCTGGATCGCGCCAATCGGTTTTACGGTCAGCAGTTGGCGCTGTCACCCGCTTATGAAGGGACAGAGCAGGTTGGTTGGTGGCTCGATCAAGTCATTCTGATGCTGAAACCCGATTGGGAAGCGCCCACCGCAACGCCCAATCCCCGAGTGACCATTGAAACCGATCAAGCCTTGGCGACGCAGGATGCCTTGCGTAGTCGCGGAATCGTCATCGCCGACGAGGTCCAGCCCTATGATGATTTCCATGTGGGGAGTTTCCTCGACAGCGAAGGCAACAAGCTGTGGTTTTGTTCGCGATAGGCGACAACACTGCAAGCCGTGAACAGTGAACGGCAAGCAACTATAGCGCTCCTATGCAGGTTGTGGAAATTCCCCTCCTTGGCAAAGGAGGGGTGGCGCGCAGCGCCGGGGTGGTTTGAAAACAGCGCCTCCACAAATCAGATAGGAGCGCTATATAGCTTTCCTGGCTTTCCTATTCCACTTGTGGATCGTAGTGGCAGGTCGGGTTACGCTTCGCTAACCCGCCTGCTTGGTGCGGACCGGGATTTCCACCGCCAGATACAACGCACCGTTGTCGCGCTTGACCAGCAGCGGCACCCGCTTGCCCGGCGGCAATTCCTTCACCAGTTGTCGCAGATGGGCGGCGTCCCGAATCTTCTGATTGTTCAGGCTCAGCAGAATGTCGCCCGGTTGCACGCCGGCCTCGGCGGCGGCGCCCGGCCCGACCTGCTGGACCTGCACGCCACCCTCGCCCCGACCGCGCGGGTCAGTGGGCAAGTCGGCCACCGTGATGTTCAGCTGCGGTGAGCCGTTGTCCGGGGCGCTGTTCAGCGCCAGTTCGTTCCGATTCTTGTCCGGCAACTGGCCGAGCGTCACGGCGATTTCCCGCTCCCTGCCATCGCGGATAACGGTGATCGTTTTGTTCGCGCCGGGCTTGGTCGAACCGACCAGCGGCGGCAGATCGGCGCTGTCGTTCACCGGCTTGCCCGCATAGGCGACGATGACATCGCCCGCTTTCAGTCCGGCCTTGGCCGCAGGGCTATCCGCGCTTACCTCCGCCACCAGCGCGCCGCGCGGCTGCTCCAGATTGAACGAACGCGCCAAATCTTGCGTCACTTCCTGTAAGCTGATGCCCATCCAGCCTCGGCTCACCCGACCGTCAGCCTTGAGCTGCGCCACCACATCCATCGCCACATCCACCGGAATGGCGAACGACAGCCCCATGTAGCCACCGCTGCGGCTGAAGATTTGGGAGTTGATGCCCACCACCTTGCCGTTGAGGTCAAACAGCGGCCCGCCGGAGTTGCCGGGATTGATCGGCACGTCGGTCTGGATGAACGGCACGTAGGCGTCGCTCGGCAGCGAGCGGCCCAGGGCGCTGACGATGCCCTTGGTGGCGGTGCGCTCCAGCCCGAACGGCGCACCGATGGCAAACACCCACTGGCCGACCTTGAGGCTGTCCGTATCACCGAGGGTTACGGTCGGCAGATCGGTGGCGGCGATTTTCAGCAGGGCGATGTCGGATTGCGGATCGCTGCCAACCACCTTGGCCGGAAATTCGCGCTTGTCGTTCAGCTTGACCGTGATTTTTTCCGCCCCGTCCACGACATGATGGTTGGTGATGAGGTAGCCGTCGTTGGAGATGATGAAGCCAGAGCCGAGTCCTTGCACCGGCATGCCCTTGCCGCCCGGTGGCGTCGGGAACTGTTTGAAGAATTCGCCGAACGGATTGTTCTCGTCATCCATGCCGGGCATCCCACGCCAGGCTACGGCGGGCGCGCTCTTGCCGGTGACGGTGATGTTGACCACCGCCGCCGCGTTTTGCTGGACCAGCGTGCTGAAATCCGGGACGGTCATTTCCACCCGAACCGGGGACATGGCGTCGGTCGCCAGCGCCGGCGGCAGAACGCCTACCGCCAGAATCGCGCCGCTGGTCGCCAGCGCCACTGCCAGCGTGAGTTTTTTGAGTTTGCTGGGGAATTGCATGATGCTTTACCTCTCGCGCAACGTGGATCTGTTAGCGAAACCGGAGCCATTCCGGTCTCTCGTTGCGCGTCATTGTCCCCGGCGATGCTTAAGGGAAACTTAAGAGGCGTTTTTGCACAGCCACTGGGAATTCAAGCTGTTGAAAAGCAACCTTCTCCCACGCGGATGGTCAGCAATGCCAGATAGCGAGGAATTCATGCTGCTGACAGGTTCTGGGCGGCGAAATCCCAATTGATCAGGTTGTCGAGCACGGCGGTCACGTAATCGGCGCGCCGGTTCTGATAATCCAGATAGTAGGCGTGCTCCCAGACATCAATGGTTAGCAACGGCTTCTGGTCGTGAGCGATGGGGGTGTCGGCATTGCCGGTCTTGGTCACGATCAACTTGTCGCCGTCCTTGATCAACCAAGCCCAGCCGCTGCCGAACTGGCTGGTGGCGGCCTTGGCTAACTCGGCCTTGAACTTGTCGTGGTTGCCGAAAGACTTCTCGATCAATTCAGCCATCGCGCCGCTGGGTTTGCCGCCGCCCTTGGGCCGCAAGCTGTTCCAGTAGAAGGTATGGTTCCAGACTTGTGCGGCATTGTTGAAGATCGCGGACTGGTCGACCTTGCCAGCAGTGGCTTTAATCACCGCTTCCAGCGACTGCTCGGCCAGCGGGGTACCCGCTACCAGTTCGTTGAGCTTGCTGACGTAGCCCTGATGGTGCTTGCCGTAGTGAAAGCCGATGGTCCGCGCTGAAATGGCCGGACTCAGGGCATCCTCGGGGTAGGGCAGTGGCGGCAAGGTAAAGGGTCCGCTGGCGGCGGCGTGGGCCGCGCGGGGGAGGGCGAGATCACCAAAAGCCAACGCGGCGGAACTGGCCAGCAGCGCGGTTAGGAACCGGCGGCGGTTCAGGGCGTATTCAGGCAAAGTTGCGGACATGGATTGGACTCCTCGTTGAGACTTGCTGGGCCGATAACAGGAAAGTGTAGCGTTCCGTTGAGCACTTTCAGTCGGAAAGTCAGCTCGATGGCAAAGCCTATAACCGAAGATTTCAACCACCGGTAAGATTCATGTGGCGCAGGATCACGGGTTGGCCGCCAATCCGGAAATCATGGCCGCGCGGCTTGAGCGCCATGGCGGCGACAATAGCTTGTTTCAGCCGCTCGGGATTACCAGGATAAGCGCGCAGAACGTATCGTAAATCAAGCGAGTGTTCCTGACCAAGACATAGCAACAATCGGCCCTCGGCGGAAATCCGTACTCGATTACAGTCGCCGCAAAAATTATGGCTGTACGGGGAGATAAAGCCGATTCGACTGTCGCTGCCGGGAATGCGGTAATAACGGGACGGACCGCCAGTAACTTCCATGGTGGGAATGAGGGTAAAAACCCGTTCCAGGTCGGCGTGAACGGCGTCGCTGGAGTAATAAGTTTCAGCGCGATCATGGTTGCCGATGACGCCGAGCGGCATTTCCTCGATGTAGCTAATATCTAATCCGTTTTCGATGGCGAACAGCGCCAGATTCGCCACTTCGTCGTGATTTCGACCCTTCAGGATCACGGCGTTCAGTTTGAGTCGTTGGATACCGACGCTCTGGGCCACCCGGATGCCGCGCAGCACCGCATCCAGTTCCCCAGTCCGGGTGATGCGCCGAAAGCGCGCTGGATCGAGGCTGTCCAAACTGATGTTGATCCGCCCCACGCCGGCGGCTTTCAGGTCGGCGGCCATCCGTTCCAGTTGTGAGCCGTTGGTGGTCAACACCAGTTCCGCCAGACCATGCTCCTGCAACTGGCCCAGTTCCTGGAGCAGCCACAGGATGTTGCGTCGTACCAGCGGTTCGCCACCCGTGATGCGAATCTTGCGCGCGCCCAATTCCACGAACGCCTGGCCCAGCGCCACCAATTCCTCCAGCGTCAGGATGCGGGCGCGGGGCAGAAATTCCATCCGCTCGCTCATGCAGTAGACGCAGCGAAAATCACAGCGGTCGGTCACTGAAAATCGCACGTAGTTGATCCGACGACCGAAGTTATCAATCAACGGGGCGGATGCGGGCTTGGACTCGCCAGTCGGGACATGCATGTGGGATACCTCGGGGCGGGCGCAACAACGCGAACCCTACCATGAGGTCGGCTCGGAAGGCGATCCGATCCGACGGGATACCTCTTTCGATATACTACTCGACTATCAAGTTTTTTAACTTGACAGGATCGCAACATGCTGTTCACGCCATACAAGCTGCCGCCCGATATGTCAATGACGGGGTGGGTTTCAACCGGCCCGAGGAGTCTCTGCCGTTCATGTGCTTGGCCGAGTCTCGCCAGGGAAAGAGCCGTTTGGCGACCATGATGATTTCATCCAATCCACGCTCGAACCCTCGCCATCACAGGAAAATTTACGGTAGGCAACAAATTGATTTTGTTATTCCTGGGCCAGACCCTTAGCGCCCCACCCGCCGCCACAGCATGGCGTGGGTCACGATGTACTGATACTTGCGGGCATGTTCGCGGATCACCAGCGGCACGTCGGCCTCGCGCAACAGCTCGAAACCCTCCGCCCGCAGGAACTCGCCGAGCGCCGTCGCGCTACTGACGGATTTCCCATCCTGCTCGTAACCGCCCAGCCACGCTTCCAGCGGGGTGAACTGCTCCAGCCAACTATACGGCGAGAAGAGCGCCAGCAGACCGCCGGGCTTCACCAGCCCCAGCGGACCGCCCAAGCGTCCCAATAGCGCTTTGGGGCTGGGCAGTCGGCACAGCAGATTGGCCAGCAGCACGGCGTCGAAGTTCGCCAGTTCGGCGGGCAGCGAGCAGGCGTCGGCTTGGCGGAAACTCACCCGACTCCGGTCAATCGCCGGATCGATCATCGCATTCAGCGTGGCGCCCAGCCGGCCCTCGTCCTTGCGGAAGTAGCGCAGTTCGCCGTCGCGGCGCAGGGCATCCGCTGCGTCGATGAAGGCGCGGCTGAGGTCCACGCCCAGCACGCGGTCATAGACTCGCGCCAGTTCGAAACTGGCCCGGCCCACCGCGCAGCCCACGTCCAGCGCCGTGGCGGTCGGCACGCCGTACTCGCGGGCGGCGTCGCTTAGCCAGTGGGCGCAGCGCACCGGGAATTCCACCGCGTCCCCTGGCCCGAACCCGTAGGGCATTTGCTCTCGGGACGCGCCGTAATGCAGCAGCAGGTATTCGTTCAGAATCTGCGGGTCTTCGTACACCTGACCCGGCGATCCAGCCCGGTCCAGCCGCACCGCGCCGCCGTCGCTCTTGCTTCGCACCAGCCGGAACCCGGCGTGCTGGAAGAAATGCGGCCGGAAGTGGAACCGCGCCCAGAGGCTGGCCTCGTCGCCGGTGGACGCCCAGGAGCCGCCGAGGATCATCTGGTGCTGGCCATCGTAGCAGGGCGTGCTGAAGTCGTCGTAATACGGGTGGACCCTGACGCCGGGCAGCGGGTTGAAATGGTCTTCCAGCCATTGCCAGACGTTGCCGAACACATCGTGAAAGCCGGCTTCGGTCGGTTGTCCAGCCGCAACCGGCCAGGAAGAACTCCAGGCCAGGTTGAGATTCCAGCCGCACTCTCGCGCCAAGGTCGCGCCGTCGAAGCGCATGACTGGGTCAGCCTCGACTCCGAGGGTCGCGGCTTCTCGTTGCCGACCGGCGCGCAGTGCCTGATGTTCGGCCTCGCTGGGCAACCGGTAGGATGCTCCATCCTGCTCGGCCCGCCAGGCGCAATAAGCCTTGGCCTCGTGATAATTCACTTCCGCCGGCCAATCCCAGGGCATATCGATGGTTTCAAACAGGGCGCGCAGCCGATAGCGGTGCAGGCCAGCGGGGCCGTCCAGCGTCCAGAAGGTCGGCCATTTGAGGTTGCGGAACGTCCGCCAGTCCCAGCCGGTTTCCGACCAGTAGCGTCGCTCGCGATAGCCACCGGCGACCACGAAGGCGTGGAATTGACCGTTGCTGACCAGGTGGCGATTGGCCTGGAACGGCTGCATGGCGGTCTCGCGCCGGCCGTATTCATTGTCCCAACCGTAGGAGGGCCAATCGGCCGGCTTGCCGAGCGCCACCGGCTGACCGGGCGTGTTGATGAATTCGTTCGGCGGATAGTCCACGCCGGCGCGCGGCGGGAAGGTTGGCGGATACGCCCGCGTGGCCGATGGATGCAGGCGCGGCCATGCGGCGGGGCGCTGGACCAGGTTCAACGGCAGTTCGCGGATCAGCACCGAGGAGGTTTCCAGGTGAATCCGCTCGTGTTCGAAGCCCATGAACAGCGCCCACAGTGGATGCTGCTGGGTGATGAGCGGATGGCCGGGCGCCAGGTCGGGATGGGTTTCGATCAGGTCGCGGACGATGCGATACACCTGCTGGCGGTAAGCATGGACTTCCTGGAGGCTGGGCCAGCGCATTTCGTTCTTGGACATGTCATCCCAGCGCATTTCGTCCACGCCGGTTTCGAACAGTCGCTCGAAATAGGGGTTGAGCGGCCGGTCGATCAGCCCGGCGACCCGTAGCTTGTTGATATATAGCGTCGGCGGATGGCCGTAGTAGAAGATCATCGGGTGGCGCAAGTGATGATAGGGCGGACGGAAAAAGGCTTCCTCGCCCTGGAGGCTGGCAAACAGCGCCTCGGTCAATGTCCAACTATTGTCGAAGTAATCCAGCGCCTGCTGGCGGGTACAGACGGCCAGGTTCGGCAGCGGCAGCGAGGTCAGCGCGCCGTCCGGCTGGCGGCCGGGGCAGTCCCGTGGCGAACGGCCCGTCCACCACCAGGCGGGACGGGGTCCGGTGAGTTCCGCGTCGAGTTCGCCACGCAGATTGTCGCGCCAGATTTCGGCGGTGCTCTCCGGGATATCGACGGCAAGCGGCATGGTCATGGTCTCTCCTGTTTGATCTGGCAAAGATGGCGGCAAGCCGCCACTCTAAGAGGCGTTTTTGGACAGCCTCTGGCGAGCTAAGCGATTGAAAAACAACCCTCACCCCTGCCCCTCTCCCGCCTGCGGGCGAGGGGTTTTTAGACAGTCTCTAAATCTAAAGGCTCAATATGGATTCCAGGCTGTTGAGGACAGCTCGCCCGGACGGAGGTCAGGCGCTCCACTGGACGCGTTCTGAACTGCTGCGACCGAAGGCCCCCGACGATGCAACCTTCAAAATCTGCTGGATGAGGTCAAGTGCTACGAAGCCGTTCGCCAGTTGCGGTGGCCTGACGGGGTCCGCTGTCCCCACTGCGGCGGCGCGGCGCGGTGGTCATCCGGATGCTGGAGAAATGAGCCTTGATTTCTATAGATCGAGTTTTTGGACAGCCTCTCAGGCATGAACCACCGCCGCCGCCTTTTCGGCTTCCCGGTCGTGGGCATGGTCCCTGGCCAGCAGCACATACAGCGCCGGCACCACGAACAGGGTGAACAACGTACCGATGGCGATGCCGCCGACCAGCACCAGGCCGATGGAGTTGCGGGCGGCGGCCCCGGCTCCGGTCACCAGGGTCAGCGGCAGATGGCCCGCGATGGTGGCGGCGCTGGTCATCAGAATCGGCCGCAACCGGATCAGCGCCGCCTCGTGCACCGCCACCAGCTTGGTCCGGCCGTCGCGCTGGAGCTTGTTGGCGAACTCCACGATCAGGATGCCATTCTTGGCAATCAGCCCGATCAGCGTCACCAGCCCGACCTTGGAGTAGATATTGAGCGAGGTGGTCCAGTCGGCGGTCAGCGGAAACGGGGTGTTCGGATCGGGGATTTTCAGGAAGGTGAACACCAGCGCGCCGAACAGCGCCAGCGGCACCGAGCCGAGCAGGATGATCAACGGATCGCGGAAGCTGTTGAACTGCGCCGCCAGCACCAGAAAAATCAGGACGATGGCCAAGCCCATGGTGGCGAAGAACCGGCTGCCGCCTTCCAAACGCAACTGGCGCGATTCGCCGGTGTAGTCGATCACGTAGCCGCGTGGCAGCAACTTGGCGGCTTCGTCCTCCAGAAAACGCAGCGCCTGGTCGAGCGGGCGGATGGCCACCCCGCTGAGCTTGACCGCGTTGAGCTGCTGGAAGCGGTTGAGCGAACGCGCCTGCGTGCTCTGGCGCAGGGTGGCGACCGCGCCCAGCGGCACGAGCTGGCCGTTCGGGCCGGTGACGTAGAGATTTTCCAGTTGCTCGGGGTTGAGCCGTTCGCTTCGCGCCACCTGCGGAATCACCTTGTAGCTGCGCCCGGCGATGCTGAAGCGGTTGACGAAGTTGCCGCCCACGGCGGCGGCGAGATCGGCCCCGACCTGTTGCAGGTTGAGGCCGAGCGCGGCGACCTTGTCGCGGTCGATGACCACTTCCGTCTGTGGCTGGTCCAGCTTGACGTCGATGATGGGCGGAAAGGCGAACATCCCGCTGTCCATCGCCTTGCGCTGCAACTGTTCGACGATGGCGAGGATTTCCCGGGTATCGGCGGTCGAGGCGATGATGAATTCCACCGGAAACTGGCCGCCGCCCGGCAGCGCCGGCGGCGTGACCGGGAACATCTGGATGCCGGGGATGGCTTGCAGCTTCTGCTGCACTTCCGGCAGGATTTGAAACACGGTGCGCTCGCGTTCGTTCCAGGGCTTGGTCACCATCCCACCAAAACCGGAGGTGGGAAAGGTGATCTGAAAGGTGAATTCGGTTTCGGGTACGCCCAGGAATACCTGATTGGCGGCGGCGGCGAACGTGCTGGTCTGATCCAGGGTGGCGTTGGCCGACGCCTCGACGATGCCGAAGATCACGCCCTGATCCTCGCTCGGCGCGAGCTCCTCGGGCGAGAACATCCACATCGGCACGACCAGCACCGTCAGCGTGCCCCACGTCAGATAAACCGCCGGGCGCGCGCTCAGCGCCCCGTCGAGCAGGCGACCGTAGAACCGCTTCAGGCGCTCGAACGCGGCGTTGATATGGGCCGGCAGCCAGTGCCGCTCGTCCTCGGCGTTGAGCAGTTTGGACGACATCATCGGCGACAGGGTCAGGGCCACGACGCCGGAGATGGTGACCGCGCCCGCCAGGGTGAAGGCGAATTCGCGAAACAGCGAGCCGGTCAGTCCGCCTTGCAGGCCGATCGGCGCATAGACCGCGATCAGGGTGACGGTCATGGCGATGATCGGGCCGACCAGTTCGCGGGCGCCGAGAATGGCGGCGTCGAACGGGGTTCGGCCCTCGCGCAGATGGCGCTCGACGTTCTCCACCACCACGATGGCGTCGTCCACCACCAGCCCGACCGACAGCACGATGGCCAGCAGGGTCAACAGGTTGATGGTGAAGCCGAACAATTGCATCAGGAAAATGCCGCCGATCAGCGAGATCGGAATGGCGATGACCGGGACCAGGACCGAACGCAGCGAACCCAGGAACAGGAAGATGATGATCACCACGATCAACAGGGTTTCCGCCAGGGTCTTCACCACCTCGGCGATGGCGTTGTTGATGTAGTTGGTGGCGTCGTAGGCAACGAAGGCTTGCAAGCCGGTCGGCAGTTCCTTCTCGATCAGCGCCATTTCGGCGCGGACCCGCCGGATGACATCGATGGCGTTGGCGTTGGGCAGCGGATAGATGCCCATGAACACGGCGGTCTGTCCGGAAAAGCGCACCTCGGCGTCGTAATCCTCGGCTCCCAGCACCACGTCCGCGACATCCTTCAACCGCACCAGCGCGCCGTCCTTTTCCAGGACGACCAGATTCTTGAATTCCTCGACCGAGCGCAGATCGGTGTTGGCGGTGAGGTTGACCTGAATCAGCGAACCCTTGGTGCGGCCGACGGCGGCCAATACGTTGTTGGCGGCCAGCGCCTGGCGGATTTGCACCGGACTGAGGTTGAGCGCGGCCAGCCGGTCGGGCTTGAGCCAGACCCGCATGGCGAAGGTGCGCGCGCCCAGAATCTCGGCGCGCTGCACGCCGGCGATGGCGGTGAGGCGCGGTTGCACCACCCGCACCAGATAGTCGGTGATTTCGTTCTGCTGGAGTACGTCGGAGCTGAAGCTCAGGTAGGCCGAGGCGAATTCGCTGTCGGCGGACTCGATGTTGAGAACCGGCGTCTCGGCTTCCGGCGGCAGGTCGCCGCGCACCTGATCCACCTTGGAGCCGATTTCGGCCAGCGCCTTGGTGGCGTCCTGATTCAGCTTCAGGCGGGCGCGAATGGTGGAGAGACCCTGCGCGCTCTGCGATTCCAGGTACTCGATGCCGTCCGCCGCCGCGATGGCCCGCTCCAGCGGCGTGGTGATGAAACCGCGCACCAGCTCGGCGCTGGCGCCAATGTAGGCGGTGGTGACGGTGACGCTGGCGTTGTCGCTGCGCGGGTACTGGCGGACGTTGAGGGTGAAGATGGCCTGAATGCCGGCAATAATAATCACCAGGTTGACCACGATGGCCAGCACCGGCCGCCTGATGAACAAATCGGTGAAGGATTTCATGATCGGGTCAGGAATTGGCCGGCCTGGGCGCGAGTTGGGGCTGAGGCGCCAGAGCGTTGTCCACCACCACGCGCATCCCGTTGCGAAGCTTGAACACGCCGGTGCTGACCAGGGTCTGACCCGCTTCGAGACCGGAGGCCACCACCACGAAATCGCCGCGGGCCGGGCCGAGCCGCACGAACTTCTGGTTAAGCACCTTGCCGACCGCGCCGGTTTTTTCGTCCTTTTTCTCCTCGATCAGGAACACCGAGTCGCCATAGGGCGCGTACAGCACCGCCGTGGCGGGAATCATCAGCACCGGCTCGGTGTCCGGCGGCACGACGGTCACCTCGACGTACATGCCGGGTTGCAGGTGGCCGTCGGGATTGGTCAGGGTGGCTTGCAGGCGGACGTTGCGGGTAACGCCGTCCACTATGGGACTGATAGCGGTGAGCTTGCCGGCGAACGGTTGTTGGGGAAAAGCGTCGGTCACGACCCGCACCGTCATGCCGACGCGGAGCTGGGCGAGATAGCGCTGGGGCAGGGCAAAATCGACGTACACCGGATCGAGCGATTGCAGGCTGACGATGGCCGCGCCGTTGTCGAGAAACTGGCCGAGATTGACCTGACGGATGCCCAGCCGACCCGCGAACGGCGCGCGGATGATTTTCTTGGCCAGAACGGCGCGGAGATTGTCCATTTGCGCGATCGTCTGCTTGGCCTGGGCCTCGGCGGCGTCGAAATCGGCGGCGGAAACCATGTTCTTGCCACGCATGGCGCGGGCGCGTTCCAGGTTGGCGCGGGCCAGATCGGCGCTGGCGGCGGCGGACCGCAGTTGCGCCTGTTCGATGGCGGTGTCGAGTTGCACCAGCACGTCGCCCGCCTTGACGGTCGCGCCCGACTCGAACGCGATGCTCTCGACCGTGCCCGAGATTTCGGCGCTGACCGTGACGCCCTGAACGGCGGCGACGGAACCGATGGCGGTCAGGGTCGGCTGCCAGCGGTCCGGTTTCACTTCGGCGGTGGTGACGGTTTCCGGCGGTGGCGCGAAGCTGGCGCCCTGCGCGAACATGGTCTGGAATTGCAGGGTCTTGGTGCTGGCGAGCAGTCCCACCAGAACCAGCAGGCCAACGACGGTAAGGATGATTTTCTTGGTCATGTTCTACTGTACGCGAAAACCGGTCCTGAGTTCCCGGCAAAACAGGCTATTAATCAGGCGCGGCGGGTGTTTTGAACCAGAAGCGAAAGTTCTGTCGCGCCCCCCTGGCGCCCCGGACCCCGGGCTCTCCCTGTTTGGCAACCACATTATTCCTCAAGGAGAAATTGTGGTTTTGTAACATGGTAACCGTTCGCCTCGATGTCGCTCAGCGCCTTGCCAACATCAAGACCGATGGTGGGTTTATCAACCGACAGTTCGAACTCCTTGAGACTGGAGTCCTCGCTCAGAAGACGCTTCACCCGCGCTGGAAGCGATGCGGGATCAGTCGACGCCGGTATCACGACAAACAGGCCGTGGGCTATTTCGGAGGAGTAGACGCGTACTTTCATGGTTTTTCCTGTTCCTCTATTTTCAAACGCCCGCTATCGCCATCGAGCAATGCCGCGAGCATTTTCACACGGGAGGCGCGCCGCGCCGGGCTTAAAACCAGCGCCGCCGGCGCATATAGGCGAACATCGCCAACGGCGTCGCCACCATGCCCAGCAGCGTTAGCCCCAGCACCGTCCAGCCCAGCGGTGCCTGGGGCACCTCCAGCACCGCGCCGAAGAAATTCATGCCGAAGAACCCGGTGATAAAGGTCAGCGGCATGAACAGCGTGGTGACGATGGTCAGCACCTTCATGACCTCGTTGGTGCGGTTGGCCATGACCGACAAGTAGCTGTCCAGGGCGCTGGTAGCCAAGTCGCGCACCGATTCGTTCACATCCGCCAACCGCACGAAGTGATCATAGACATCGCGGAAGTACACGCGGTTCATCGGATCGACCACCTCATAGAGATCGCGGGCGAGCTTGCTGACCACTTCGCGCTGCGGGCTGAGGATGCGGCGCAGGCGCAGGCCGGCGCGCTTGACCTGCAGGATCCGCGTGACCTGGTCCGTCGCCGGCGCGTCGAACACCGCGTCCTGAACCTGGTCGGTGACCTCCTCGATCTCGTCCAGGCACGGCATGTAATCGGTGGCGATCTGATCGTATACCTGATAGAGCAGGTAGTCGGCGCCGCGCGCCCAGTAGCGATCGTCGCGCTGGGCCTGTTTCCACACCTGCTCCAGGGACGGGATCGGCTCGAAATGATAAGTCACCAGCAGCTTGCGACCCAGGAACACGTCGAGTTCGCGCGTTTCGAGTCGGGCGATGTCCGACTTGAAGGCGACCGCGTGCAGCACGATATAGAGATAGTGGGTCCAGTCGTCCACCTTGGGCACATGAGTTTCGGTGAGGGCGTCATCCACCGCCAGCGGATCGAAGGCAAACACCTCGCGGAGCAGGCGGTGGATCTGGAGATCGCTGCTGGACTTGCCGGTGCCGTCGCCATTCCCGACCGGCGCGTCGTCGAACAGATCCACCCAGAGCAGGGCGCGCTGGTCGTTGCAGGCGGCGAGCAGCGCGGGCAGTTCGGCGGCGGTGGCATCGGCCCGGACAGGCGCGGCGCCGGCTTTGCACAGAATGCGGATCATGCGGCGGGCAGTGGTTGGGTTGAGGGAGCGCGAGGGCGCTTCATACCCCGATTCTAGCCTATGCTTCAAGAGTCATCAGCCGATTCGCGGTTGTAGGAGGCCCATCCCCGGGCCGATTTTGTAGGCTTTCCCCCTCTCGGAACTCCTGGCCATGCCCGAACTTGTCATTTATTTTCAGAAACCCGCCATCTGGGCGGATACCGTTCACATCCACTACTGGGATACCCGGCCGGGCGCTCCAGCCTCCGCCTGGCCCGGCGTGCCGATGACGGCGGACGCCGACGGCTGGTTCGTCCACCGACTCGAGGGTATCGAGGCCGCGAGCCTGGTGTTCAACGACAACCAGCGCTGTCAGACTGGCGATCTGCGGCGCGAGGGCAGCGGGTTTTACGCCAATGGCCAGTGGTACGACAGCCAGGCGGCGGCGGCCAGCGTTCCCGCCGCAAGTGAAGCCGGTCAGCGCAGCGCTCCCGCCGTGATTCCCGCCCATCGCGCGCCCATCGATCCCGCCGGACCGCTGGGCGATTTTCGCGAGGAGACCATTTACTTCCTGATGACCACCCGTTTTTACGACGGCGATCCGAGTAACAACTTCTTCTGCCGCGACCGCATCAAGTTCAACCGCGCGACCGGCCAGGCGGAAGACCCTCACTGGCGCGGCGATTTCAAGGGCCTGATCCAGCGTCTCGACTACCTCCGCGATCTGGGTTTCACCGCGATCTGGATCACCCCGCCGGTGGAGAATCGCAGCGGTCTCGACTATCACGGCTACCACGCCTACGACTGGACCCGCATCGATCCCCGGCTGGAGTCGCCGGGCGCCACTTATCAGGACCTGATCGACGAAGCGCACCAGCGCGGCATCAAGATCATCCAGGACGTGGTGGTCAACCATTCCTGCCAGTACGGCATTCGCGGCAAGGTCCACATCGACCACATGCCGATCAAGTATTACGTGCCGCAAGGCTCCGAACCGGGCAGGGTCAAGCACGGGCCGTATCAGGGCAACCTCGGCAACTACGCCTGGCCGAACCGCGACGACATCGACAATCCGGTCGCGCCGGAGTGGTACCGCGAGCGGCACGCGATGGACCCGGAAGGCAAGGTTCCGCTGGTGGACCCCAAGACCGGCGAGACCGTGCCCAAACCCGGCTACAACCCGGGCCGTTTCTTCGGCATCGACGCCAACAACCTCGATCCCGACTGGTACATGCAGGAGGGTTTCATCTGCGGCGGCGATTGGGAAAGCGCAGCGGTGCAGCGCAAGCACATCGCCGGCGACTGTATCAACCTCGCCACCGACCGGCAGAACGTCAAGGATTATCTGATCGGTTCGATCAACCGCTATCTCGACATGGGGGTGGACGCGCTGCGCATCGACACGGTCAAGCACGTCCCGCGCGACAACCTGCTGGAATACGTCAACGCCTGGAAGGCGCATAAGCCGGGGCTGTTCGTGTTCGGCGAAAATCTGGTGAAAGGCTATGGTTGGGGCGATCTGGGCGGCGGGGACAACGGCCCCTCGTTCATCCGCCCCTGGTGGTACACCCGGCTCGGCCACGACCCGCGCGACCCGAACTCCGGCGGCGACTCCGGCTTTCCTCAGCTCGATTTCGGCCTGTTCTCCACCTTCCGCGACAATCTGAGCCGGGGTAGCTATGATGGCGTCGCCCGGGTGCTGGAGATGGACTGGATTTACGGCAACGCATCAACCCTGGTCACCTTCCTGCAGAACCACGATGTCGGTCCGGACAACGACTTCCGGTTCCGCTTCAAGGGCGAACAATGGATGGCGGCGGCGGCCTACAATCTGCTGTGGACCGTGCGCGGCATTCCCTGTCTCTACTACGGGGAAGAGATCGAGTTCATGAAGGGCGCGCCGCAGGACGTAATCGGCAACGACGACACCCTGGATCAAACCGGCCGCGCCTATTTCGGCGATCATCTCACCGACGAACGGATCGGCAACACCCAGAATCATCCACTATACCGGCATCTCCAGCGGCTTAACCAGATTCGTCGCGCCATTCCCGCCTTGCAAAAGGGCGCAATGAGTCACATCCACGAATGGGGCAGCGGCATGAGTTTCGTCCGCGACCATAACAACGGCGAGAGCTATGCCGTGGTCGGACTGGCCATCGGCGGCGATCAGGGGATTAACGTCGGCAACATCCGCAACGGGATTTATCGCGATGCGGTCACCGGCCACGAGATCACCGCGAACGGTGGTCACCTCTCCTTCCACGCGCGCGGCAATTCCGCCGGGATTTACGTGCTCGACGGGCCGGGCAAGATCGGGGTGGATGGGACGTATCTGCGGTAGTTGACATCCTCCCCAGCATGAAGGCCGGGGAGGATGTCAATGACTGGGCACTTACCGTGGATAGCCGCTGGCAAGCATGGCAGATCCGGCGCGAGCCGAACGCCTCTGGATGGCGGGGATCTTCATCGCGGCTCGGGTTAAGGTGATTCTGGTTTGATCCTTCTTCGACCCCGGCGCGGGGTTGCTATCGTGCGGTTTGGGAGTCGTTCACCGGCCGAAACGCGTCGCCTTGCCAAGTTCCCGTTCAATCTCCAGCAGCCGGTTATATTTGGCGATGCGTTCGGAACGGCAGGCCGAACCGGTCTTGATCTGGCCGCCCCCCATGGCGACAGCGAAATCCGCCATGAAGGTGTCCTCGGTTTCTCCGGAACGATGGGAGATCACGAAGCCCCAGCCCGCCTTGCGGCACAGATGGATGGCTTCGATGGTTTCGGTGACGGTGCCGATCTGATTGAGCTTGATCAGCACTGCGTTGCAGGCTTTTTCCTCGACCGCCCGGGCGATGAACTTTGTGTTGGTCACCAGGAGATCGTCGCCGACGATCTGAATACGTCCACCCAGTTCCGCCGTCATGCTCTTGAAGCCGGCCCAGTCGTTTTCATCATGGCCATCCTCGATGGATACGATGGGATATTTGTCGATCCAGGTTTTGAACAGGGCCACCATTTCATCGGCGGTCTTGTCGCCCTGGCCACTGCGGGACAAGCGGTACTTGCCCTTTTCATAAAAGGAACTGGCCGCCGGGTCGAGGGCGATGGCGATATCCTGGCCGGATTTATAACCGGCCGCCGCGATGGCTTCCACGATCAGGTCACAGGTCTCGTCGTTGCTCTTCAACTGCGGGGCGTAGCCGCCCTCGTCGCCGACGCTGGTGCTATAGCCCCGCGCCGCCAGGATCTTGTGGAGGGCGTGGAAGGTTTCAGCGCCGTAGCGCAGCGCCTCGGCGAAGGTGGGAGCGCCCACCTGGAAAATCATGAACTCCTGGAAATCCATCCCGGAGTCGGCGTGCTTGCCGCCATTGAGTACATTCATCATCGGTATTGGCAAATGCACCGCGCCGGCCCCGCCCAGATAGGCGTACAACGGCAATCCGCACGCCTGCGCGGCGGCCCGGGTCACCGCCTGGGAAATGCCCAGCATGGCGTTGGCGCCCAGCTTGGCCTTGTTCTCGGTGCCGTCCAGTTCGATCATGCGGTAATCGATCTCGGCCTGCCGGCGCGGGTCCATGCCTTTCAAGCCGGGCGCGAGAGTCTTCTCGATGTTCTTAACGGCTTTAAGCACGCCCTTGCCGCCGTAGCGCTTCTTGTCGCCATCGCGGAGTTCGACCGCCTCGTTCTCACCAGTCGAGGCGCCGGACGGCACCGAGGCGGTGCCGACGATGCCGTTGTCGAGGTGGACGTTGACGCGGACGGTGGGATTGCCGCGCGAGTCGAGGATTTCCAGCGCGTCGATGGCATCAATACGAATTTTCATGGATCTCTCCTTGGGCTGAAATTCAGCGCTTGAAGGTTTCAAGCGGTGGTTGGTTGAAAAACGCTAACTCGCCGTATCGACTCGGTGGGTTACCCTCACGACCGCAAGGTCGCCACGAGCCGCCGGGAATTCCGTAGCAGATCCAAGGCTGAAAACACATCCAGAACCACGATGTCAGCCGCCATGATGGCAGCGGTGGCCGCACCTTCCTCTCCCAGTATCGCAATACCCAGTACTGCTTGTTCAAGCATCAACCGGTCGTTGCGGCCGTTGCCAATGGCGGATGTCGCGTGCCCGCCCAACTGGCGAACATAATCCGCTTTTGCCGCCGCCTGGTTTTCGGGCGGGAGAATCAACAGTCGGCAATCCATCCCATCGAGAGCTTGGGCCGCTTTCCCAAAGGTGTCCGCCGTGACCACATGAAGATCGAGGCGGCCCGCCAGTTCGCTCAAATGGGATTTCACGCCTTCGACCAGGTCGCCATTCACGGCCAGGGTGCCGTTGTAGTCCAGCACCAAGTGGGCCAGTTGGAGCGCGCCGAAACCCGGAATCTCGATCTCGATCATGGTTTTCCCCCAGCAGACGAAAGCTGCTCGGGCATCACCCAGTAGCGCAGCAGCAGGGCGGCCAATAACGCACAGCCGGCTGCGACGCCGAACGCCAGCGCGGGACCGGCGCTCTGCCACAGCCAGCCGAACAACAGCGATGCCGGCAGCAGCAACAATCCCATCGTCAGGTTGAACCAGCCGTAAGCGGTGCCCAGCAGGGCGGCGGGCGCCAGGTCCGCGACCAAGGCCTTTTCCGCGCCCTCGGTCGCCGCCAGGAACAGACCGTAACCAGCGAACAACGGCCACAACAGCCAGGTCTGGCCGCCGTTCAAGCCCAGAATCAGATAGAACACCCCGTAGATCGCCCAGCCGGAGAGAATTAGCCGTTGCCGGCCCAGGCGGTCGGACAGGGCCGATAGCGGCGTGGAGAACAGCATCGCCACGGTCGAGACCAAAGCCCACAGCAGCGGAATCTGGTACTCGGGCAGGCCCAGTTCCTTGGCCCGTAGCAACAGGAACATGTTGGACGAGTTGCCCAGAGCGAACAGCGCCAGCACCAGCAGATAGCGTTTAAAGGCAGGCGGGAAACCCTGGAGTGTCCAACTGAACGGGACGCGCGACGCTTTGGCGACGCGAGACGGTTCCCGGATGCAGAGGGCCAGCGCGATGGCGATAGCGCCCGGTACAGCGGTCCACAGGAAAATATCGCGCAGCGGCAGATGAAGCCCCAGCAGCAGGGTCGCCACGAGCGGTCCGATCACCGCGCCGGCGTTGTCCATCGCCCGGTGCAACCCGAAAGCCAGGCCGCGTTGCGCAGGGTCCACGGACGACGCCAGCAGGGCATCGCGCGGCGAAGTGCGCAATCCTTTACCCACCCGGTCGGCGAAACGCAGCGCCAGCACGACCGGCCAGGCGGCAGCGAAAGCCATGAGTGGGCGGGCCACAGCGGCGAGGCTGTAACCGCCGACCACCCAGGGCTTGGTCGAGGCGGTTTTATCGGCCAGCACCCCGGCGAACAGCTTCAGCAGGCTGCTGGTCGCTTCGGCGATCCCTTCGATGATCCCCAGCGCTTTGGGACCGGCCATCAGCACCGAAGCCAAATACAGCGGCACCAGGGGATAAAGCAGTTCGCTGGCCGAGTCGTTCATCAGGCTAACCAGCCCCAGCAGCCAGACGGTGGCGGGTAAGGCAAAGACGGATTTAAGCAAGTCGTTGGCTCCCCGCGCCTAGCGCACGACCAGGACTGTGCAATGGGCATAGCTGATCACCCGCTTGGTCACCGATCCGAGTAGCCAGCGTTGCAGGAAGGTTTTGCCGCGATGCCCCATCACGATTAGATCAACTCCGTCCTCTTCCGCGTGATAGATGATCTGTTCCGCCGGGTGGCCCACGGCAATCTCAAAACGGGGCTGAAACCCTTGGGCGGTGGCTTGCTCTTTCAGCGAAATGAACTGCTTTTCATAATGTTCCTGGGCGTTTTCCAGAATCGCCTCCGTTTCCACATCCTCGGCAAACTCCGGCGGGCTGGCGACCGCCAGCACCCGCAAATCAGCGCCATATTTCCCGGCGAGATCGAGCGCATGGAGATAAGCCTTGTTGGCCGCTGCGGAACCGTCGTAAGCGATCAGGATTTTCTTGATCTCAACCATAGTGGCCTCTCCTCATGACTTGATGGTTGATAGCGGATCGGCAACCGCCGCTGGCGCAATATCCTGGGCCGGAGTGGTGGCGGGCGTGCGCAGCAGGTGATGGGGCAGGAAAAAGGCGTTGGCGATCAAAGTGGGAATGACCGCACTGCCGATTACGGTCGCCACCAACAAGGAATACTGCGCCTGATCGATAAGGCCGTGCGACAGCCCGAACAGGGCAGAGATGCTGCCGAAAGTCAGGCCGGTGGACATCAGCAACGTGGTGTACATCGCTTGCTGGTGGGGCGAGCGGTAAAACTTGGTGGCCGGATAAACGCCGGCAAATTTGGTCGCCATTTTCGCCGCAAACAGCACGAAGAAGGCCGCTGGGGCGGCGACCAGCGCCGGCAGCGAGACGAAGGAACCGGCGCGAATGAAGTAGAAAGGCGTCAAAAACCCGAAAGTCAGGGTGCGCAGGCGGCGGATCAGCGCGTGATCCTTGCCGACCGTCCCGGCCAGCACCATGCCCACCAGATAGGCGGGCAGCACGGCCTCGCTATCCGCCCAGGTCGCCAGCGCGCCCAGCCCGAACAGGCACAACAGCAGGAATTTTGCTTCCAGTTCCGAAGGCCGGTCGCCAAAGCGCTTGAAAAAGCGCGGTGTGATCCAGGGCAGGGCCACGGACGCCGCGACCAGGCCCCCAACGAAAATCAGCGTTTTGAAGGTAAAGGGGGCAAACATCAGTCCCAGCGCCAGCACCGTGCCCAGATCGGTGATGAAGCAGGCCGCCAGGACCGTTTTACCGTAGTCGGTTTTGTTGAAGCCGAACTCCAGCATCACTGCGTAAACGACGGCGACGGACGTGGTGGAGAGCGCGATGCCCGCCAGCCAACTGGCGTCCTGACTCCAGCCAAGAAGATACCAAGCGGCAGCCGTACAGCCTAGGAACGGCGCGAGAAAGCTGATCAGTCCCACCGCCGTGGCCTCTTTCCATTTCGCTTTGAAGACCGCCGGGTCCAATTCCGCGCCAGCCAGAAACGTCAGCAGAATAGCGCCCGTGCCGGACAGGAATTTGATCCAGGTCGCATCGGTGCCCAGCACTGCCGCGCCCACCGCCGCGCCGATGATCAATTGGGCGACGGTGCCGACGACGATTTCAGAAAGGGCGGTGGCGATGCGCAGCCAGATGGACAGCAGGGTGGCCAGCAGAGCCAGGCCCACCCAGAGCGCGGCGAGCGCAAAGATTTCGGTCATCGTCTATCCCCGTTGATCACACCGTATTCGGTCGGCATCAGCACGTAAAAGACGTGAACCTTCTCCTGTTCGATCACCTTCAGGAGTTGCGCGGCCTCTTCGTCGCTGACGATAAATACGACCTCCACCGGCAGATTGCCCGCCAGTTCGAAGAAGTGGTCTTCGTGCAGGACGCCGTGCCGTCCGAATCCCGCAATGGCCCGAAACGCTGACCCGCCGTGGATGCCTATTTTTTTGGCGTGCTCCAGCAGCCATTCATACAGCAGAATGCCGTGATGCCGACGGTGCTCGTGGACGTAGAACTTCAGATAGGTTCCTTTCATGATGCCCCCGCCATAATTAGCAGTTTCATGGCTAAAATCCCCAGTAGCGTCATGGTGACCGAACCGATTACATGAATCAGGACGATGGCTAGCGCCCAGAGGTATTCCTCACGCAGTAATAAAGTGACGGTTTCCGCTGAGAAGGTGGAAAAAGTAGTGAGGCCACCTAAAAAACCGGTGGTAATGGCTAGGCGCAATTCGGGCGACAGGAGGGCGCGTTCGAGCAGAAACTCCATCGCCATGCCCATCAGGAATCCGCCGAGCAGATTTGCAGCCAGCGTTCCGAGCGGCAGCGTGGGAAATACCGGATTGAGCAACATCCCCAACCCCCAGCGAAGCCAAGCGCCCGTTGCAGCACTGATGCCGATGGCAAGAAAAGCGTAGAAACCCATGTCATCCCCTGCGGATCAACAGCGTTGCTGTGGCTCGGGATGAAGCAGTAAAGCGGGGAAGGCGGGGGAAAACCGGGATACGCCTCCAGATTCCTGTTCCCGAGGAAGTCTGTAGGCATCATCAGCCGTTACGGCGGTTCGAGGAGGAATGCCATCTCCTTATTTTTTTGAAAATACCCTACAATGCCTCCACTGACAACCCCGGACGGCTGTCCCCAGCAATTCTCATTTTGGCGATGGCCCGCTAGAGTAGCCGAACCCTCTTGACCGGAAGCCCCTTGATGAGCGTACCGTTTGGTTCCGCTGTCCTGACGTTGGACGACATCACGAAACAGATCCGGAGCACCTTCGAGCAGTTTACCGACCCTCGCCGGGGGAAGAACACGCGCT
>WBZP01000970.1_pt1 | contig 37116 bp, 39 predicted proteins | sample 5204301 | NCBI WGS metagenome assembly WBZP01 (sample SAMN12412401, study PRJNA552823) | activated sludge metagenome | isolation source: activated sludge from nitrification reactor of wastewater treatment plant... | place: USA: Pennsylvania | collected 2017 | reverse complement strand
ACCTTCTTCGTAAGCGTGAGGTTGGCTTTGCCAGCACACAACAAAAGTATTGGCGGCTATGCGGGCAGACAGGCGAACTTCAGCTGCGCATCATTAATCATCTTCAGCTATCGGCAGACACGTTAGCGGTCGGCATTTCGGTAAATTCAAATTCACTAATCCTAACGGGGCGACAGTAACCGGCAGACGGAATCCTAATTCCCGCACAGCGCCAATACCTTCCCGTTGGCAGTAATTTTAAAAGATCATTAATATTTTAAACATGAAAGCATTCTTGGCACTTTTATATTCCTTAATCATAAGTCTAAATGTATTTGCAACAGCACAGTATCCCGATAAAATAATCTACAAGGGGAAAGAATATAGTTTATACAGCAATCCATTAGAATCCTATTTTGAAAAGAACCCTGATAAAAGACCAAAAGGAGGAATTATGTCAACTGCATTGTGGCGTGGATATGTAGCTACTTTTGAAGTAAAGGGCAGTCAACTTTTTTTAAAGGACATTGAAATTCAATACAACGATACAGCGTCAAAAGAATCATATCCCTTTAAATGGCGCAGTGTAATTAATGAAGTATTTCCAGGAAACGAACAAGTTAAAATTGATTGGCTAACAGGATTACTTGTAATACCACATGGGAAACTTGTCAACTATGTTCATATGGGATATGGTTCAACATATAAAAACTACATATTGCTTGAAATTGACAAAGGCAACTTGAAAAATGATAAACGCTTTAATTACAAGGAGTATGAAAAATTCAAGGAAAAGCAGTTCCAAGTTTTTAAACAAACAGATGAATACAGAAAGATTAAAGCTGATTTACAAAAGGATGGTAATTCAGATGAATTCATAGACTCATTCTTAAAAAGTTATGTAATACAATACACATCAAAAATATTGACAGAATAAAACATACTGCCAACACTGCATTGCAGCTATGGGGGCAGACACGCATACATCGGCTGTAAATCATTAATCATCTTCAGCTATCGGCAGACCGAAAACGCCCAGCATCACAAGTAATTCATGTTCACTAATCCTAACGGGCTGACAGTGCCGGGCGGACGGAATCCTAAATCCCCCACAGCTGCAATGCTTTCCCGTTAGCCACAATTTTAAGAGAGTCCCTAATTAAATAATTGCTTAAATTTGATTCATGGCTCTTAAAGCACAAATACCATTCAAACAGATCTTGACAGTAGTTAAGACGCTAACCCCTGCCCAAAAAGAAAGACTCAGGGAAGAACTTGAGGAAAAAGCAAAAAGTCCTAAAAAGCCTTCTTCATTCACTGAATTATTATTGAAAGGGCCTGTTTTTACCAAAAAGCAGATCAAAACAATTGAAGAGAACAGAAAAAGTATAGCAGCATGGCGGACAAAAAAATAATGGTAGATTCTACCATACTTATTGACTATTTCCGCAAGACAGATAAAAGCAAATCTATACTGGTAAAACACTCAACAAATTATCAGAAAATATACATTTCAACTATCACAGAATTCGAGGTTATTAATGGAGCAACTCCAGCTCAACTTGAATTTTGGAACCAAATGCTGAAGGGATTTACAATCTTAGATTTTGACAGTAATGCAGCAAGGCAAGCAGCGATTATAGTTCAGCAACTCAAAACAAAAAGAAAAAGTATTGACAAGCCTGACTTATTCATTGCTGCAACCGCCATATCTAATGGCCTCACTCTTGACACAGCTAACAAAAAGCACTTTGAGTTTATCGACAGTTTGATTCTATTGAATGAATAAAACTGTGGCTAACACTGCATTGCAGCTATGGGGGCAGACACGGTAGCATCAATTGCAAATCATTAATCATCTTCGGTTATCGGCAGACAGAAAACGCCCAGCATCACGAATTAATCATGTTCACTAATCCTAACGGGCTGACAGTGCCGGGCGGACGGAATCCTAAGTCCCCCACAGCTGCAATGCTTTCCCGTTAGCTGCAATTTTTAATTATATCTGTAAAGCATTGATTTACTTAACTTTATTCATTTCAAATTATGATGTTCGCTGTTTGCAATTTGAGAACAAAGAACGTATCTTTGTTAGTATGAAATCACACAATGGAATGCGCCCACAGGATATCGTTATCCTTCTTAAAATTCTAACCACTCCAAATCTGAACTGGCAGTATAGAGATTTATCAAGTGAATTATACTTAAGTATATCTGAGATATCAGAATCTTTGAGCAGAAGTCATATGGCAGGCCTAATAGACGAAACTCGTCGAAGAGTTTTTAGAAAGTCTCTGATGGAGTTTATAGAACATGGACTTCATTATGTTTTTCCACAACAGCCAGGCACCATGGTGACCGGTATACCAACCGCACATTCACATAATATCTTTAAATCACAATTTTCAAGTGAATTAGATTATGTGTGGCCGGATGAAAACGGTTGGCTCAGAGGTTTATCAATCACTCCATTATATAAAAATGTAACAAAGGCAGCAGTAAAAGATGAAGAATTGTATATACTACTTGCAGCTATAGATGTAATTAGAGTGGGTAAAGTAAGAGAATTAAAAGAAGCTTTAAAGATATTGCATAATAAAATATTATGAATGACGAAAATAACATTGTAAGAATCAGAACTGTTTATAGAGCCTTGGAAGAACTAGGTGATAGAGTCGCATTTGTTGGTGGCGCAACTGTTTCATTGTATAAAGATCGCCCGGCTTCTGAAACAAGGGTAACCGACGATGTAGATATAGTAGTAGAAATTGCCTCTTATGTAGACTACGGAGTCATCGAAGAAAAACTTCGTCAAAAAGGATTTGAGAATGATATTGAATCAAAAATAATTTGCCGTTATAAAATAAACGGCATTATAGTAGACGTATTACCAACTGATGGAAAAGTACTTGGCTTTAAAAACCAATGGTATACGGACGGATACAGAAATGCTGTTGATTATCCTATTACCGATAGCGAGACAGTAAAAATATTTAACAGCGTTTATTTTCTAGCCACTAAACTAGATGCGTTTAATGACAGAGGAGGTTCGGATGGAAGAACAAGCAGTGACTTTGAAGATATTGTATATATTCTAAATAATCGTAAATCAATTTGGAGTGAAATAGAAAATGAATCAGCCAGTGTAAAGATTTACCTAAAGAATGAATTTAGAAATCTTCTTGCCCAAGAGTATATCTATGAGTGGATCAGCTGTCATTTAGACTACACGGAACAAAATAGAGTGACTATAATTATGGCAGGGATTGAAAGCTTTTGCAATAATACTCATTAAGAATTTCAATCCAAAACAGCAGCTAACATTGCATTGCAGCTATGGGGGCAGACACGGTAGCATCAATTGCAAATCATTAATCATCTTCGGTTATCGGCAGACAGAAAACGCCCAGCATCACGAATTAATCATGTTCACTAATCCTAACGGGCTGACAGTGCCGGGCGGACGGAATCCTAAGTCCCCCACAGCTGCAATGCTTTCCCGTTGTAATCCTATAGAGTATCATAACAAACAATAAACAAATAGACTATCGAACAGACAGACAAAATATTCAGACACTTTGAAAAGTACATAAAACTAAGCGACACTTTAAGACGTGAACTTGCTAACAGAATTGTATTGAAGACTTTTAAAAAGGGTGAACTTGTGCATGATGCCGCTAAGGTTTGTACTAAAAGTTATTTTATCCAAAAAGGACTTATGCGAACGTTCTTTATCAGAGATGGAAAAGAAATAAGTGAATATTTTCCAGCAGAAGGCGAATGGAGCAATTCTCCCCGCAGTTTCAGAACAAGGAAACCGGATATTTATTACATAGACGCAATAGAAGATACGGAAGTATTTTGTTTACACGTCAATGATTTGATGTATTTATTTGATAATTTCCCTGAAATGGAACGCTATGCAAGGCTTTCTATGGGAACTGTTTTTGGACACCTTCTGGAAAGAATAACATCAATGAGATTTACGTCCGCAAAAGAAAAATACAGTCATTTTATGGCTACTTATCATGACATTCACCATAGAATTCCACTTGGAATGATTGCTTCCTATCTGGGTATTACTCAGGAAACATTAAGCAGAATTAGAGCCGAGAAATAATTTTTTGACATAGGTCAAAAGTTAAGCAATTGCATAGTAATATGTTTGCATCAAAATTTAAATTTTAAGTAAAATGAAGAAATTTTGCAAACATTCATTTTTTTTTCTGCTGATACTTTCGGCTAACACTTATGCTCAAATTGTTTTGCAGGCACCTAACATTGAAAGTGTCCTGTATTTAAGCAAAAACAAAAGCCAACCACTTATTGTAGGAATTGGAGGTTCAGAGGGGGGGAATGCCTGGACAAGCGATTATTGGAAAAAAACTAGGAACCAATTTATTGCAAAGGGGTATGCTTTTTTAGCGTTAGGCTACTTTGGTTGCAAAGGCACTCCAGATACACTCAATAAGATTGCAATTGAAGATGTTTACAATGCAATTAAAATTGCTTCCAAAAACAAACAGATAGACAATAAGAAAATTGCTATAATCGGCGGATCGAGAGGTGCTGATTTAGCTTTATTAGTAGCTAGTTACTATAAAGACATTGACTGTGTGGTGAGTATAGTAGGAAGTAATGCAGTGTTTCCAGGACACACCAGCCATTTCACCACCTCTTGTTGGACTTATCAAAACAAAGAATTGCCTTTTGTACCCGTAAATGACAAGGCAGTTCCCTTTTTAATGAAACGAGATTTAAGAGGGACATTTGAGGCAATGCTAAAAGATACTCTTGCAGTTGAAAAAGCATCCATAAATGTAGAACAGATCAAAGGAGCTGTGCTATTTTTGTCAGCAACCAGAGATGAAATTTGCCCTTCAACATCAATGGCTGAAATGATGATGGAAAGATTAAAACGTAATAGGTATAAATATCATTACGAACATAAAGCTATTGAGGGCGGACACACAGAACCTTTAAAACACTTTGACATAATTTTAAATTTTCTGGAAACACACTTTGTGAAAAAATAAGCTGCACATGCCCATAAAAATGCTATTTGCGGCATAGAGGCATACAAAGTTACCTGCGCGGCGGTGCAGGTATCAGCTGCGTTTGTCGGGTGACACATTCGCAGCCGGCATTTTCAAAAATTTCATGTTCAAAAATCCTAACGGGTGACAGCACCATGCAGACGGAATCCTAAACCCCAGTACAGCGCCCATACCTTCCCTTTATCCGGCATTTTAACAGACAGTTGAAAAGATGAAGTTCTTCACCAGATTACTTGGCATATTCCTCTTGACATCTTGTAAAGTAACTCAATATGAGTATGCTCTCGTGTCTGACAGAGATTCAAATCTGGACTTATTTGTAACCATGGCTGACAAGACACTTCAAAATATTACAAATGACAAATTTGCAGATTATGGAATCAAATGGAGCCCTGATGGAAATTATATCTTATTTGCAAAACAAGTCAACAAACAGTACGACCTGTATCTCTATGACCGTACTTTACGAACTACCATCCAACTGACGAATGACACAATTGACCAATATGGCCCTTCTTTTTCCCCAGACGGTCAAAGCATATTATTTGTTTCAAATGTTGACCATAAACTTGCCGAAGTATACTTAATGAACTTATCTAGCAAAAAAACAACCCGTATTACTTCAAATGAACGGCTTGACGGTTCAGCAACGTTTCACCCAGACGGAAAACGTATTTTTTATACATCGTTTATGGATAAGGACTCATTAAACAGATTTAATAATAGTGAAATATTTGTTACGGACACTGAAGGAAATTATCATACCCAACTTACAAACAGAGTTGGCAACGAAGGGGCAATAGACATTTCCCCTGAAGGCAAGCAAATTGCCTGTCATTATTTCTTAAATGGCAAAGCAGACATCTATGTCATGGATATTGATGGACATAATATTAAACAACTGACTTCAGACACTTTAGATAACAGATGGCCTCGGTGGACACCAGACGGAAAACATATAGCTTACACAAGAGTGGCAAGCAATTCAGACATTTGATTATGAAAAATAACGGTAAAAGTAAAAGGCAATTTGTAGCATCTCCTAAACGAGATGAGATACTTGAATTTAATCCAAAAAGAAAGAAAATCGTCTTATAATAAAACTTTTTCATTACTCAGAATTTAATCTCAACTGTCAGATCAAGTACTTACTATTACATTTCAACAGTGACTTAAAGGGAAAATTTATCAATTTCCCTTTAAGTAATCAGATCTTTGGAAATCCAAATCGGAATTAGTGAAATCACAATCAGCGAATCAGCCTGAAAAATACTATGTATAGCTCTGACTCGAACAACTACCTTCCCGTCCATCCCATCAGTAGATGAGATGGACGGTATAAGTAGTTTTTATTGTGAACTGTATTCAAATTCCTGTTGCACAATTCTTTCAGTTTTTATCTACGCCTGGAGGTATACTTTTCATTCAATCATTTACATTAAGTAACTTTCTTAACCGGGAAAGATTCAGTATCAGGCCTGCGAATAGTTATAATTGAATGAAATACCAGATGCGTCAGCACTTTCAGCAAGCAGTACCCTGCCACTTTTTCTGCAACCGTTTCTCCCGGGCAACAAATTTTGGAGCATACCGGTTAAAAAGCGTATCCAGCGGACTGAAAGCACGGGTTCGGTCAACCTGGCTTATATGCAAATAGACGATTGTACTTTGAAGCGTGCTGTGTCCCAGCATAAACTGCAGCGTGAGTATATCCATCCCATCCTCCAGCAGATGTGTGGCATAGGTATGCCGGAAAGCATGTACATTCACCTCCTTCAGAACTCCTGCCTTCCTGCAAATACTTTTGATGGCCCATTGAATTCCCCGCATACTGTACCTTCCTCCTTTCTTTCCCTTTTTTCCACTTTTCAGATTTCCGTTGAATAACCACTCCTCGGGCCGGTAAACTGATACGTATTTTTGGACACCACGTGCAAGATGTCCTGAAAGCGGAACATATCTGTCCTTCCCCCCTTTTCCCGCTACAATGTGCAACTGCAACCGGTGGAAATCTATATCCTTTAACTTTAAGTTACTGACTTCCGAACAGCGAAGTCCACAGCCATACAGTAGGCCGAGTAAAATCTTGTGCTTAAGACTACCGGCATGATTGAGCATACTCCACATTTCCTCTTTACTGAGTACTACAGGTAACTTCTGCGGTATTTTTATCTTCGGCAATTGCAGGTAACTGTAAGGCAGTCCTTCCGTTTTAAGCAGAAACCGCAATCCATAAACTGTGTGTTTGAAAAAACTTAATGAAAGTGAAGGGGCAGTTTGCTGTAATCTGAAAAGATAATCCTTTACCTGTTCTGGTTCCAAAGTTGTTGGCAGGCACCTGAAATGAAGTGCCATCACAGCAACATGGTGGGCGTACAGGATAAATGATTTCTTGCTCATCCCCCGGATACTGATGTTCTTTTCCATTCGTTCGAGCTGCGACTGGAAACCGGGAACATCATTGCAGGCCCGGATAAAGACATTGGCAGGCCGGGCACCTGCCGGAGTTTTTTTTATTCATAATTGATAAGTTTTCTGCAATTAAACCATTTGTTTCCCTCGTTGAGCCGTTTTATGAAACCCCGCCCTCATTTTCAGGAAAGAACAAATACCCGGGTAGCAATATCCGTATACGGATGCTTTTACAGACAGCCGAAATTTCCCTCTCCCTGAAACGCTTGTAGAATTATTTCCCTTGTAACAAAAGCAGCAAGAAACCCCTATGCTGGTTCTGAACAGGTGTCAGAATTATACCCGCCATTCAGCATAAAAAAAGTAACTGAAATCTTTCCCCTAAGTTGTATGCAGGCATGTCGAAGTCCCGTGTTAACAGATTTCGCTTCTTCTTCCCTCCCACTCTTTCCTCCTACACATACGTATTCCCGATTATCCAAAACCCAAACAACTCATAATTGTATGAAGCCATGCCGGAAATATCAGCCTACAGTATAGCCAAAGCCTAACGAAAACTTTGCGCAGAGCTGGAATAACAGGAAAAATCATTTTGTGGAAGACCGCATTCTCCAGTTGTAACCAAGTGCCAACCTTTCAAATGGGCAAAAAAAAAGATGACCCGTTTCCGGGTCACCTTTTCTCATTTTTATTACCTCTATCAGATCAGATCAAAGCGGTCGAGGTTCATCACCTTATTCCAGGCCGCCACAAAATCGTGTACGAATTTCTCTTTCCCATCAGCACAGGCATACACTTCAGCGATCGCTCGCAGCTCCGTATTGGATCCAAAAATAAGGTCTGCACGGGTAGCTGTCCATTTTAACGTGCCGGTTGTACGATCACGCCCCTCAAATCCTTCATTTACCGGATCGAGCGCTTTCCAGTTGGTGCCCAAATCCAGCAGGTTCACAAAGAAATCATTGCTGAGTACCCCCGGGTTGCTGGTAAACACCCCATGCGCTGATTGATCATAGTTGGCTCCCAGTACGCGCATGCCACCAACCAGCACAGTCATTTCAGGTGCCGTGAGGGTCAGCAGCTGGGCTTTATCAACCAGCATCTCTTCAGTTGAACTAGCTATCGAACGTTTCCGGTAATTACGGAAGCCATCGGCAACGGGCTCCAGCACTGCAAAGGATTCTACATCCGTTTGCTCCTGGGCAGCATCCGTACGTCCAGGCGTAAACGGTACCGTTACGTTGTAACCGGCTTTGCGCGCAGCCTCTTCCACGGCTGCACAACCTCCCAGCACAATCAGGTCCGCCAGGGATATTTTTTTGTTGCCGCTTTGGGCAGCATTGAATGACTGCTGAATTTTTTCGAGGGTATCCAGTACTTTCGATAACTGGCCCGGGTTGTTCACTTCCCAGTAGCGTTGCGGACTCAGCCGGATGCGCGCTCCATTGGCACCCCCGCGCTTATCCGAACCCCGGAACGTGGAGGCAGAAGCCCAGGCAGTACTTACCAGTTCAGATACAGTAAGACCACTGTTCAGCAGCTTCGCTTTCAGGTCGGCAATATCTGCATCATTCACCAGTTCAAAATCCACTGCGGGAACAGGATCCTGCCAGATCAGCTCTTCAGCTGGTACTTCAGGACCAAGATAACGGGCACGGGGACCCATATCACGGTGTGTGAGTTTGAACCAGGCACGTGCAAAAGCATCCGCGAATTCTTCAGGATGCTCATAGAAACGGCGGGAAACTTTTTCATAAGCGGGATCAACACGAAGCGCCAGGTCAGTTGTAAGCATTATCGGTGCATGCTTGCGGGCAGGATCATGCGCATCCGGCACCGTACCGCTACCGGCATCCCCTTTGGGCTTCCACTGTTGAGCGCCTGCCGGACTCTTGGTGAGTTCCCATTCATATCCGAAAAGATTCTCGAAATAATTATTGCTCCACCGTGTAGGCGTGGTCGTCCAGGCCCCTTCCAGTCCGCTGGTGATGGTATCTTCCGCATTGCCCTTACCAAAGCTGTTGTGCCAGCCCATGCTCTGCTCTTCAATACCAGCAGCAGCGGGTTCACGGCCTACATACCTGGAAGGATCAGCGGCGCCATGGGTTTTGCCAAATGTATGGCCACCTGCAATCAGTGCCACGGTTTCCTCGTCATTCATGGCCATACGACCAAAGGTTTCCCGGATGTCGCGGGCAGCCGCCAGCGGGTCAGGGTTACCGTTAGGACCTTCGGGGTTCACATAAATCAATCCCATCTGTACGGCAGCAAGCGGATTCTCAAGTTCACGGTCTCCTGTGTACCGCTTATCCCCCAGCCACTCCGTTTCAGAACCCCAGTAAATATCTTCTTCAGGCTCCCATACATCCTCGCGGCCACCGCCAAATCCAAATGTTTCAAAACCCATGGATTCCAGGGCGCAGTTACCTGCAAGGATCATCAGGTCGGCCCAGGAAAGCTTACGGCCGTATTTCTGCTTGATGGGCCAGAGCAGCAAACGGGCCTTATCAAGGTTGGCATTGTCAGGCCAGCTGTTCAGCGGTGCAAAACGCTGGGTGCCGGAACCGGCCCCGCCACGGCCATCATGAATGCGGTAGGTGCCGGCACTGTGCCAGGCCATACGGATGAAAAACGGGCCATAGTGACCGTAATCAGCCGGCCACCAATCCTGTGAATGGGTCATCAGTTCCACTATCTCTTTTTTAACCGCTGCCAGGTCCAGCGTTTTGAACTCCGTGGCATAGTCAAACTTTTCTCCCATCGGGTTCGACAGCGTGGAATGCTGACGCAGAATGTTCAGTTTGAGCTGGTTCGGCCACCAGTCGCGGTTACCCGTTCCGCCACCCGCTCCTTTCTTCAGCATGCCATTGGAAAAAGGACATTTGCTTTCACCATTCATGGTGGCAGGTGCAGCCCCTGCATGTGTAGGATTTCCCATACTATATAAGTTTATTGTGATGAATAATTGAATCTCGTATCAGGCGTTCCGGCAGCCGGCAAACAATGACTTCTGCGGGCATCGTTTAACCCGGCCGGAGCCCAAAAGTAGCATGGACGCTTTGATAATTCAAATTGATTATCTTTATGTTAATATAGATTTTATCTATGACACTTACCCAGCTCGAATACCTGGTGGCAGTAGACACTTACCGGCATTTCCAGGTGGCTTCAGAGAAATGTTTTGTGACCCAGCCCACCCTCAGCATGCAGTTACAGAAACTGGAAGAGGAACTCGGCGTCAAACTGTTCGACCGTACCAAAAAACCCGTCATGCCCACCGAAATCGGCGCGGGCATCATCGCGCAGGCCAGGGTGGTGCTACGGGAAGCGGGTATGATCCGCCAGTACATCAACGACCGGAATGAAGTGATGACGGGCGAACTCCGCATCGGCATCATTCCCACTCTCGCCCCTTACCTGCTGCCGCCGTTGTTCAGGCAGATCCGCAATAAATACCCGCAGCTGGACCTCATCATTAAAGAAATTATCACCAAAGACATTCTCCAGGAACTGAAACAAAACCGCCTCGACTGCGGCCTCGTCGTTACCCCGTTAAAAGATCCCAGCATGCGGGAAGACCCGCTCTTTTATGAAGAACTGTTTGTGTATGTTTCCCGCAAAAACGCACTGTATGATAAAAAATACGTGCTGCCCGCGGAAATCAACCCCGACCAGCTTTGGCTGCTGGAGGAAGGCCACTGCTTCCGCTCACAGATCCTGAACCTATGCGAACTGCGCCGCAGCGCCGATTTTCATTTTAAATACGAAACCGGTAATATCGAATCCCTGAAACGGATGGTCGACAACAGCGATGGCATCACCATCCTCCCCGAACTGGCCATCCGCGAATTCAGCAAAGCCCAGCTGAAACGGATCAAAAAACTGTCTACCCCGGTACCCGTTCGCGAAGTAAGCCTCGTTACACACCGTGATCACATCAAAACCAAACTGATCCGCACCCTGCGGGAGGAAATCCTCAACAGTGTTCCGATCCACATGCGGCAACTCCGGAATAAAAAGATTGTAGACATCAACTTATGATTGGCCCCGCATACAGCCTTCATGTATGAATGGAGGGGCTCCCGGCAACCTGTCCTTTTCTCAGCAGTTGTCCCGGCTATCCGCTTTGTGGCCGCCGCTGCGCCGGCAGCCACGCCGCTCCTATCCGGCAGCCCATGAGCCAGGGTGCAGGCATCATCGCCACTCATCAGAAATCTTCACACCGGTACCCTGATTTTTAGTAGTTTCCCTTCCCGATGCTGTTGCAGGATTATACGTCCTGTTGTAAACAATAACCCAATGGCCGGATCCAATACTGAAATGACGGTGCACCCTTCCATCCTTGCATACGCTTTACCGTTATCCGTGGAAGAACAGGCTATCTGCAACCTGCTGGCGCACCAGATCACCCAGTTGCTGCCGGATGCGGAGCAGAAAATCTGGCACGGCCACCCCGTATGGTTTCTGAACGGAAATCCCGTGGCCGGTTACAGCAAACTGAAAAACGGAATCAGGCTGCTTTTCTGGAGCGGGCAATCATTCGAAGAACCCGCCCTGCAAGCGGAAGGTAGTTTTAAAGCCGCAGAAATCCGGTACACGGCCGTCAACCAGGTTGTACTAACCGAACTGCACCGCTGGCTGCAAAAAGCACGCAGCATTCAGTGGGACTATAAAAACCTCATTAAAAGGAAAGGCCAGCTGGAAAAAATTGGCTGATCTTCCAATGAATGCAACATCCAGCCATGACCATCAGAATAGCCGGAATCGATGATATTCCCGAACTGCACCGGATCCGCACGGCTGTGATTGAAAACAGCCTCTCCGATCCGGGTTTGATAACAGCAGCAGATTACACCGAATTCCTCACCCGAAGGGGTTGCGGATGGACAGCCGACATTCAGGGAGTAATAGCCGGATTCGCCATAGCCGACCTGCAGGACCACAACATCTGGGCCTTGTTTGTTGCGCCTGCGGCGGAAGGTAAAGGGGTTGGCAAAGCCTTACACCGGCAAATGCTTGCATGGTACTTTTCAAAAACACAGGAAACTGTATGGCTCAGTACTGCACCCGGAACAAGAGCAGAACATTTTTACCGGGCTGCCGGCTGGATAGAAAACGGGCTTCATGGGCAGCAGGAAATCCGGTTTGAAATGAGCTTTGAAAACTGGAAAAACAACTATCAATAAACGCATCTACGGCATTTGCGTACAGTAATAATTCAACGAAAATCTATACACTCATTAACAATAGAACGATGATGCACACATCCTCCCAGATCGCTCAGCACCTGCGGCAGGTTTTTACCGGAGGCAACTGGACCTCCGTGAACCTGAAAGACAGTCTGGCCGGTATACATCTGCAACAGGCCCTCGCGAAACCCGCTGGTTGTAACAGCATCGCGGTACTGGTGTTTCACATCCATTACTATGTGGCTGCTATCAGCAGGGTACTGAACGGTCAGCCATTGGATGCGCACGACCGCTTCAGCTTCGACCTTCCGCCTTTAACGGAGGAAACAGACTGGTTGCAACTGCAGCAGCGTACCCTGGAAGATGCCTTTTTACTGGCCGACCGAATTGCAATGCTGGATGATCAGCAACTGCCTGCTGTGTTCATGGATGAAAAATATGGTACCTATTACCGGAATCTGCACGGGCTGATTGAGCATACCCATTATCACCTGGGCCAGATAAACCTGCTGAAAAAAATAATAATCGCAGGCAACGCTCCTCAATAATCACCTTTAAGTTTTACGCTATTATGCTGACCTTCCTTATCCGGCCATGGCAACCAGAAGATGCGGAAAGCCTGAGCAAACATGCCAATGATCCCGATATCGCCCGCAATATGACAGACGGCTTCCCACATCCCTACACACCAGAACATGCACGTCGGTTTATTGAATATGCACTCAAAGATGATCCAATACATATATTCGCCATCGAAATAAACGGGGAGGCAGCTGGCGGAATCGGGATCCATCCGCAATCCGATATTTACCGGAAAAACGCGGAACTGGGCTACTGGCTGGGCAAAGCATACTGGGGCCAGGGCATCACCACCGAAGCAGTCAAACAGGTATGTACACTGGCATTCAGCCTCTATGATATCCGGCGCATATATGCCAGGCCCTATGGCTACAATACCGCCTCTATGAAGGTGTTGGAAAAAGCAGGGTTTGTGCTGGAAGCCCGCTTAAAGGATACCATTTTCAAAAACGGGGTTTATACAGATGAACTGATCTACGGACTTCGCAGAACGTAACAACTATTTGTAATCACTGCCTTATCACCCGGCCTGGCGGAGATGCTGCGCCTTTTCAAGCAGTTCCATTACTTCATCATCGCTTACCTGGGTGAATTTTTCATAAAACTGACCCACGCCGCTGAATTCCCTGGGAACGAGCACTGTGATGATATCGTCCGCTACCGCTGACAGCATACGTACAGCCTCTGCCGGTGCCACGGGTACCGCAATCACGATCTTTGCCGGCTGTGTTTTACGGATCAGTTGCACGGAAGCCTGCAGGGTGCGCCCGGTGGCTATACCATCATCTACAATAATAACCGTCTTGTTTTTGAGAGGCAACTCCGGTTGCAAGCCTGAAAACCTGCGTTGCATTTCCCGCAATCGTTCCTGCACTTTCAGCACTTCCCGGTGAACATACTCATCCGGCACCTCCACCTCCGGGCTGATAAAGTATCCGTTTACATCCGCCGCGCCGATGGCGTACTCGGGATTCATTGGGTGCCCGATTTTTTTGGTGAGCACCAGTTGCAGAGGTAATCCCAGTTCACAGGCTACTGCATAACCTACCGGTACACCTCCCCGCGGAACCGCCAGCACCACGGCGTCTGTCAACCCAAACTTTCTGAGCTTTTGAGCCAGCAGTATTCCAGCCTCTTCACGGTCGTAAAACATAAAAATGGAATAAATATTATCCGCTGCCCTGTCCCGCATGGTGCAGGTGCTGTTCAAACCAGTCTGCCGCCAGTGCAGCCACTTCTTCCAGTTTACCCGGTTCTTCAAACAGATGTGTAGCTCCTTCCACCACCATCAGCGATGATTCACCTGCGAGCTGAGCACGGGCCGCGATATTCAATTGTAAAACTTCTGTATCCAGCGCACCCACTACCAGTAATACCGGAGCCGTAACCTGTTCCAGTACATTACAAAGATCCGGACGGCCACCCCGGCTCACCACCGCCACAATACCCGGTTCTGTGACTGACGCCTGCAAGGCAGCTGCCGCACCGGTACTGGCCCCGAAATAAGCAAAAGTGCATCCCAAGGCTGCGGGAAATGCACGTAACCACCGGGTGGCTGCCACCAGCCTTCCGGCCAGCAAACCAATGTGAAAACGGTTGTAGTAATGCTCATTTTCTGCTTCCGTGAGCAGATCGAATAGTAAAGTACCCATTCCCTGTTTGCGCAGTTCTGCTGCCACCAGCTGGTTTCTCCGGCTGTGCCGGCTGCTGCCGCTGCCATGTGCAAACAACACAATGCAATCTGCCTTCGCAGGGATAGCGAGTTCTCCCTCCAGCCGGTATCCGTTTACCGGGATGCTTACGGTTTGATGGAATCGGTACTTCATATACATACTGCTATTCAGTCAGGACAACAGGTGTCATCGCTTTTGGATTGATTTCAAAAGCAGCCAGCTGATTCAGCCGATCGTCAATCTGTTTTTCATTTACTTCCGCCTGGTGAAAAATCAGCGCCTGGTCTTCCATCCCCAGTTCGCGGGCAAAGGCAGCAGCTGTTCCATACATGCTGATCTTAAAATGATTGATCAACTGCACACCGGCCAGTATACAGGCATCCCGGATGGGCGCATCCGCACAACGAAGCAACTTCGCTTCCACCTCTTGAATCAATGCCTGCATAACCGGGTGCGTACGGCTGAGTGCAGTAATTCCTTCCTGGTCTAACACCGGATCAAAACTGTGCACATGGGCTTCCACCTGCGATTCATATTTCTGCAACACGGTTTTCAGTTGCAGGGAAGAGGCCAGCATCATCCAACCCGCCAGACTTTTTTGCAACACCACTTCCGCAGCGGCAAATCTGCGCAGATCATCATCAAATAACTGATGCAGGGTGCTGATGGGAATATTTTCCTGTGTCATGATGAATAAATTTTATGATCAAAAATAACAGGCCGCGGGGCCGATTGGAATGATAAGCATCAAAGCCAGGGTTGACAATGCTCAATCTGTACGAATGTGCATTCCATCAATGCATCATTCCTTATAGCTGCCAGCCTGCATTCAGTTTCAATGCTTACATCACTACCTCATGATGGCGCCAGCGGCGGAAATACGGCAGGCTGTGAACAGTCAGGTTTATCAGATGCTGGTCAATGTCCTGCTTTTTCATTTCCATTTCCACCCTTTTTTTAATTTCTTCCAGCGTCAGGTGGGGGTTCACAAACACACCGTCTTTGTAACAGTGAATACAGTAATCGGGATGCAGTTGTCCATCAGATTCCGTTCCCAGTATATCCGCCCGGTCTAGCGGCATGGCACAACTTTGACAATATTTCATTTTTTTAATTTTTAAGGTGATTATCCATCCGCCGGATGACGGCGAGCAGTTAAATATAGAAACCGGAATGATCCCTCGAAATGATGACGATTAAATCCGGCACTGACCAGCATCAGGGAAAGGCATCAGCGGATGGTAAAATTCCAGCGAAGTGAATAGCGTGTATAAGGATAAGTACGCCGCAAGTCCGGAAGATGCTGATACCGTCCGGTGAGGGAGAAATGACCGGGTTCTGCGCACAGAAAAAAACCGGGCAGCAGCGACACGCGTAATTCTGCTGAAAATGCATGCATGAAATAATCCTTCGCGCTGCCGTTCACTGTTCGCAGGTATCCGCCCCGGTAATGCACACCAGTCATCAATCGTTTACCAACCTGCACCATTACGGCAGCATTATAACCGGCGCCCATGCAGTAATCATAATAACGCCCCTTGTACATAACCGGATCGGGAACGGCAGCCAGCACAATCCATCCGCCGCCAACCTGCGTTTGTACCACCACCCGACGACCCGGGCGATAGACTGACAACAGCTGGGTCCGGATACTCTGCGCGCTGTAAAAGAAAGCGCTGTTATTGATAAAATCGTAATGGGCCGTTAGTTGTAAAGTGTGGTCCGGCCACTTGCCTGCCGGCTTCAACCGCCAGCTGCGCAGGGTGCCGTAAATGTTCACCATATTTACCAATGAACTGTCGTCTTGCCCCATTTCTACCAGGATGCCAAAATGGTCAAATGGTGTGGTACTCTGCCGGAAGGGATCCCCATAACTGAAACGAATACGTCCATACATTGCAAAGTGATAAGGATCTTTATTGGAGCGGAATCGCCGGAAACCTGCATCGAGCTCAGTTTCCACGGGGGTGGTATCCCTTGTATTGTTTTTAGCCCACGCACCCCGGCTGATTCGCTGAAACCCGTTGACCGGATTGATCAGTAAACCGGCAACTTCAGCTGCCTGTCTCCGGAAACCACTCTCCCGGCTGCTGACAATACGTCTGGCAAAACGGTGCGCGAGCTCACCGAGTATTATCCCTCCGAAACCGGTATTGATAAAATCATTGGGAGCCGGTGCCTGGTTCTCTGCAAAAGTTTCCCACAGGTAGCTGCCCGCAAATACGGCGGCAGATGATTGCCAGAAACTATACCCGTTGGAACGGTATGCATTAAAGAAAACACTGCCGTGATAAGGATGTCCAAACTGATTGGTAGTAAACCCATCACCGTCCCATGCCCAGTTTCCGGGATTGAGGTTATAAGCCGTGCTTTTCCAGGTAAGACGGGCATAATCCATCTGACGGATATAACGATCCACTATCCAGGGCGCGATTTCTGCCGTTAACAACATAACCCTTGCCTGTGCGGGCTTTCGGTGAACAGCCGTATCAGGCAGCTTTGTGTCACTCAGAAGGCTGTCTCCATTTACTGGTGCCTCCTGCGCCTGGAGACCGGAAATGCTGTGCAGTAATAAACAGCAGGCAAACAGGATAATGCCCGAACGCCTACGGCGCAGACATACATTTTTATCAGCGCTCCGGATGAGCGCCTGCACAACTGACAGTGAATGATCAGGTTTTAAGAATGTCAGAAAGAAACTGGTGACAGTCATAGCGTGTATCGATGTATGCTTTCTCAGCCGCCTGCATATTGATCCGTAAAACCGCCTGCCGGCGCTCCGTTGCTTCATCCACCCTGATATCACTCAAAACAGTACCGTCTTCCGGATTGAGCTGCCGTTCCAGATCAGCAATCTCCTGCTGAAGATGGATGAACAGGCTGCTGACACGGTTCAGCGCTTCCTGCCGCGATTCCACCTGTTCAGCAATATGCGGAACATTATTTCTGCGTATCAATGCCGTGAGTTTCGCTTCCAGCTCTTCGGTTTCCTGGTGATAGACATCTATATGATCTCCCCACTCATTCAGTTCGTCGAGATAAAAAGCTGCGCGTTGATGATTTCCTTGCATAACTGTATGTTTTGATACAACCCAGGTTGCTGTTTCAAAACTATTGATAAACAACAGGCTGCTCAATGATACACATTAACTGCGGGTATGATGCTTATCAATCAACCTGCTCATGTACGGGGTGATTGTAAGAACATGAACAGGTATATTACTGAACAGTTCCACACAGCCTTTTTAAGATATATACTGACGAAAAACTGCCGTCTTCTTGATGACTGTCATTACTGTCGTTGATGCCGGTCTTTGCTGACGTCTTAAGCCGGGGATATTTTTACAACAGAATCATCATTCATTATGGCGCACATGCAAACCCCGTTAAACCCAGTGGCTATGAGCAGCCGGTTCAACTATCAGCGAAAAAGTGATCATCTCATATTTGAGCATTCCACCATACCCGCCCCGCAAGTACTGAATACATCCGGCAAAATGTACCAGGTTCGACATGAGAGTGAAGGCTGGAAAAGGCTGCTCTCATTTATGATGGAAGAAAATGTACAGCTGAAAAACCTGGTGCCTGATATACTCAGCAGCAGCAAAGACAAAGAACTGCTGGCCGGCATCGAACAATTCCAGGATCGTTTCATCAGCGAAGATGGTGTGATAGGTTTGCTGCGGAATGATGTAGCTAAATTTGAAACACTCCTGCTGAAAGAAGAATCCGAAACCGGCAGGTACAGCGACCTGGTTTATCAAAAACTTGAAATACTCAGAAATAATTTCCAGACGATTGAGACTCAGTTCGGCGAACTGCGGTCTGCATTTTTCCGTTTCCTGCTGAGTAAAAGATAAATACCCGGTAAATCAATTAGCCAGGTGTTCCAGTTTTGCCTGATCCAGAATAATGATACTGCTGCCATGAATATCCACCAGGTGTTCATTTCTGAAATCACTCAGTGTGCGGATAAGCGATTCAGTGGCAGTTCCGGCAATACTCGCGAGGCTACCCCGGTTGATTGTAATTTCAAAAGGCGCTCCCCCTTCGTGACTGTATTTCTTCTGGATCGTAAGCAGGGCTTCCGCTACTTTTTTCCGGAGTGAATTATAGGCGAGCCCGATGAGCAGACTTTCCTTATCAGATATATTTTTCGCCAGTAACTGAATGAACTGCTGCATTACTTCGCGGTTGGAATATATAAGTTCTTCAAAGTCTTCTTTTGGAATAACGGCCAGTTCCGTTTCTTCCAGCGCTTCTGCCGAATCCCGGTAAGCGCCTCCTTCCAGCAGCGCCACATACCCGATAAAATCACCCGGACTGAAAAGTTCGGTGACCAGTTCTTTACCGTCGTCGTTGGTTTTAAAAGCTTTCACTTTACCCTTCTGTACATAATACAAACGACCAGGATGGTTACCTTCAGCATACACTAATTGTTTCTTCCGGTATATATAAATGTTTCGTCCTTCTGTAATGGCCTGCAGGGCTTCTTTGCAGGATTGTGCCTGCATGAGCTGTTTGAGACCTTCCAGCCCGGGAGCCAGTTCATGACGCAATTCATCTATACGGCGTAAACGGCTTTCCACTGCATTGAGCAATTCAGTGGAGGTGAAGGGCTTGGTGATATAATCATCCGCGCCCATTTCCATCCCCTTTCTGAAATCATTCCGGTCAGTAACGGCGGTGAGAAAAATAAATGGTGTATTGCGGATCGATTCATTTTTATGTACCGCGTGCAGTACGCCAAATCCATCCAGGACAGGCATCATGATGTCGCAGATGATCAGATCCGGAAGAAACTCCAATGCTTTCTCCACACCAGCTTTACCATTTTCAGCGGTTATCACTTTATAGCTGGACAGTTCCAGAATTTCTGCTGTATTATTCCGGATATCTTCATTGTCCTCAATCAGTAAAATCTTTTTCATACCCCAGTTTTTACGGTGCAGGGCACAGTACAATGATCACATACAACAGTTAAAGCTCCTGAAATTCAGGTAGCCGGGGGATGACATCAGTCAGTGCACTGGCTGATATAAAAGAGATGGGAAAGGAAAGGAATACACAAAATCAGCGAAGCCGGTATATCAGCCCTGCCTGGATATTGCGGAAATTATCATTCACCCGGGCCTGGTTGATATAACTGTCCTTCACAAGCCCGGTGAAACCGTAACTGCCGCTGAGTTCAAAAGAGATCCGCTTAAACGGACTGTATTTAACGCCTGCCCCGAAGAGGATATTAAACCGGTTGATATCGTTGATGGTAAACCGCCGGTATTGGGTAGGATCGCCTGTAAAGGAGTTGGGAACATTGTAAACAGAGGCGTCTATAATATAAGAAGGCACCAAACCCGCCATCAGCGCCCATTTAGACCGGGAGAACTGCCTTTGGAAATAGACCGGCATCCTGATCATGGTAATATGGTTCAGCTGCGCGTCCGCTTCGGTTTGCTGGGCAGGCTTGTTGGACAAACGGTATTGCTCATTTACTGTATTTGCAGAGTAATTGATGCCGGCGGATAACAGGGTACCCTGGTCAAGGTGACGGTTGATGCGCACTCCGCCATAATAGCCCAGCTGTTTATTCAGCCGGAATATATCACTCCCGGCCACCAGTTCAACCGACCATTTTTGCTGCTTTTGTTCCGTCTTTGCGGGCTTTCGTGGGTGGATAACAACAGGATGCCGCATACGGGAGGCAAGCACTGCCATGCGGTTCACCGGCCTTGTATTTAAATCCAGCGGGTGCAGCAGGGGAGTTAGAAGAGATAGCCGCGTATCCGTCTTTAAAGAAACTTCTTCTTCTGAAAACTGGTCAGGTTTCCATGTGCTGACCCTGGTTTGGCCGGCCAGTTTATATTTCCTGGAAACGGCTGTTACGGCAGACCCTCCGGCATCGGGGGCCGCTTTTGCCGGTGACTTTGCAGCAGGAACCCTTAGAGGCGCGCTATTATCCGTTGTGGTAGCAGCCTGCGAAGATCCGGGTTGCAGGTTTGTTTCCGCAATGATTCCAGGAGATGCAACAGACTGATCAGCCAGGGCTGGTTTCAGGAACCACCAGCCCGCCGAACCGAGCAATACCGCCACCAGCAGGAACCATGCAAACGGACGGCGGCGACGGCGTTGATCCGCACGAAGCGCCTGCTCCATTTTATTCCAGGCTGCATCTTTCCCGGAGAAATCGGGTTGCCCGATCCCTTCCCTGAAAATGCGGTCTATGCCTGTTTCATGCTTCATACCCGTTGCATTTTTTGTATCAGCTGGTTTTTATCAAGCCGTTCACTCAGTAACTTCCGTGCTCTAGCCAGGTGGCTTTGGGAAGTACGTTCCGCCATATTCAGCAATTCACCGATTTCCTGGTGATTATACTCTTCAAAAACGTATAAATTAAACACAAGCCGCGTGGTATCGGGCAGCTGCCGGAGTAACTGGATCAGGTATTCATGGTGATACTTTTCTTCCAGCGGACTGGCCCCGGCTTCATATTCATTTCCCCCTTCATCCCCGAAGGCATAGTCTTTCAGGGGAATGATACGGGATTGGGTCTGGTATTGCGGACGGCTGATATACGTGAGGCAACAGTTTACCACAATCCGTTTCATCCAGCCTTCAAAAGAACCCTTCCCACTGTATTTGGAAATATGCCTGAAAATCCGCAGAAATGCATTGTTCAGCACTTCCTCCGCATCGGCCTGGGTATGCACATAGCGGATGGCAATCACCATAAACGTATTGAAATAACGGTAGTACAGGGCTTTCTGTGCAGCCCGGTTATTATCCTTGCATCCGTCGAGGAGGTATTGCAGCGTTGGATCCATGATGCCCGCAGGCGGTTTCGTTTCGGTGATGTAAGGTATAATTTATTTCAATACGAAGCGGTTTTACAGAAAGACCAGCCTCTGTGTCAAAACAGCGCAGGACAACCCCGATTATTTTTCCCGATTCCCATAAGGTCTTCCATACAAACCTGAAATACTCTATATAGTAATGAATCCTATCCCCCTAAACCTTCCTAAACCATCCTACACCTTCTTTCCCCTACCCCATAAAAAAACCCCGGAGATATCCGGGGCTTCTGATAGATTCATTGTTTGATCAGGAGATTTTCTCTACCTGCATGTAGTTGAGTTCCACCGGGGTAGCCCTTCCGAAAATCTTCACCTGTACTTTCAGTTTCTTTTTCTCATCGTTCACTTCTTCCACCATACCGTTAAAGTCATTGAACGGACCATCGATGATTTTGATGGTTTCACCCACGATGAACGGTTCGCTCATAGTGATTCCGCCGCCATCACCCATTTCATCCACTTTACCCAGCATTTTGTTCACTTCGGCTTTGCGCAGGGAAATGATATTCCCCTTGCTTCCCTTGCCATCGGTGAGAAAGTGCATCACGTTGGTAATATTGCTGATGTGCTGTACCATATCATCGTTCAGCTTATTTCCAGCCACTTCAATCATTACATAACCGGGGTAGAAGTTGCGCTCCCGCATCACTTTTTTACCGGCCTGTACCTTGTAAACTTTTTCAACCGGAAGAAAGATCTGTTTGATAATTTCCGTCCATCCGTTGCGCACAATGTCTTTATCAAGATACTCCTTGATCTTACGCTCCTTGCCGCTTACCACACGCAGAACATACCACCTGGTTTCCTTTTCCTGCACGTTTGTTTCTTCCATAAGGATCAATTGAATAAAGAGTAAATGAATTTAAGTGAGTTCTGGGCCACGAAATCCATTACCCATACCAGGGCGGTGATGAAGAGGGTTGCACCCAGTACAATCATGGTAGACTGCTGCAGCTGATCCCAGGAAGGCCAGGTCACTTTTTCCACGAGTTCGCGGTAGGAATCGCGTACGTAGGCGGAGAATTTGTTCATAAAAAAAAGTTTAAGGTTTAAGGTTTAAAGTTTAAGGTTAGTCTGCAACAGAACTATGAACCTTGAACTTTGAACCTTGAACTTCCATCGCACGGGCACTAGGATTCGAACCCAGATCAAAGGTTTTGGAGACCCGTATGCTACCATTGCACCATGCCCGTAAAACTATTTAGCTAATCAGTCCCGCGGGAGGGCGGGACCAATTAGCTAATTAGCGTATTTCAAAGAAAGACTGATTACTTCAGAATTTCAGTCACCTGACCTGCACCTACGGTACGGCCACCTTCGCGGATAGCGAATTTCAGACCTTTTTCCATAGCGATCGGCTGAATCAGGGTTACCTGCAGGTTGGTATTGTCACCAGGCATTACCATCTCCGTTCCGGCGGGCAGGGTAACTTCACCTGTTACGTCGGTTGTACGGAAATAGAACTGGGGACGATACTTGTTGAAGAAGGGCGTGTGACGGCCACCTTCTTCTTTGCTCAGTACGTATACTTCACCTTTGAACTCAGTGTGCGGAGTGATGGAACCGGGCTTCACCAGTACCATACCACGACGGATCTGGTTCTTTTCAATACCGCGGAGGAGCAGACCGGCGTTGTCACCAGCTTCACCTTCGTCCAGCAGTTTTTTGAACATTTCCACACCGGTACAGGTGGTAGTGAGGGGCTTTTCCATGAGACCCACGATTTCGAGGGAGTCACCCACTTTCACTTTACCCCTTTCGATACGACCGGTAGCAACCGTACCACGACCAGTGATGGAGAATACGTCTTCCACACTCATCAGGAAAGGCTGATCGATCGGACGGGGAGGCAGGGGAATATAGGAGTCAACTGCATCCATCAGTTCGTCGATGGCTTTTACCCATTTTTCGTCACCAGCCAGGGCGCCGGTAGCAGAACCCTTGATGATGGGGGTATTGTCGCCGTCGAAACCATAAGAAGTCAGCAGTTCGCGGATTTCCATTTCAACCAGTTCCAGCAGTTCCGGATCGTCTACCAGGTCAACTTTGTTCATGAAAACAACGATCTTGGGAACACCCACCTGGCGGGCGAGCAGGATGTGCTCTTTCGTCTGGGGCATAGGACCGTCGGTAGCAGCCACTACCAGGATAGCACCGTCCATCTGGGCAGCACCGGTGATCATGTTCTTCACATAGTCAGCGTGACCCGGGCAGTCAACGTGCGCATAGTGACGGTTAGCGGTTTGATATTCTACGTGAGCGGTGTTAATGGTGATACCCCTTTCTTTTTCTTCGGGAGCACCATCGATTTCGTCATATTTCTTTGCTTCCGCCAAACCTTTTTTTGACAAAATATCGGTTATAGCGGCAGTTAAGGTTGTTTTACCATGGTCAACGTGACCAATAGTACCAACGTTTACGTGAGGTTTGTCCCTCTTAAAATTCTCTTTTGCCATTGTTTATTGTTTAAATAAGTGTTTAAAAAATGGTCTATGACTGGTCACATACCAAGAATTTTGAGCTGTTGATGAGAATTGAACTCACGACCTCTTCCTTACCAAGGAAGTGCTCTACCCCTGAGCTACAACAGCTTGCTGATCCTTCCTGAGCCATTGCAGGCCGGACTTGGAGCGGAAGACGAGGCTCGAACTCGCCACCTATAGCTTGGAAGGCTATCGCTCTACCAAATGAGCTACTTCCGCTTGTCGTAGTTTAAAGTTGAAGGTTTAAGGTTCAAAGTTGAAAACCTTAAACTTTAAACCCTTTAAACTTTTAAACCTATTTAAAGAACTGTGGGCAGTGGTGGATTCGAACCACCGAAGTCGAAAGACAGCGGATTTACAGTCCGCCCCATTTGGCCGCTCTGGAAACTGCCCCTGATCCGGTTGACCGGTTGCCGGTATCTGGTATCCGGTACGCTTTGTACCCCCTTACTCCGAACAAACCTCCATCCGGAGACCTGAAACCGAGCCGAAGACGGGGATCGAACCTGCGACCTACTGATTACAAATCAGTTGCTCTACCAGCTGAGCTACTTCGGCAAAAAATCCTGAAAGAACTTTTCCAAATACAGGAGCATACGAAGCCACCCCGTTTTTTGGGAAGGCAAAGGTAAGTGAAATTGATAAACACCCAAATTTTGAAAAACAATTTTTTTAAACAGCGCTGCAGTGATGGACAGGCAAAAAAAATCCCCCGCCGGAGCGGGGGATCATTTATGCAGCTATTTTTTCTTTTTTACGCTTGATCTGCTGTATCACAGAATCGAGGGCGACATCAAAACTTTCTTCAAAAGACTTGGAAGAATGCTTCACGAAGAAGTCATAGCGCGGGATGTGGACTTTAATCTCAGCCACCTTATCCTTGATATTGTGCACCACATTATCAAGTTTCAGGTATACATCCACTTTGGTTATCCGGTCATGAAATTGCTGTAGTTTGGAAAGCTTTTTTTCAACATAGGTTACGAGTTTGGCATCAGCGTCAAAACGCACGGTCTGAATGTTTACGTTCATAGCAATCTGATTTTTTAGGAGTGAACAAAATAAGTTGGGGTAAACAAATCACTTCATAGGCAATGCAGATGAATGGTTTCAAAGAACAGGTTTGGACGTTCAAGTTAGTACAATGAAAAAGTAAATCCAAAATTATTTGGTTAAAACAGCCAAACGGAAAAAATATTGTGTGAGCCGGTTCTTCAGGCTTTTGGATGGGCCTTTTTGTAGACTTCCCGGAGCTTTTCAATACTGTTGTGGGTGTACACCTGGGTAGCAGCCAGGCTGCTGTGGCCCAGTAACTCCTTGACCGCGTTGATATCGGCGCCGTTGTTCATAAGATGGGTGGCAAAAGTGTGCCGGAGTACATGCGGACTGCGTTTTTCCAGTGTAGTGACACCGGGGGCAGAGAGGTACTGCTTCACGGTGTTGTATACAAACCGGGGATAGAGCGGGGCCCCTTTGGGGGTAACCAGGAGGCGCTGCCCGGCCGTGGGTTCAAAAAGGCGTTTTTTTTCCTCCAGGTAAGCCATCAGCTCCTGCATCAGTTCTGCTCCTGCCGGCAGGATCCGTTCCTTATTGCCCTTTCCCAGCACTTTGATCTGGCGGTTACCCGCATCCAGCTGGGTTTCCTTCAGGTTCACCAGTTCGGCCTGCCGCATGCCTGTCTGGTAAAACAACAGCATGATCAGCCGCTGGGTGCGGCCCAGCCAGCCATCCGGGAATTCCACATGCCTGAATAACAGATCAGTGCCTTGTTCCTCCACATACCGGGGTAGCTTTTTGCGGGTTTTGGGCGACACCACCGTGGTGAGGGGGCTGCCACTGACCAATCCCTGCCGCAGGCAGAATTTAAAAAAGGATTTCAGGCTGGATATTTTACGGTTAACTGACCGGGAATCAAGCCCTTCCTCCTTTAATCCGGCCAGCCAGCTGCGCACCATGGCCGCAGAAATCTCTGGCAAAGGGGTGCTCCCGAACTGCTGTTCCAGGAAACAGAAAAAAGCGGCCAGGTCATTGCCATAGGCCATAATGGTATGGCGGGAATACCGCTTCTGGAAAGTGAGGTATTCCAGGAAAGGACGGGCTTGTTCGGGGACAGGCAGCGGCATAAAAAAAACTGATCACCGAATGTAGGACATTCGGTGATCAGTTTCAATATTCTGAAAAAGATGATCAGCGCTTAGGCGTCGATTTTTCCGCTGGCGATGCTCTGCTTATACACAGCTTTCAGCACTTCAGTGCGGCGGCGTACGGAAGGCTTGGTGAAAGATTGTCTTTCACGCAGCTGCAGCAGTACTTTACTCTTTTCGAACTTCTTCTTGTACTTCTTCAGCGCCTTGTCGATGTTTTCGCAGTCTTTGGAATCGATGATCAGCATAATTTGATACCTCCTTTACGATTTTTGAGAGGCGCAAAGATAAGGGATTCCCGAAATTCGGCACAACTTTATTTTTTATTCCCCCTCCCCCGTCCTTTTTGGAAATTGCAGCCGGCTGCGGCATCTTTGACCCATGTTTACCGGCATCATAGAAGCCCTGGGTACCGTGGAATCGGTGACCGCCAGCGGCACCAACCGCAGTTTTGTGCTCCGCTCCCCCATCTCCCACCAGTTGAAAACCGATCAAAGTGTTTCCCACAGCGGGGTTTGCCTCACCGTAGAGTCGGTTTCCGCCGGAACCCACCAGGTAACCGCCATCGCCGAAACCCTGGCTAAAACCAACCTGGGAAACTGGGTTCCGGGCACCCTGGTGAACCTGGAACGCTGCCTGCCCATGAACGGAAGGCTGGACGGTCATATCGTACAGGGCCACGTAGACTGTACCGCTATTTGCGAATCCCTGACACCGCGCGATGGCAGCTGGGAATACCGCTTCTGTTTCCCCGAACAGTTCGCCCCCCTGGTGATTGAAAAAGGCTCCATCAGCATTAACGGAACCAGCCTCACGGTATTCAATGTAAGCAGGGATGCCTTTACCGTGGCCATCATTCCCTACACCTATAACCACACCAACCTGCAGCAATTGCAGGCCGGCGATACCGTGAATATAGAATTTGATATGATCGGTAAATATGTGCACCGGCTGCAGCAACTGGCCGGCCGCTGATTTATTCCACAGAAACCTGTTTCCGGATTACGGAGCCCTCCGAAGCTTCGGGCAGGAACTGCCGCTCCTGTACCAGGTACCCGTTTCCTTTTTCGCAGATATGTACTTTGAGGTTATCGATGCTGTAAGGGTTACCGTCGGGTATATCCGCAATATTGGAATAACGGATATCATGTCCATCAATAATGATCACGCAACCGCTGCCGATGGCCTCCATTTTATTGCCACCGGTAATCAGCATGCCGGTGTCCTCACCTAAGCCGATGCCAATGCAGGAAGGGTTGGTGGCCACCGCCTGGGCCAGCCGGCCGAAACGGCCCCGCTTTTCGAAGTGACTGTCGATGATCACATTCTCCATAAAACCCAGTCCGGTGGTAATCTTCACCTCGCCCTTCAGGTGCGCCCGGGTGGCGTTGCCTTCATAGATCATGGTTTTGCTCATGGCCATGGCGCCCGCGCTGGTGCCGGCAATAATAAAACCTTCCTCTGTCCGGTAGCGGTTGTGCAGTATCTGCAGCATCTCTGTACCCCCAAATATAGAAGACAGGCGCAGCTGGTTACCGCCGCTGAACATCACGGTGCGGCAGGCTTTGATCCGTTCAATATTTTCCTCTTCCAGCGCATCTGAACGATGGCGGATGTGCATGACATTGATATCGAGGCAGCCGATTTTACCAAAAGCGTTGAGGTAGTTTTCGCCCACTTCATAGGGGATAGTGGAGGCCGTGGTGATTACTTCAATTTTTGCTGCGGGGCCGCCGCTTTCCTGCACAATCCGGTTAAGAATACCCAGCTCGAAGAAGTTCAGATTATTGCGGTGAATTTCGCCCTTTTCCAGATCGGAGCCTTTGTCTTCAGCGCCGCCGATGGCAATCAACTTTCCTTTCGGATGGCCCATATGAGCTGTTTTCTGATGATCACAAAAATAAGGAAAACACCACTCAAATGATGATCACCTTTGGATATACCCGGCGCTGGGTATGCAGGGAATCAAAAAATCCATTTACATTTAAATATTAAATTTTTATTTCATGCGGAAATTCCTGCTTCTGTTCACAGTTGTTTGCATGAGCACCCTGGCCAGTGCCCAGCTGAACCATGCGGTGATTGCCTGCCTGGCGGGCGATTGCAATAATGGCACCGGTGTTGCCGACCTGGAAGATTTTCATGTATACAGGGGAGAATTTAAAAATGGCAGGCCTGAAGGAAAAGGTATGCTGCTGCATTACGACAGCGATGGCGAAATACCGGACTACATCGGCGAATTTAAAAACGGCGCTGCCAGCGGTACAGGCACCCGCATTATTGAAAGCAATAAAATGTATGCGGAAGGCAGCTTTGCAGAAGGCTGGTTTGTGAAAGGGGAAATATACCTGAATGGCAAGTGGAGGGCAAAAATAAATACAGCCACCAAAGACAAATACAATACCCTGTACAGCGGCACATTGTACGAAGGGACACAAAAGAAAATCGATTTCAGCAATTTGAATCTTTATGCGCTGAAAGAAAAAATACGTCCGGCAGTAAGCCGGGCAACCAGCGGTACTGCCAACCCCAACCTGACTAAAGAAATTGCAGCCGATATGAAAACATTGACTGAAACCTTAGAAAAGAAATTTGAAATGTCAGACAAGGTTTACACCCTTTACACTGAAATGCTGGACTGCCTGCCCGATGACGTGTATTGTGCACAAAACAGGATTAGTATGATAGCCGGCATGATACAGATATATACAGAGCAGGAAGCAATCAACCTTGATAAAACAGTATCCAGGCTAGAAAATAATATTGCTGAATACCGGAGCCTGAGTAATATTTCTGCGAACAACAGAAAAGATGCAGGCGAAGTGATGCCGCTTTTCAGCAGGATAAAGGCTACCTACCTGGATGGTGTTACCGGTGAAATACAAAGCGGCATGTTAAAAGCTTCTAAAGATGCTGTAAACGAATATGGAAAAGGCAATATTTCGGTAATGAGAACCAATGCACGGTTTGTCCAAAATTCCAGAAAGCAGAACAGGGAAAGGGATTTGGAAATATGGAAAACTTTAGCAGTAATATTTAAATTCTGAACACAATGAAACGAGCAACATTCAAAATATATTTTCCCTTTTTACTTGCTTTTGCTTTTGCTATGCAGTTAAAAGCACAGGATTTTTCTGTTGACTATAACTGGCCACATCTTGACCGGCTGCAGATAGTAACCTGCCGCGATGATGGCTTTGCCTGCCTTAGCTCCAGTGTAAGGCAATTCCAGAAACATTCCATTATAAAATTTAGTGCTGAAGGAAAATTAGTATTCCGCTATGATGCAGTACCGGAAAAAATGTTCAGCAGCTTTATGAAAAAAGGAGAAACCTGGAACCGCAAAATGTTTGAATTTGGCAATGGTAATTTAGTAGTCTTGTTTTCGGCTGCCAAAGAAGGCCGCTGTCCGGTGGATTTGTATTATTATATTGTAAACCCCGCTGGTAAACTGATAAAGGCCAGCAATGTATCTTTCAACAATTACAAATCAAGCGAAATTGAAAACCCTGCGCTGGATAATGTGGGGATGGTAAATGATAACGAATTTGTATTGTCAGTAAGCCATGGCGGGTCGTGTAAAGAAATATTCAACAACAGTGCCACCAATAAAAATTTCTTATTTAATATCAATACCGGCGCTGTAACAGCGTTGCATGATTTAGACGGGCACCGTGTTGTTAACTGCATTACCGGCAACAACAGTATATACCTGCTTACCTTGCCCATAAGGTTTTATAAAAATGACCAGGGAGTAAAATCTGAAGTTAATGACCGGCTTTATCACCTTTGGAAATTCAGCAACAGTTTTGAAAAGCAGCAACACTTTTCCTTATGGCAGTACCCCGAAAATAATACTTACATGGAGCAGATGAAGCTGCAAGGTAATTACCTGCAGGTTTTCTTTTGCCAACGGATAATAGAGCATGGTGAATATGGCTACCAGTTGTTTGACAAGGAAACGCTGATTACAGGCAAAAAAAAATCTTTTAAAACAGAACTGTACCCACACGATGTATATGCCGCCCATGACAAATATTTTTTGCAGGACAGCAAAGTTATTACAGATGCCACGGGCGAAGACATGATATTTTTTCATGTGGAAGCGGCTAAAAAATCCGGATATGGAGATGATAAGACCATACATGCACAGGTAGTGCAGGATGGTATGATAAGAAATGAAAAAATGATAACCGTACTGGAAGAAAAACGAACGTTTGCTGTAAGCCAACCTAACAGCAAAGGCACTTATATAATGGCAAGTGATGGATCCCCTAAAAATTTCCTGGGCAATTTTTACACCGACCCGTTATTAGTGTATTCTTACGAAGGCTTTAAATTTGATGAGGCAGAAAGGACAGCCGAAAGAAGAAAGGCCATTGAATCGATGAAAAAGAGATTGGTAAAAACCCCATCTATACCGGAAGGAACGCCGCTTGAAATAACCGAAATGGATAAAAAAGATTTGTACAGCATCAAAAACACTGTGCCCGTGGAAGCAGGTAAATATTTAATGCGACGTGGCGATGGTTTTTATACAGGTTATGTGAAAGAAGAAAACGGAAATACATTTTTTGTATATGGGGCAAAGTTTTATCCGGGTACTGCATTTAAAAAGAAACCACCGGTTGCAACAGATAAAACCGCAGCAGATAAAAAAGAAAATAAACCTGCTGCACGAAGCACTGCAGCTAAAACTGAAAAGCAAAATCCACCAAAAGTATCAAAGGCAAATACTGGCGAAAAATCAATTCTTTTTAAAGACCTTAACCGCAGCCGGTCATTTACAATTAAATTATTATCCAGCCAGCTTTATACATCCGGCAGCAAAGAGCGTTATGAAAAATACATTAAAGACAGCCTGCAAAAAACAGGCCTCAGTGAACAGGCCCTTGACAGGATTGGCGGGCTCATGAATGCATTTCCACTTGATAAGGACGAGATAGATGATGAAATAGCAAGAGAATGGACAGCATACAATATTGCAGACATTGGCGATTTATGCTTGCTGTGGATACCACAATATGAAAACAGCAACATGAATGAAGACTATCGCCCAACTGATGAAGACGGCTTTTTCATTTTTGTAAGCAGGGATTATGAGCCTACAGAAAAAAATATTGAAGAATCAAGAAAGCGCTGCAGGGTTACAAACATGGAAAGCCTTAAAGGCCCCAAAAAAGCGGTGATGGATGGAAAGACGCGTTATCTTGATGGTCTTGACCGCAGCAGACCCTTCACCATTTCTTATTTTACAAACAAGCGGAATAACGGAATGGACAGGGGCTCTTTTATTTATTACCTGAGGGCATATTTTTTAAACAAAGGCATCAATCGTGCCGGCGTGGATAAACTGGGAAATATTTTAAACGCACTGTCAATAGAGAGAGATAAAATTGATGACAGCATAGCAAAACAATGGAAGGCCTATATTATCGCAGAAACCGGCCATAACTATCTTATTTGGGTACCACAGGATGAAAATATGCACATGCCGGAAGCATACCGGCCCGGGGACCCGGACGGTTTTACGGTATTTATGTCTAAGTGATGCTGGCACATTCCGGAATTTTGAATACCCGGCCATTTCATGGCTATCGCCCAGGGATGCAGCAACCGGATTGAAAAAACAATTTTGAGAATCCGGCCAATTCCCTAATTTTTGTTGTTCCGTGCAAACATCAAGGCTAACTGCATACCTGCAGGCAAACAAGCTGCACAGCGGTATGCCGGTGAAAGAAGTGCGACGCAACGATGCTGCCACCTGCACCACTGCCGGGTTCCTGATTTATCAAAACCAAACTGCTGATATGAAGATTGTTGAAATCAAAGTGCTCAAAGGCCCCAATTACTGGAGCATCCGCCGTCCCAAACTAATCCAGATGCTGCTGGACCTGGAGGAGATGGAAGAAAAGCCCACGCATCATATACATGGATTCCGCGAACGACTGGAAGCCCTTTTTCCGAGCCTGATCGAGCACCGCTGCAGTGTGGGTGAACGGGGTGGTTTTTTTCAGCGGGTGGAAGAAGGCACCTGGATGGGGCATGTGATTGAACATATAGCCCTGGAGTTGCAGACACTCGCGGGGATGGAGACGGGTTTCGGACGCACCCGTGGTACCGGGAGCAAAGACGGCGAATACTATGTGGTATTCAGCTATATGGAAGAAGATGCAGGCGTATATGCCGCGAAAGCTTCCGTAAGGATTGCGCAGGCCCTGGCCGACGGAACACCTTATAACCTGGAAGCAGATATCCAGCGGCTGAGAGAGATCCGGGAAGATACGCGGCTGGGACCTTCCACCGGCTGTATCGTGGAAGAAGCCGCCCGCAGGAACATCCCCTTTATAAGGCTGAACAAACAAAGCCTCGTGCAGCTGGGATACGGCGTGCATCAGAAACGCATCCGCGCCACGATTGCTTCCACCACTTCCAACATCGCGGTAGATATTGCCTGTGATAAAGAAGAAACCAAAATGCTGCTGGAAGCTGCAGAGATTCCGGTACCCAGGGGTACCGTGATCCGGACGGAAGAGGGGTTGAAAGACGCGGTGGAGCGATTTAAATACCCGCTGGTGATCAAGCCCATTGATGGAAATCACGGCAAAGGCAATACCACCAACATCAATACCTGGGAACAGGCGCTGAAAGCTTTTGAAGCCGCCAAACACTACAGCCGGAGTGTGATCGTGGAGAAATTCATCACAGGCTATGATTTCCGCTGCCTGGTGATTAACAACAAGTTCATCTGCGCCGCTTTGCGTACACCCGCCAGCGTGGTGGGCGATGGCGTACACAACCTGCAGTGGCTGATTGAGGAAACCAACAAGGATCCGCGCCGGGGCTATGGCCATGAAAAAGTGCTGACACAGATTACCATTGACCAGTTTACCCAGAAGATGCTGGATGATGCCGGTATTACCCTGGAACATGTGCCGCCCAAAGGAGAACGGGTGCTGCTGAAGCCCACCGCCAATCTTTCCACCGGGGGCACCAGCACCGATGTTACCGATGAAGTGCATCCGGCCAATATTTTCATGTTTGAACGCATTGCCCGCATCATCGGGCTGGATATCTGCGGGATTGATGTGATGGCCTGCGACTTACGGACACCCTTATCCGAAAACGGCGGCGCCATCCTTGAAGTAAATGCCGCACCCGGTTTCCGGATGCACATTGAACCCGCGGAAGGACTGCCCCGCAACGTGGCGGAACCCGTGATCGACATGCTGTTTCCCAAGGGCAGCATCGGCCGCATTCCTATCATCGCAGTGACCGGCACCAACGGAAAAACCACCACTACCCGGCTCACCGCGCATATTGCCAAAAGCGCCGGCCGGAAAGTGGGCTATACCACCAGTGACGGGGTGTATATCCAGAACCAGCTGATGATGAAAGGCGACTGCACGGGGCCCATATCCTCCACCTTTGTGTTGAAAGACCCCACCGTGGATTTCGCGGTTCTGGAATGTGCCCGTGGCGGCATCCTCAAAAGCGGGCTCGCTTTCCAGCAATGCGATGTGGCCATCGTTACCAATGTGGCCGCTGATCATATCGGCCTGGGCGGCATCCATACCCTGGAGCAGATGGCAAAAGTAAAAGGCGTAGTGCCGGAAACGGTGATGCCCGCCGGATATGCCATTCTGAATGCCGATGACGACCTCGTATATAATATGCGCGGCAGGCTGAGTTGTAATATTGCGCTGTTCAGTATGGAAGAAAGCAACCCGCGGCTGCAGCAGCACTGCGCCGGAGGCGGACTGGCAGCCGTATACGAAAACGGTTATGTAACCATCATGAAAGGCACCTGGAAAATCAGGGTGATGGCTGCCAAAGACATCCCCTTGACCTACGAAGGAAAAGCCCTGCATAATATTGCCAACTGTCTGCCTGCCGTACTGGCCACCTACCTCTACCGCGACATAACGATTGAGGATATACGCCAGGGGCTTCAGACCTTCATACCCGGTGAAAGCCTGACACCGGGAAGGCTGAATTTCTTCCATTTCAAAGACTTTACTTTCCTGGCCGATTTCGCCCATAACCCGCACGGACTGCAGTTACTCTGCGACTTTGTAAGCAAACTCGATTACCCGGTGAAAGTAGGCGTCATCAGCGGTACCGGCGACCGGCGGGATGAAGATATCCGGGAGCTGGGCGCCATTTCGGCGCGCTATTTTAATGAAATCATTATCCGTTGTGACAAAAACCTGCGGGGCCGTACGGCCGAAGAAATCATCGGGCTGCTGCAGGAGGGCATCAACGGGGTGAACGCGCAGATACCCGTTACCGTGATCGCCAATGAAAATGAAGCGCTGGAATATATTTACGCGCACCACCAGCCGGGAGCACTTTATACCGTGATGTGCGATGTGGTGGCCGGGGCGCTGGACAAGATTAAGGAACTGAAAGCGCGGGAAAAGTAAGCAGACCTCATAACTTATCCACCTGGGACTGCAGTTCAGCTGCATACTTCGAACCCTTCAGCCGTAGTTCGTCTACCATACGCTGCGCGTTCGCTTTTTCCTTCCTGCTGATGTATACCAGGCAGAGATAATAGCGTGCGTTCAGGTTTTCAGGGTTCAGCTCCAGTGCCTTCTGCAGGTTTTGAATGGCCAATGTTCCCTCCCCGGTTTTAAAGTAACTGTAGCCCAGTTCTACATGGGCGGCTACATAGTCTTTTTCCATTTCAAGGGCTGTACGCAGGTACGGGATAGCGTCGCGGTATTGACCTTTGCTGTTCAGGCAATAGCCCATACCGAAACAGGCTTTCCGTTCATTGGGTTTTACTTTCAAAGCGCTCCGGTACCAGTTCATGGCTTCATCCATATCTCTTTTAATATCCCGGAACACTTCGGCAATACCATTGTAGGCAACATGACTCGATGGATTCACCTCCATCGCTTTTCTGAAATACCCGATGGCATCGTCACCCTTCTTCAGTTTGGAACTGGCATAGCCCAGTTCAAGGTAGGTGTTCAGGTAATCTTTTTTATACAACAGTGACTGGTTCAGGCTCACCAGCGCACTGTCCCAGGCTTTCTGCGCGTTCTGCATAAAACCTTTCCGGTACCAGTAGAGGTAATCCTCCACCGCCTGGCCAGACATGATTTCTTCGAATCTCCCGAATTGATTCAGTGCGTCCGTATACCGGTCCTGGTGGTAATACACATACCCTACCCGTTTGTAAGCACCTTTGTAATCAGGGTTCAGTTCCAGGCAACGAAAATAGCAGGTAAGGGCCGAATCATACATCCCGGATTTTTCAAAGGCATAGCCCAGTTCAAAATGCAGCTTGGATATCTGTGGCCAGGTTTTTCTTACTTCCCTGAAAATGGCGGTGGCTTCTTTGAACTGCTCCAGTTCATTGCGGCACCAGCCGGTTTCATAGAGCGCTTCCGTATATCCCGGCTTCAGCCGGACCGCTTCTTCAAAAGCAGCCAGGGCCTCCCTGGTTTTCTTTTCTTTTTTCAGTTTCAGTCCCAGTTCATAGGATGACTGACTGTTCTGGGCCTGCAAAACTACAGTGCACAGCAGCCCTGCTGCAGTTAAAAAACGGATCATAAGCATCAGTTAAGCACTAAAGGTAATCATCGTAACAGCAGGATACCATACCCTGCTCACGGTAATTACAAAATCTGATGGTCATTTTTTTGGCGCTTAATCATGAATGCTTATTTTTGCACCCCATTAAGGATGGGTTATGGTGTAACGGCAGCACTACAGATTTTGATTCTGTCTGTCTAGGTTCGAATCCTAGTAACCCAACACAAAAGGCTGAAAGTTAATATTTCAGCCTTTTTTTATGGTCACTGCAGTACGCTGCCTGTTAAGTTTTTTAACATTCGGCCGCCATTCTGGCCCCCCGCCTGCCAAAACATTTTGGTCACATCCTGTGTATATGTCATTGGGGCACCTTTTCTGCTTTGGATGTATTTTTGTCCTCCCTCTTCCATCAACAAAAAAATCATATTATGGCTTTTGAATTTACCGATGCGAACTTCAAATCTGAAGTACTGGAATCCGATAAACTGTCTGTGGTTGATTTCTGGGCAGAGTGGTGCGGTCCCTGCCGTGCCATTGGTCCGGTAATTGAAGAATTATCGAAAGAATACGACGGACGGGTAAAAGTGGGTAAAGTGAATGTAGATCACAACCCCGGCGTTTCCATGAATTACGGCATTACCAGCATCCCGGCCATCCTCTTCGTCAAAAACGGGCAGGTGGTGGACAAACTGGTGGGTGCCCAGCCCAAGGCCAACTTTGTGAAAAAAATTGAGCAGCATATCTGAGTGCCGCTGATGAAGGTTGGTAAGTAACAACGATCCCCGGTGGCAACACCGGGGATCTTATTTTTTAATGAGGTGCAGATTTTAGTGATGCGTCACCTGCTCCATCGTTGCGGGATCGTGCTTGTGCCTGAAGAGCAGCAGGAACAAAACCGCAATAACGGCCGCGTACAGGGAAAAAGCCGTCCAGATACCCGGCCAGTCCCGGTCACCTCCCGGCAAGGTGTAGCGGGCATCAATCAGGTATCCGCTGATTTTACTGCCCAGAAAAGCCCCTACGCCATTGGTCATCATCATAAAAAGCCCCTGGGCACTGGAGCGGATATCCGGGGTTGTGGTGGTTTCCACAAACAGGGATCCTGAAATATTGAAAAAATCAAAAGCCATTCCATACACAATACAGGAAAGAATGATCATCCACAGACCATCCGCCGGATTACCATAGGCGAATAAACCGAAC
>WBZP01000067.1_pt2 | contig 37180 bp, 31 predicted proteins | sample 5204301 | NCBI WGS metagenome assembly WBZP01 (sample SAMN12412401, study PRJNA552823) | activated sludge metagenome | isolation source: activated sludge from nitrification reactor of wastewater treatment plant... | place: USA: Pennsylvania | collected 2017 | reverse complement strand
TGCAATACGCGCAAGAGGAAACCACCGGCAAACTTCAGGAGCGCCTGTTGGAAGCCTTGCGGAGCCGCCACCCGTTCCGCCATTTTCGGGAAATTCTGGAATTTTCCGAAAAAAAGGAGCTTTGGGAAGCATTTAGAAGGGCTTATCTGGAACTATATGTGGAAGATGCTGTTTTTGATGCCAGTGAGTAAGAGCCAAATGGCAGGGGACAGACATTTTTATTTTTGTTGGCAAAAGGGTACGTCTGCCGCTCGTTTTTTTTACGCATCACTACCATTCCCGGACAGGGACTTTATTTAATTGACGATGGAATTGCAACAAAAAGAAGATTACCCCAATGGCATATACAGCCTGGAAGAAGACGGACAGGTGCTGGCCGAGGCATTTTATACCTGGAATGCGCCCGATCATCTGGTGATTACCTACGTTCGGGTTATGCCCGCCCTGCAGGGCAGGGGGCTGGGGCAAGACATGGTACATCGCATGGTGGAAGTGGCCCGTGCAAAACAGGCTCAACTCTCGGCAACCTGTGGCTATGCGCGGTGGGTGCTACAGGGGATGGACAGCAAATAATACACCGGCTCGCGCAGAGCGATGCGCACCGCCGCTCAACGTTTACTCCGCAAAGCAGTTAAAAAGTTCTCCAATTCCGGCACGCTGTAAAACAGCACTTCGCGCGGTTTGGAGCCTTCGGCAGGGCCAACCACACCGAGGCTTTCCAGCTGATCCATGATGCGTCCGGCGCGGTTGTAGCCCAACTTCATGCGCCGTTGAATCATGGAAGTGCTGCCGTGCTGGGTTTCCACAATCAGGCGGGCAGCATCGTCCAGCATGTCGTCCAATTCAGAAAGACGCACTTCTTTGCCCATTGCTCCTCCCCCGCCCTCTTCGCCTTCGGGGTGAAATTCGGGCAGGAAGAAGGGTTCCGGGAAGCCCTGCTGATTGGAGATAAACTCAATCACGCGCTCCACCTCCGGGGTATCTACAAAGGCGCTTTGCAGGCGGATGATGTCACCGCCCACCGAGAGCAACATATCACCGCGTCCGGTGAGCTGTTCGGCACCGCCTGTGTCCAAGATGGTACGCGAGTCCACTTTGGATGCTACTTTATAGGCAATACGGGCCGGGAAATTGGCTTTAATCACACCGGTAATGATATTCACAGACGGGCGCTGGGTGGCAATAATCAGGTGAATGCCCACTGCCCGGGACAGCTGTGCCAAGCGCCCGATTGGCAATTCCACTTCCTTGCCTGCCGTCATGATGAGGTCGGCAAATTCGTCAATCACCAGCACAATGTACGACAAAAAGCGGTGGCCTTTATTGGGATTGAGGCGACGGGCCACAAATTTGTCGTTGTATTCAGCAATATTGCGCGTCTCGGCCTTTTTCAGCAGGTCGTAGCGCGTCTCCATCTCGATAATCAGCGAGTTGAGGGTATGCACCACTTTGGTCGTGTCTGTCACAATCGGCTCCACCTGGTCAGGCAAAAAGCCGAGGAAGTGGTTTTCAAGCCGTGCATACGGGAAAAGTTCTACCTTCTTGGGGTCAATCATGATGATTTTCACCTGTGAAGGGTGTTTCTTGTATAGCAGGGACATCAGAATGACGTTGATGCCGACCGATTTGCCCTGACCAGTGGCCCCTGCTATGAGCAAGTGGGGCATTTTGGTCAGGTCAGCTACAAACACCTCATTCTGAATGGTTTTTCCCAGAGCAATAGGCAGCTCCATTTTGGCCCTTTTAAACCGCTCGTCCATCAGCACTTCGCGCTGGCCCACCGTCTGGCGTTTTTTGTTGGGTACCTCAATACCAATGGTACCCTTTCCCGGAATGGGCGCAATGATACGGATGCCGAGGGCAGACAGGTTGAGGGCAATGTCGTCCTCCAGATTTTTAATTTTAGAAATGCGAATGCCGCGCGCCGGAATGATTTCGTACAGGGTGACCGTGGGGCCGATGGTAGCGCGTATTTTTTCGATTTCTATTTTAAAATGCAGCAGGGTCTGGATGATCTGGTTTTTATTGGCTTCCAGCTCGTCGCGGTCTATTTCCAATTGAGAATTGTCATATTCCGACAGCAATTGCAAGTGTGGGTACTCGTAATGGGAGAGTTCGAGCGTGGGGTCGTAGGGTTCTGTGAGGTTGGGGTTGTCCTCCTGAATCATGGCCACCGGAGGCTTATAGGCCGTTGCATCTTCCGGCAGAGCGGGCAACGACGGAGCAACCGGCAAATTGATTTCCAGCTCTGCTTCGCCGGGTTTCAGGGATTCCGGGCGCGGGAGGGGCGTTTTTTCCGGGGCAAAAAGCGCGCTGCGCTCCGTCAGGTCGAAGGCCAGCTGCCCACCCGGCGGAATGGCCGGAGTGACCGGCGAAGTAACAGGCGGTGTGGCCAATGCTTCCGCCTCTACAGCAGGTGCAGGAGCAGGCGGTGTAATTTTCACATCCCGTACGCGCACGGGCGGTGGGGTATCTGCGGGACGGCGTTTGCCAAAATTGCCTGAAAGCAGATCACGGAAAGTGCGCTGTGTCTCGGCCCACAAAGAGCGCCAGGAAAAATCTTCGAGATTGGGGTTGTTTGACCACACAAAAGTGGCCACCAATGCAAAAATCATCAGGGCCATCGTTCCCACGATGCCGAGAAAGTTCTGCACATATTCGGTGACAGCCTGACCAAATACGCCACCCCACGGAAATTCAAATTTTTGCAGGAAAAACGAACACAGAATGGCGATGATAACCATATAAATAATGGTGCGCTGCAAAACAGGCAACATATAGTACATGGGAATGCGCCGAATAAACGCCAGACCGTATTTGTAAAGCAGATAAACAAAGCCATAAGAAGCCACGCCAAAACCCCAATATACAATGGTATCGGCCAGATAGGCACCGAGACGGCCCAGCCAGTTATCTACCTCTATATCGGTCCAAAAAACCTCCCAGGAAAAACGAAATACTAAATCATGATCATTTTCCCATGTAAAAAAATAAGATGTAAAGGCTATAAACAGATAAAAAGACAGAAACAACAAAAACATACCAAAGAGTTTGTTGCCTCGTTCGCTGTTAAAATTCAATCGCAATTGTCCGCTTTTCTTGGCCATTCAATCAGAATGCTTGGTTTTAGTGCTTCATGTATATTACTCCATTGCATTTGAAAGCACGTTCATTGGAAACACACATCCTTTCCACGAGATCAGTGGAGTATATGTGCGCAAGGTAACACGAGGCAAAGGTAATAACTTTTTGGCTTTTGATATGATTTGTTTTAAGTTTCTGCTTTATGGCTGCCGTATATCAAGATGGAGTTCGTAGCAGGGAGCGGATCGGCCATTCAGCGGCTCAGGGCTTTCAAAATACCTGCTGCTTTTTCCGACCGGGCGAGGGCTGCCTCCAACGTAGGACCAAGCACCGTAAGATGGCCCATTTTTCGGAAAGGAGCAGTCCGGTTTTTTCCATACAAATGAACGTGTACGCCGTCCACGGCCAGACAGTCAGCCAGCCCCTCATAAGTCACCGGGCCTTTATGACCCTCCTCACCGAGAACATTGAGCATCACCGCAGGCGAAACAGCGGTTGTGGGGCCAAGCGGCCAATTATAAATGGCGCGGAGGTGCTGCTGAAACTGCGAGGTGGCGGCTGCCTCAATGGTATGGTGACCGCTGTTGTGGGGACGCGGGGCCACCTCGTTCACCAACAAGTCGCCGTCGGTGGTCAAAAACATTTCAACGGCCAGCAGGCCGCAGACATCGAGTGCGCGAATTACGGTTTCGGCCAATACCTCTGCTCTGGCTGCATCCAAAGCGCCAATGCGGGCAGGGCACACTAAGCGCTCCACCAGATTGGCATCCGGATGAAAGTCCATTTCCACCGCAGGAAATACACGGACTTCTCCATTGGGATTGCGGGCGGCAATAACCGCGATTTCGGTTTTCACGGATACCAGTTCCTCGGTGAGGCATGGCCCCGGCAGCAGTTTTTCGGTCAGATCGCGGCTATTGCGGATAATGGATACTCCTTTGCCGTCGTAACCGGCGGTGCGGGTTTTTTGTACAAAAGGAAAGGACAACTGTTGACTGTCCACCGCCTCCACAAGGGCCTTTTCGTCCCGAAAAAGTTGAAAAGGCGCAGTGGGAATGCCATACGCAGCGTAAAACTGCTTTTGCAGGCCCTTGTCTTTTACAATGTCTATGACACGGGGAGCGGGATGAATCGCCTTGCCCATTTTTTCAAGGACGTGCAAGGCTTCGGTGTTGACGTGTTCTATTTCAATAGTCAGCAGGTCGTAGTACTGCCCAAAAGCCAGTACGTCGTCGTAATTTTTGAAGTCTCCCTGTACAAAACGCGTACATACACCCGCTGCCGGACAATCTGGCGCGGGATCAAGAATGCCAATCTCCAAATTCCACGGGAGGGCAGCCTGACAAAGCATCCGGCCCAATTGCCCTCCGCCAAGTATGCCTGTTTTGGGTAATGTCTGCATGATAATATTATTAAAACTTTTCAAATGTACCTGCTTCTACGTTTTCCAGAACCTGGACTGGCGCAAGGTTCGCCCCGTCCCGGCCCCGATCGTCCGAAAGCCATATCTCACCGTAGCGCTGATAATTTTTCCATGCGTTGGTGAAACGCGGCTTTTCATCTGAAAAATTGGTAAAAAATGCCCACTGTGTAACCAAATGGGTGGCGCGGTCTATCCAGACGTGGTATTTGTTGTCGGGTGTAACCCCCACGCCTTTAAAGGTCAGTTGCACCACATCGGCGGCGCGTCCGTCGGCAGTGGGGGTCGAGGGCAACAGATTCAATGTAACCCCGGAATCTTTCATTTTGAAAGGCATGACCAACCAATAGGAATCATTGATCCAGACCTTCCTGCCCATTTCCAAATATTTTTGCAGGGTGTCAGGGTGGTTTTGCTCCGCCCCGTCCATCCAGACTTTGCCCGTTCCCTGATGGATATGGACCAGCACTTTCAGGGGTTTCCTGAGCCATTCGACGCGTACCATACCTGTCCATTTGTCCCAGAGCAGGGTGCGGCTGCCAAAAAAGTTCCAGAAGAGGTAGCGGCTAGCATCCCAGGCGCGTCGCCCCCCCTGCGCCTGCATGACCTGATCGGCCAAGGCAATGGCGGCGGCATCGGAACCAGCCACATCGAAACCCTGTGCGGGGGGATTGGGGTTTGCGGCGGGGGGATTGGTTTGTGTCTTTTGTACACTGCTACAGCCAGAGACACCTGCCATCAGGGCTGCGGCAAGGAGGGCATATAAGCCAACAGGAAACTTCATAAATCAGGGTATTGAAAGTAAATGGAGCCATTCCCCTCGTTTTTGCAGATTCAAAAGTAAACCGGGAGGAACTATGTCAAAAAACAGAGACAAAGGTAAAGAGAGTCGTTCTGTTTGAGCGTTCAGCGCAGCAGTGTAACATTGCCCTTTTTGGAAAACACTTCTCCGCCGGGGCATTGTACCTGTAAAAAATAGCCAAAAGCATCGGCAGGTTGTGCAACGCCCTTGAAATTTCCATCCCAGGCATCTTGTAAGTTGTTTGCCTCAAACACTTTTTGCCCCCAGCGGTTGTAAATAACCCAATAAACAGACTCTATCGGCAGGGAAACATTCAGTTGAAGCACATCGTTGATGCCGTCTCCATTGGGACTAAATCCGGTGGGGAAAAACACATAAGGTTCTTCGCAACCGAGGCGCAATACGAACACGGTGACACTGTCGAGCAAGGGACACCCCTGAACAGTGCGGGCGGCAACAGTATAAGTTGTGGTTTCAAGGGGGAAAGCGAGGGTGCTGACACTGTTCGGGTCATTCAGGCGTTCAGGGGGCGACCATTGGTAGGAGGTGCCTCCCGGCAATACAGCGGTCAATCGGACACTTTGACCGGGCAGGATGGTATCAGGCGAAACACTGGCATTCAGGAAAAACTTTGGATAAGGGTCTGCAAGAATGGCCGCCACGCGCGTACATCCTGTAACAGGGTGCGTGATAGTAACCGAATAAGTAGTGGCCACAGGCGGCGTGGCTACAGGGTTTCCGGCACGGGGATCGGAAAGGTGGTCTTCAGGCGACCATTGGTAATTAAATCCGGGTACGAAATCAGGGAAAAGATGTACCGGATTATCCGGGCAAAAACGCACGCTGTCGCGCAGCAGCAGCGCCGGTGGCACGGGCGAGGAAATGCGCACCACACTGGTATCTTTGCAACCATCGGCAGCAGTAACAATCAAACGGACGCTATACATGCCTGGTTCAGTGAATGGAAAAGTAGGCGTAGTCTCCGAAGAGCGCCCCAGAAAGCCCCCCGGCCCCGTCACCAACCAGTCGCGGGCTGCAATGCCGATGCCCGGTGCAGTGCTCTGATCGGTCAGCAGTAAGCTGCCTCCGGTGGCCGTACATTCTGCCTTTTGTATCTGCGCATCTGCGGCGGACAAAGTGGTTTTTTTCAGATGGAAACTGCGCTCAAATGTGTCGGAACAGACAGCCCCCGGCTCTACAATCAGGCGTACCGTATACTTTCCGGTATCGGGATAGGTGAATACAGGTTTGGCAAGGGTGGAAGACGCATTGCCACTGCCAAAAGTCCAGCGATAGGTGTTGGCCCGGGTGCTTTGGTTATCGAAAGACACTGTAAGCGTGTTGCAAACAATTTCCGGCACAAAAAAAGCAGCCGTTGGTACGCCGCAATTGGCCACATTGTACTGGAAATCGCGCCGGGTGGTAGAAATCAGTACTCCGTCCCGATACTCATCCACGCAAATGCCCACTACAAAATTTCCGAGCGTGTTGGGGGTACCGGTCAGTAAACCTGTCCGGGGATCAATGGCCAAAGGCACTCCGCCCAGTACATTGTTCAGGCTGTACAAAGGGCCGAGCCATGTGACCGGAATATAGGGGCCTGTGTTGGGTGGATCAGGTTTGGGACTCACCTGATCGGCCCCTTCCAAAGGCGCACACAGGCGATAGACCAACGAATCGCCTTCTTTGTCGGAGGCGCTGTGATCGAACACAATGGGTTCGTTGACGCAAATGGCCACGGGCGGCCAATTGTTGAATCGGGCGCTGGTATTACATCCGTGCAGGGCAGCCTCGCTGAGATAAGCATAGTAAGTAGCCCCTACAGCCAGAGGATTGGGAATATTGCGGATAAGTTGGTTGCGGCAGCAGCGCTGGTAGGCTATGTGATAACCGCCGTTGCGAAACGGCAAATTGATGGTGGTGGTATAGGTGCTGCGGTGTACACATACGTTGGGCGGTACGGACAGACAGGGATTGGACAAAATGATGGGCAGGGTATCGTCTTTTACAAAGGCTACGCGCTGATTGCGCACTAATCTCCAGGCAGTATCGAAGATACCAATCGAGGCCACCGGATCGAAAGGGGCATCCGGCGAGCCGTTGAAACAATCGCGATAAACCGTCAGAACAATGCGATAATTGTTGTTCCCCAAGCACTCATAATTGATTTCTCCCCCGACGATATGGGTAGCATATACGGAAAAACCAGTGCAAAACACCAAATAAAACAGAATAATACAACGCATATTGAAACGATATGAAACAAGGAGTTAAAAATCGCCCAAAAGTAAATCATCTTCCGCTTTCAGACAAATTTCTATTTCCTTTATATATTGCGGCAAAATAACTTCCCTGCGAAACTCGTGCATAACTTTTTTGCGGCTTTCCTGCCCCATCGCCGCCTGCTTTTCGGGGGCAAGTGCCACAAAGCGCAACATGGAACGGGCCAAAGCCTCCACATCTGCAATGGGGACAATGTAGCCATTTCGACCGTTTTCCACTGTGTCTCTGCATCCGGCACTGTCGGTGGTAATAACCGGCTTTGCCATAGCCATGCCTTCCAGCAGCGAACAGGGCAAACCCTCATGGTAGTAGGAGGGCAGCGCCAGCACGTCGGCATCGGCAATGTAGGGCCGCACATCGTCGGTTTGGCCTAAGTACTCCACCTCGCCGTTTTTCACCCATTCCTCCAATTCACGGGGCAGAATGGAACCGGGATTGCCCGGATCAGGGCTGCCCAACACCTGAAAGCGGGCCTGCGGGCATTGCCGACGCACTTTTATGCCTGCCGCCACAAACTCCCGAATGCCTTTCTCTGTCAAAAAACGCCCCACAAATAGAAAAACGGTTTCGACGCGGCTCTTTTTTTGTGGTACGGGGCAAAAGAAATCCGCATCTATGCCCACGCCCTTGATTACCTTAGTATTTTCAGGTACCACCGCATTGGCTTTGATAAACTCTGCGCGATCCTGATAATTGAGGAAAATGAGGCGACTGACGCGCTTGGAGGCAAATCGGTAGAGCCGAAACAACAGCCACCGCAACAGCAGCGGCGCAGTTCCGGTATAGCCCAAACCTTCAATCACGCCCAGCGAGGGAATGCGCAGCCAACGGGCAGAAAGATTTCCAAAAATATTGGGTTTGATGGTGAAACATACCAACACATCCGGCCGCAGATGCCGGAGGATGCTGAATATTTCCCAAAAAGTGCGCAGGTTGCTGAATGGAGACAGACTGCGCCGCGACAAATGACGCAACAAAATAATTTCTGCCTGTGGAAAATGGCTTTCTAACAGCAGCCGATGCCGATCATCCGGAGCCAGCAGTACCACCTGTGCGTTTTTATGCAGCAACGCCTGAATCAGGTGCTTTCTGTAATTCCAGTGGTTCCATGCTGTATTGGCCAGCAGGGCGATTTTAAAAGGCTTGTTGAACGGTTGAATATGCGATAAAAGGGTTGTTCTGTTGAAGTGGGAGCGCGAGCGTTTTAAAAAAAATTACCCCGATCACTGCCGGGAAAGACAATGATCGGGGTAATTTTTCCAAAAGCCATTGACACAGACCAATGCTTTCAGGCGTAACCACGCACAAATCCCGCAGGCGTGCGATCTTCCGGCCCGTTGACAAGGGCGTTGAGTTGATCGTAGGAATACATCTGTTGCAAGTTGTACACCTCCTGTGCCTGATCGCGTGTAATAGAAGGAAACTCATCAAGAAATTCGTTGAGACTCACGCCCACACGCAAAAAGTCGAAAAATGTTTCCACGCGCACGCGGGTACCACTAAACACAGGTGCGCCGTCTTGGATGTCGGGATGTACGGAGATAGCGTTAATTGTTAACATCCTGCACTGTTTAAAAAAAGATGAAAGGACAAAAGAACTACTCAAAAATCAGCCGGGACGGACAAAAGGACCTGGATTAAATTTGACAGCGCTAAGATATAGGTATGCGTTTCAGTTTTGCAAATATTTTGTTAACTTTTTTTAAAAAAAAGGCGGGTTTAACAAAGAAAGCGGTTATTTCATGATTTAAACTAAAAAATATACCACTTTTTTACTACTTTCCAAAAAGGTGGCCCAAAAAACGGTCTTTTACAGGAAGCGCCCTTCAAAGCGTTCTTTCACCAAAGCCGTTACCTGTTTTATTTCCTGTTCCTTCGATTTGGGGTAAATCATCAGCACATCCCCCTCATCCACTACGATGTAATCACTCAGGTCTTTGAGTACCACCAGCTTATCCTTTGGCGCACGCACCAGGCAATTGTCGCTGTCTAAAGCGATGATGTGGTCGCCCTGTAACACATTGTCGTGCGGGTCGCGGCTGCGCTCTGCGTGGAGGCTCGCCCAGGTGCCGAGGTCAGACCAACCAAATTCTGCGGGGAGAGTATATACATTGGCGGCCTTCTCCATAATGGCAAAGTCCACCGAAATCGCCGGTGTGTGTGGGTAGCGCTCCGCAATGAAACGTTCCTCCTGCGGCGTGCCATAAATATCTGCACTGGCCGACAGCAGGTCGTATATTTCTTTGGCGTGTGTACGGTATGCCTGTAGGATACTCTGGACGTTCCAAATGAATATCCCCGCATTCCACAGGTAGTCGCCGGAGGCCACAAACTCCTCGGCGAATGGCAAACTCGGTTTTTCGGTAAAGCGCACCACTTTGCGAATCCCCGCCGACACTTCTTCTCCAAACTGGATATAACCGTAGCCGGTGTCCGGACGCGACGGCTCTATGCCCAGCGTCAACAGGGCTTCATGGGAAGCAGCGAAATCGAGGGCCATCCGAATTTTTTCCAAAAATGCTTCCTCCTTTAGCACAATGTGGTCGGACGGCGTGACCACAAAGGTCGCCTTCGGATCCAAAGCCGCCAGCCGGAAGGCGGTATAAGCCACGCAGGGCGCGGTATTGTTGCGACTCGGTTCGCACAGGATTTGGTCTTCCCCAATCTCCGGGAGTTGCTCCTGTATCAGTGCCTTGTAAGCAGCGTTGGTTACAATAAAAATGTTTTGGGGTGGACAAACAGGTAAAAAACGCTCGAAAGTTTGGCGCAACAGGCTTTTACCCGTACCCATCATGTCCAAAAATTGTTTGGGCCGCGCCTCGCGGCTCCCTGGCCAAAAGCGGCTCCCAACGCCGCCGGCCATAATGGCAACATAATTCATAAAGAATGTTGAAGTATTGAGGAATGAAAGAGATTGTGCAATGACAGTATAAGATTTCGGATTTCTTGTGATAGATTGCGGATTGAACAATATTGTTCAATTTTTTATTTTTTACACTCCAATCCTGAATACCGCACAAGAGAGGTCGCCGTACAATATCACAAAATTCACGCTGCCCGAAAAACTTTAAATCATATATAATAAATATTAAATCAAAAAATCCTGCGCGGTTTGTACCATACAGGAATTTTTTCAGCGGGGCAAAGGTAGAAAAATTTGCCATATACCGGCACAACAAAAAAGAGCGACATTTTCATCCTGTTGCCCTCCTGATCCCCGCAAACGGATTTTTTTGACGGACGGTGATACAAGATTTCAGATTTTGGTAGTCCTACAAATGTAATGCTCTAATCACGGCATTTCCCGGTAAAACAGCCTTACATTTGAATGACCACCCTTAAATCGTATATCATATATCGTAAATCCTAAATCGTAAATCAAAAATCAAAAATCAAAAATCAAAAATCTTAAATCTTAAATCAAAAATCGTAAATCGTAAATCTTAAATCATAAATCATAAATCATATATCGTAAATCGTAAATCATAAATCGTAAATCGTAAATCAAAAATCTTAAATCTTAAATCTTAAATCAAAAATCTTGTAACTATTCAGCTGCCCGAGCAAATGACCTCCGAGAGGTCAAACGTTGGTAGAAATGATTGATTAACAAGATATTAGTACCTCCGAGAGGTCAAACGTCAGGAATAAAACCGGGATGCCAAACGCGGGCAGGTGCGACCTCTCCGAGGTCGAATGAGGGAAAATATCATTCATTTCTACCAACGTGGGACATCTCCGATGTCAAAAATGAGTAAAAAGGCCAATATTTTAATAATTTTTTTGGTTCTTTGACAATTTTTGTGGAGGCCCATGCTTTTACCTAAAGGAACGACAAATGAAAAGTGTAAAGAGAACATCAAACATTGAGTGAAAAACGGGCCGGATTCTTCCTCCTGTGTCGTCAGAATGACACTTTTTAGAATTTTAACAGACGCTATAATGGTTGACTTTGAAGAGAACGATACACTTCATACACCGCCCGAATACCCTCTTCCAGGGGTATCTTTGCTTTCCAGCCCAGACTGTGTAACTTACTGACATCCATGAGTTTGCGGGGTGTGCCATCGGGCTTGGACAGGTCATGTTCTATGGTACCCTCGTAGCCTGCAATGCGCTGCACCAAGCGCGCCAGATCGAGGATGGAGAGGTCTTCGCCCACGCCGATATTGACCAGACCGGATTCATTGTAATGCTGCATGAGATAATAGCAGGCATCAGCGAGATCATCCACATGGAGGAATTCGCGCAGGGGCGCACCCGTACCCCACAACACTACACCGGGGGCATTATTCACCTTCGCCTCATGTATCTTTCGGATCAGCGCCGGCAAAACGTGACTGTTTTGGAGATCGTAGTTATCGTTAGGGCCATACAGATTGGTCGGCATCACGGAGATGAAGTTACAGCCGTATTGAGCGCGGTAGGCATCGCACATTTTGATACCTGCAATTTTGGCAATGGCATACGGCTCATTGGTGGGTTCCAGCAGCCCCGTCAGCAGGTAGTCTTCCTTCAGCGGCTGTGGGGCCATTTTCGGATAAATGCAGGAAGACCCCAGAAACATCAGTTTTTTCGCACCATTGCGCCAGGCGGCATCTATGACATTGGACTGAATCAGGAGATTGTCGTACAAAAATTCGGCCCGCAGGGTGTTGTTGGCCAATATGCCTCCTACTTTGGCGGCCGCCAAAAATACGTAATCGGGTTTTTCCCGATAGAAAAACTGCTGTACTTCCGCCTGGACCCGGAGGTCCAATTCCTGCGAAGTGGCTAAAGCAAAATTTTGAAATCCGGCCGCCCGCAAACGGCGCAGGATGGCGGAGCCAACCATGCCCCGGTGTCCTGCAATATATACTTTGTCCTTGTCTGGGTTCATGCGCTGATTTGATGACTTCTTTATTGTTGGATTGAAAAATTTTGTCGTTTCTTTGTGGCCATGTTTCGACGCTGTTTTTTTGTTTTTATTGGCTGCACAAGCGCTTTTTACCACGCCAGCGCTCAGTCGGCCACCCTCCCCCTGCATACGCCCGGGGAAATCATGACAGAACGTTTTGATATTTTATCCGGCGGACAAACCCCGCTTCACACCGAGGTGCGGGGATATGCCCGAAAGGACGTGTTCGACATGGCCCTCCGGCTGGATTCCATGAAAGGCAGATGGTCTGAAGGCGAAAAAGCGGACCTTACTTACCTCTTGAACGACAACAACGAATGGCTGCCGCCGGAACATCCATCCTATAAACGCACCCGCCGTCCCGCCTTCAAAACGTTTTACAAAACACCTGCCAACTTTTTTGAGCTGAATACCCGTTATTTTTCGCTGCGGGCCAATCCGATGCTCCATCTACAGGCAGGCAGGGAAAATGCGGACTCCCTGTTGTTGTTTCAGAACCAAAGAGGTTTGGAAGTACGAGGGAATGTAGATAAAAAGGTATTTTTCTATACCAATCTGGTAGAAACCCAGGCGCGTTATCCCGACTTTTTCAGGGAAAGGGTCAATGCTTTTCAGGCATTGCCCGGTGCGGGGCCATACAAGCGCTATGCGCCACGCAGTATCCGCCTTTCGGATGCCTACGATTTTTATGTGGCCAATGCCCATTTTGGCATCCATATTTCGAAGCACATCAGCGCCCAAATCGGTCATGGCACCCAGTTTATCGGCAATGGCTATCGGTCTGTATTGCTTTCCGATGTGGGGCCGCCCATTTTTTACCTGAAACTGAACACACAGGTATGGAAGCTGCATTACCAGAACCTGTTCATGGAACTCACACCCGAAAGCGCCAACAATACGGCGGGGGACAGCATTTTGCCAAAAAAATACATGGCTGCCCACTATCTGAATTTTCGGATTACGCCGCGTCTGGCGGTGGGTTTGTATGAGGCTGTTGTCTTCAACCGCAGCCATCACTTTGAATTGCAATACCTCAATCCCGTTATCCTTTACCGCAGCGTGGAGGCGGCTTTGGGCAGTCCCGACAACGTCCTGATCGGGCTCAACACCCGATGGGATGTCTTGCGCAGACTGCGCCTGTATGGGCAATTCATGTTGGACGAATTCCTGTTTGCGGCCTTAGTGAACCCTGAAGAACGGGGCTGGTGGGGCAACAAATATGGCATTCAGGCCGGAGCCAAATACCTCAACGCTTTCGGCATAGACCACTTGGATATACAGGCCGAATGGAATTATGTACGCCCGTTTACCTATTCCCACGGCGATTCTCTGAATAGTTATACGCACTACCGACAGCCATTGGCCCATCCGCTGTGGGCCAATTTCAATGAAAAGGCGTTATTAGTGCGCTATCAGCCACATCCGCGCTGGACACTGGCGGCGCGCTTTCTCCACGCCAATTTTGGCGAGAATACCAGTCGGGAAAACTGGGGAGCCAATCCGCTGTTGGGTTATACATCCCGGGTAGCTGATTATGGAAATTTCACTGGTCAGGGAGTGGCCGGGCGTTTGCAAACCGCCGGATTGGATGTGAGCTGGCAGTTTTGGCACAATGTTTTTTTGGACCTGCGCTGGCAGTATCGCAAAAAAAGAAGCCAGGATGCCGCCCGCAACCAGACTACCCATTTAATGAACATCGGTTTCAGGATGAACCTCTACCCACAAAACTACGACTTTTGATGTCGTCGCTCTAAGTAGATGAATAAGCCATTGAGGGACGTGGCAATCGAAAGAATCAGCAGGATCAGCCACGAAACACTTATTTTGCCTTCCAATTCTTTCACAAGGCTCAACAATAAAACATTGAACACCAACAATATGGAAGTGGCCTGGATATGACTCAGCCCTGCCCGCAACAAATGATGGTGTACATGATTTTTGTCCGGATGAAAAGGAGAGCGCCCTTTGGCGATCCGCACTACGAACACTTGGAGGGTATCAAAAACAGGCCACACCAAAAGAGCCAGTACAAAAGCAGGAGACGACTGTAAAAGAGGTGCGGACGGAGACACCACATCGGCGTGCATTTCCACAAACTTCAGAGCCGCCACAGCGGCGAAGGTGCCGATCAGCATAGAACCGGTATCCCCCATAAAAATTTTAGCCGGACTCCAGTTATAACGCAAAAATGCCAACAACGCCCCGCCCAAAGAAGCGGACATGGTAGCCAGCGCCATATTGCCCGTGCTGTAAAACCAATACCCTAAAACAAGACATACCAACAAACCGATACTCCCTGCGAGACCGTTGATGCCGTCTATGAGATTGAAGGCATTGATGATCCCCACAATGGCTATTAAAGAAATCAGAAAATCCACCCCTTGGGGCAAATGATGTATGCCCAATACACCATGGAAATCCGTGATCTGTACCTGTGCTTTGTAAATTAAAATGATGGCCACCAAAATCTGGATTAACAACTTATGGCGGGGGCGCACATGGTAAATATCATCTACTGTCCCCACCAAAATGATAATCATCAGGGAGAAGAGGATATATTGCAGATGGCTGAAAACCACAGCAGGACACCACAGCACCACCGCGCAAATCATGCCCACGAAAATACCAATGCCCCCCAACGAGGGGGTAATTTCTGTATGTGCACTACGCTCATTGGGGCGATCGTAGAGACCCCGCTCCCGTGCGACGTGTATAATGACGGGTATAATCCCGTAAGTGAGCAGGAAAGCAGTGATACAGGCAAGTAAAAGAATATACATCAGTGATTAAAAAACTGCTTAGCCGTCTGAAAGGGTAAAAACCGATGCAGCGGGCATTTCGAACTCCGGCAGAGCAGGCGCTGCCGAGCAAACCATCTCTTTGATACACAATGTGCTGTTCAGGGGAGAAGTATAGACCAGCTGTCGGGAAGGAAAAATCTGCCACACCACCTGTACGCCATTTTCAAAATATTCCCACAGTTTGTCTTCAATGGACTTTCCGGTATCGGTATCCGAAATCACTTCTATCACAAAACCCGCCACATTGGGTACAGCCCCCCCCTCAGCGTCGGCGCGGGTTTGTTCTTTGGTAAAATACGCTAAATCAGGGATGCGATAGCGCTCCACACTGTAAGCCATTTCCGCTTCGGGTATCAGCCCACCTTTTTTGTGCAGACCTTTAGCATAAAAAGCGTCTAAGATATTTTGTACAATATAACGTTGCTCCCTTTTGACCATTTTCTTTGCTTTAGTAATGATGCCGGCATCCCAGTCGTATTTCCAGCCGTCGGCGGGTTTCCAGTTGCGCCAGCGCACCAGACCCATGCGGCGAATCTTGGCCTTGGGGACATCATGAAGGGACACAGGAACGGGCTGTGCGACGTTCGACACGCCCTGTGCAACGGGTAGTGGTGGAAAATCTTGTGCTGCGGCGCTGCTCATAAGAATACGAAAGTTAAAATAAGGAACGCAAAAATACGCCTTTTATGCGAATTTCGCAAGGGAATCATCAAAAATACCTTCTTTCCCGCGTATTTACAAATCATACCACGGAATAAAACGCACCCTTGTATTGCCCGACATGGTTTCTGTACGCAGACTGCGGTTGATAACCCACGCCTCCGGCGGATGACAGGTTTCTATAAAACTACAAAATGGACTTTCATTTTCCCCCGGTTAAACCGAAAATGTGCTTCTCATTTCACCGAAAAGGACGAAAAGTATAGTCTGCTGTCCGCAGAATATGTACAATACGTTCTGCCGCGTGTCCATCCCAGAGGGGAATGGGCTGCCCTTTTTTCCACTGCCCGGCACACATGGTTTTCAGATAATCGCCCCAGCGGGCCGGGTCGGAGCCGCCAACTTCGTTGGTACCCTGTGTGACGGTTTCCGGGCGCTCGGTGTTGTCGCGCAGGGTGAGGCAGGGAATGCCCAAAATGCTTGTTTCCTCGCTCACCCCCCCGGAGTCGGTAATCACTCCACGGGCGCGTTCCATGAGATAATGGAACGATAAATAGGGCAGTGCCGAAACGATGTGCAAGCGCGGAGCAGACAGGGGAGCCTGCTCCAATACCTGCGCGGTACGCGGGTGAACCACAAATACAAGCGGAAAAGGGGCCGTGTCCCGCACGATGCCCGACAACAGGTGATGCAACCTTTCGGGATCATCCACATTGGAGGGGCGATGGAGGGTCAGCAGCAGGTATTGCCTGTCGCACAGGCCCCAATCAGCCCAACAAGGGGGCGCATGGAAGTCGGTGCGGCGGGCCAGCAGGGTGTCGGCCATAGTATTGCCCACCAGAAAGATGCGCTCCTCCCCTACCCCGCTTTTTTGCAGATTGTGTACGGCAGTGGCGGTGGTGGCAAAGCAATAATCGCTGATGCTGTCGGTAGCCACGCGGTTGATTTCTTCAGGCAGGGTCCAGTCGAAGCAGCGCAGGCCGGCCTCTATGTGGGCCACCGGAACCCCGCATTTTTTGGCCGTGAGGGCAGCTGCCAGTGTGGAGTTGACATCTCCGGCCACGACACACAGACGGGGCAGGCCCTCCTGAAACAACAGCCGTTCATAGGCCGTCATGACGGCTGCCGTTTGTGCGGCGTGCGTTCCGCTTCCGGCGTTGAGGTAGAAATCGGGTTCAGGAAGGCGGAGTTCCCGCAAAAACGCACCGCTCAGCGCTTCATCGTAGTGCTGCCCGGTATGTATAAAGCGGTATCGGGGCGCTTCCCCGGTCTCCTGCGCCTTGTTGAGGGCGTGTAGGAGGGGCGCGATTTTTACAAAATTGGGCCGCGCTCCGGCGATGATGTCAATCAGCGGATTTATCCTGTCGCCTGTTGAAAAAAAATGGGATGGAACAGGGCAAGCACCCCTCGGCAGCGCATAGGGGTGTACATGGTCAGAAGGGTACGCAAGTGTCTATTTTGACCGCTGTTTTAAATCGGAGACTACCATTTCGCGAACCATTTCTTCCAGGGTGTACCGGGGCTGCCAGCCGAGGACGCGGCGGGCTTTGGAAGCATCCCCAATGAGCAAATCCACTTCGGCAGGCCGGAAATAGCGCGAATCCACCTGCACCACCACCTGTCCGGTCTTAAAAGCATGGCGGTCGTCGCGCACTTCCGCCACAATGCCTTTTTCGTCCACACCGCTGCCCTGAAAGTCGAGGCTTACGCCGACTTCCGCAAAGGCCATGCGCACAAAATCGCGGATATAGGTTGTCCGGCCTGTGGCAAGCACAAAATCGTCGGGGATGTCGTGTTGGAGGATTTGCCACATGCCCTCCACATAGTCTTTGGCGTGCCCCCAGTCGCGTTGGGCATCCAAATTTCCGAGGAAAAGGCATTGCTCCCGGCCCAATGCCAGCCCCGCCACGGCACGGGTGATCTTGCGGGTCACAAACGTTTCTCCGCGCAACGGCGACTCATGGTTGAAGAGAATGCCATTGGAAGCAAACATCCCGTATGCCTCGCGGTAATTGACCGTGATCCAGTAGCCGTACAACTTGGCGACCCCATAAGGCGAACGCGGGTAAAAAGGCGTTTTCTCGGACTGCGGCACCTCCTGCACCAACCCGTAGAGTTCGGAGGTACTGGCCTGATAAAACTTTGTTTTTTTCTCCAATCCCAAAATGCGGATGGCCTCCAGCAGGCGCAATACGCCGAGGGCATCGCCGTTGGCGGTGTATTCGGGCGTTTCAAAACTGACCTGCACGTGGCTCTGGGCACCGAGGTTATACACTTCATCCGGCTGTACCTCCTGCACAATGCGGATGAGGTTGGTGGAATCGGTGAGGTCTCCATAGTGCAAGACAAAGTTCCGGTTGTCTATGTGGGGGTCCTGATAGAGGTGGTCTATGCGGTCGGTGTTGAAGGAAGAGCTGCGGCGCTTGATGCCGTGCACGATGTATCCTTTTTTGAGTAGGAACTCGGCGAGATAGGCACCGTCCTGTCCGGTAATGCCGGTGATAAGGGCTGTTTTAGACATATTTTTATCTTCGCAAAAATTGCGGCAGTTTTCTTAAAGGTTTGAGAAAAAGGGTATAGAAGCGGGGACACAGCCCGTTTACACTCCATGCTTTTCGGTCTTCGCGGTTGGCAAGCAGGCGATTGCGCAGGTTGGCCGTACTCTGGCCCCCGGTGCGCATTTTGGTAATTACTTCCGGCAAATAACACACCGAAACCCGGTGTTTGTAGAGAAAACGCAGCATCAATTCATAATCTGCGGCACTTTTAAACTGTTGATCGAACACGCCCAGCGTGTCATATACATGGTGCCGTACAAAAAACGTAGGATGCGGGGGCATCCACCCATACAAAAAATTATCCGGTAAAAAATTACCCGCTTTCCATGTACGCGTAACCCGCTCCGGATGTTGGGCCTGTACAAACTGTAAGTCTCCATACAGGCAGGCAGCACCACTCTTTTGCAACTGCTCCACGATCTTTTCGATGATCCCGGCATCGCAGTAGAAATCATCGGAATTGAGAATGCCAATCACATCACCTGTGGCCGCCTGTATTCCTTTGTTCATGGCATCGTAAATGCCGCGATCGGGTTCACAAATAATTCGGGCCACATGGGGGAAGGAGCGGACAATGTCCAGCGTGGCATCCTGCGACACGCCATCCACCAATATGTGCTCAATATGCGGGTAGCTTTGTGCGGATACGCTCCGCAGGGTGTCGCCCACGGTGGCCGCGCTGTTGTAGGTAGCGGTGATGATGGAAACCTTCATGCCGGGCGCTCCACCACGCAATTTTCCAACACCAGCATGTCCATGTTTGTACGCAGGTAACATTCCAAAGCGTGTTCAGGACTGTTCACAATCGGCTCGTTTTCATTGAAGGATGTATTGAGTAAAATCGGCACTCCGGTTTTTTGTCGGAAGGTCTCTATCAGGTCGTAATAGCGCGGTGACACTTCTCTGCTGACGGATTGCAGTCTGCCCGTACCATCCACATGGGTGACGGCGGGAATACGCCCGTGGTATTTTTCCTTAATGGGAAATACTTTTTCCATAAAAGGCACTCGGTCGGTGACTTCAAAATATTCGCCCACATATTCCTCCAGAATGGAAGGCGCAAAGGGCCGAAAACTCTCCCGCCGCTTAATCTTGGCATTGAGCAGGTCTTTGGCATCGGCGCGGGTCGGGTCGGCGAGGATGGAGCGCCCCCCCAGAGCGCGTGGCCCAAATTCGGCACGGCCAGAAAACCAGCCCACTACTCCTGCGTTAATCAAGCGGTCACTTACCACGTCGCACAATTGCGCATCACTGTAGCGCTTATACGCAATGCCCCGGCTATCCAGGTACTGTGCTATTGTCTCATTGGAATACTGACTGCCCGTGTAAGCAGACCAAATGGCCGGTGCACGCGGATGTTGCAGAAGGTGATTGTATACATACAACGCTGCTCCCATAGAAATACCTGCATCGTGACCGGCAGAAGGGATATACACCTCCTTGAAAGGGGTGTGGCGCGTCAGCTTCCCGTTGGCCACCGAATTTTGGGCCACCCCGCCGGCGAGACAAAGGCGCTCTACACCCGTGCGACGATGCAAGTGGTGCAGGATATGAAAAATCAGCTCTTCCGTGACGCGCTGTACAGAAGCCGCCATGTCTTTGTGATAGTCGGTCAGGGGTTCTTCTTTTTTGCGGGCAGTACCGAACTGCTGCTCAAACCAGGGGGCGTACAAGGTGTCCACTTGAGGAATATGTTGGGAGTAGTCCAATATGCCCAGTAAATCGGATCTGAAATAACGCGGATGGAGCGCGAAAAGCCCGTTGCTTTTGAATTGTAACACATCGCGCACCCGTTCTGTATATTGGGGCTTTCCATAAGGAGCCAGTCCCATCACTTTATACTCGTCGCCATAGTGTGGGAAGCCCATCCACTGTGTGAAGGCAGTATAGAAGAGTCCGACGGAGTGTGGAAAATCCACAGAATCCCAGACAGCGATGTGGTTGCCCTGTCCAACGCCGATCATGGTAGTGGAAAAGTCACCGGAGCCGTCAATGGAAAGCAGCGCCGCTTCTTCGTAAGGGGAAGCAAAAAATGCTGAAGCCAGATGCGCCCGATGGTGCTCGATGTAGTGTATTTTATTTTTCACAAGTTCGCGGGAAACCCCCTTGTCTATTTGTGCAAACTCCTCTTCCAAAGAGGTGATCTTTTGTGCATTCCGACGACGTTGCAGCACGCCCGCAATGTCAGTCGGGTGATTCAGAAGGTATGCCCACTTGCGCCAGTACTTGGCTTTGGGATCGCGGCCGATGGCGATGTGATCTACCTGTTCTAAGCCAATGCCGGCCTCCTTCAGACAAAACGCCACCGCCAGGGCAGGAAAGCCTGCCCAGTGCTTGATGCGCCGGAAGCGCTCTTCTTCGATGGCAGCAATCATGGTTCCGTCTTTGAAAATGGCGGCAGAAGAATCGGCGTGATAGGCGTTCAGACCAAGAATGTACATGAAAAAAGGAGGTGTAGGCATCCCCGCTGTGAAGCAGAGAAGGAAAGCCATGCGGTTATTAAAACTGAAAGTAAATGAATTGAGAAATGGGCCGCAAAATTGGTGTTTTTTTGCACAATGCCCGCTCTTCAAAACGCTTTTCCTGCCGTCGGCCTGCCCATCCCATGAGGACGGTGGCCAACAGGACAGCAGTTATCAGTGCGTACAAGTTTCTCATGATCGGAGTCGGATACCGAAATCTTCTTCTATGACCTGAACAATGCTTTTCTGATGTGTACGGGCATAATATTTGATTTGAACCATCTTGGCATCTATAAGGGTCTGATACCAAAACCCCTGTAAAAGATGCCAGATCAGACCCGGCTGACCGTCCAAAAAGCCGCGTTTAAGCACATAGCGATAAAAAAAATATAACAAACCCCTTAGAAACAGGGGCAGTTTCAGGTAAAACCTTTTGTTGGCCTTGTGTCGGGACATGCCCTCATCGTGTACAGGAAGAAAGCCATATTCTGCGTCTAATCTCATAATGGCCTCGCGGGTGGCATATTGATTGTGCTTGTGCGTCCACCAGGTCAGATTGTTCAGATTTTCGTCCACCATATCATGTTGCAGGACAGCCCACCTGCCCGACTTTAATTGGATATGCTCGTCCATCCATTTCTGCTCCATGTAGCCGCTTGCAGTACGGCAAAGTCGGTTCATCAACATCGGATAATAACCATGCCTGATCCACTTTCCCATAAAATATACTCTGCGCTTAATCTTGAAACCGTTGATGTCTTCATGAACAGTCCCTATTTTTTCCCTTATCTCATTTGCCAACTCGGGCATCAGGTACTCGTCTGCATCCAATTTCATCACCCATTCCGTGTCAATAGCGCAGTGGTCTAAAGCCCATTGAAACTGGTGGGCATTGTTGACAAATGTATTTTGATATACATCCGCTCCTAAACTGCGCGCCAGTGCCACGGTATCGTCGGTGGAAAAAGAATCCACTACTACTACCCTTTCTGCTATTTGCCGGGCCGAATCTATACACCTTTTTATGTGCAGGTGTTCATTCAGAGTAAGGATGATAACGGTGACGCGTCCTTCTTTCATTTCGGAATGGCCAATATATTTTCCGTACCCCCCAGCAAAGGCACTAAGCCCGAAAGCGCATACTGGTTGGCATCGTAGAGCAGGTATCGGTGCCTGTTAAGTAAGTTCGTGATAAAATTAAAATTCGCACTATCCACCTCAACCAAAATACGGGGTCGCTTCCTGGCAAACAGGCTTTCGGCCCCTTTAAAAACTAAGTGTTCCGCGCCTTCCACGTCTATTTTAAGAAAATCGGGCAAAGGAAAGTGATTTGATAAAAAAGGAATATCAACGGCAGGTACCAACAGTTGGCTTCTGACTCCCCCGGTCTGCGTAGAACCAGTACTGCCTGCAATATAATTGGTGGACCTGGAGCGTTCTGCAATGTTCAGATAAACCACTCCTGTGGCATCGGACACTGCCACCGGCAGGATGTCCATTTGCAAATCAGGATTCGCATTTTTGGTTTTGTGGAGCAGATTACACAGCCAGATGTCCGGCTCAATGGCTAAACACTTGCCCGTTTTCGATTTGGAGAGTGCGGCCAGCGCAAAAAAACCAAGATTGGCCCCAATATCCCATATTGTGTCTCCTTCGTACACAAAGTCACGCACCACCGCCGTTAACATGGGGTCAATGTGCTCTAAGGAGGGTTTCCAATAACGCAAACCGCCTTCCGGAGAAACGTAAATGGGCCGACCGCCCATAGAGGCAGGCATTCGTTTTTTTAGTACAACGCCCCTGCTCAGCCGTTCTACTGTGTTCCTAATAGACATGTTTTGTTGCGCTTTGATAGAGTTCTATCCAATGATGTATATTTTTTCGGACATCGAAGGCAGATTGGGCGAGGGCCAAAGACTGCCGACGCATCTGCCGATAGCTCTCGGAAGCAGGCTCGGGCAGGGTCTCTAAACAGGCGGCTATGCTTTGAGGATCATTGCTTATCCAATATCCGATTTTCTCCTTTTCCAACGTTTGCCACGGTGTGCCGGTAGAAGCAATGACGGGCGTACCCTGCGCCAGAGATTCTATCACCACATTGCCAAAATTCTCGCTGTGCGACAGCAGCAGCGTGAAATAGGCGTTGGCGTACAGCTCCTGTTTGGCAGTTCCTATGGTGTGGGGCAGAAACACAATTTTATGTTCGGCTTTCGCAGCCCTGACCTGTGCTTTCAGTTTGGCTTCATATTCGGGCGCTCCCCTGCCCACTATTTTGCACTGCATGTCGGATGCCATGAAAGAGGCGGATTGTACCAATCCGGCAATCAACTGATCGAGGGCCTTAATGGGATGTATCCGCCCGATGTACAGGAAAAAGGGCGGTGCCTGATTGTCCGCCCGATCTACGGACGGAGGTAACTCTAAGTAGTTGGGCACTTCGGCAATGCGCACGCCTTCGCCCAATATATTTGCGGTATGACGTGCTTCGGCAGGGCTGGTGACGTGAAAAAGGGGCGCACGACGCAAAAAAGTGCGAATAATGAATAAAAAAAGTCGTTTTTTAAAAGGAGATATGGACAGCGCCTCCGGTTCGAGGTTGCCGCGCACCGACCAGATTATCGTTTTCCCACTCCAGAAGGCCAACATGGCCAACAGCAGGGAAGGCGGATAAAACAGGGAGGTGAGGTGTATGACATCCGCTTTGCGCAAGGCTGAGGCGCTATACCATAACAGTTTAACAGGAAACAGGTGGGAATAGTCCCGTGTGTAACGCACTTTCCCGTAATCGGTCTCTACCCATTGGTCCAACCGAACACTGTCGGGTGGAATACCTGAATCGGTGGCGATGCACACTACCTGAATTCCGTTTTCTGTCAGCGACTTGGCCATCCAATAGACGGTATTGCTCGGCCCTCCCTGTTCGGAGGGATAGAGGGTGCCAATGGGGAATAAAACGTTCAATAGCGGATGTTTTTCAGCCATTGTTCCAAAGCCACCAACAGCCAGATTTTGCTCCACTTCACCTGAGCGTCCCGTTGCTCGTAGCGCTTATACAGCTGCTGTACAGCGGCAGGATTCAGCACATTGTGCGCACACAAATCCTCCAGTGCCTGCACACAATAAGGTTTCAGGTCGGTGCGCAACCACGTGTCCCACGGAAACGAAAAACCCATTTTCGGACGATGTACAATGGCCTCCGGCAACAAGGGTCGAAGGGACTCCACCAACAGGCGCTTCGGGTAGCGCGGATATTTGAAAGCATCGGGTATGCCCAATACATATTCTATCAGTTCATGATCGAAAAAGGGTACCCGGACTTCCAGAGAACTGGCCATTGCCATCTGGTCGGTGTCGTGCAGCAGCACACTTTGGGTATAAGCGCTCAATTCTGCCACGCTGTACTGACTTAGCAGCGGCAATTTTTCGATACCTTCCGGAAAAACCAATGCAGCAGCGGGCGACAGCACCCCGTTGGTATTTGACAGTGCAAGCACTTCGCCGGGGCTAAACACCCTGCGCACAAGGGGGTAAAAATCGGTAATGTGCGTACCCGCCAACCGAAGCAGTGCCTGTTCCTTACCCCCCGCAAAAGAAGCCGCCAAGTGACGCAAGGGCTTGGACATCTGCCATAGCCGCCCCATTTGCCGAAGCCGATAGTAGCGCGTAAATCCCGCATAACCGGCAAACAATTCGTCGCCGCCAAGACCGGACAAAGCGACGATCAACCCCGCTTTTTTGACCGCCTCCGAAACAATGAACGTATTAGGACCGTCACCAGTCGGACTATCTGTTCGCCTAAGTATTTCAGGAATCCGTTCTTTGAACTCATGGGCTTTTAAAATAATTGATGTGTGATCTGTATGAAACTTGTCCGCCACCAGACGTGCATAGGGACTTTCGTCATATTCGGCCTCCTCAAAACCTATCGAAAAAGTGCGCACCGGCTGGCTGCATTGGGTGGCCATCAGGGCCACTACCGCACCGGAGTCTATGCCGCCCGACAAAAAAGCGCCCAAAGGCACGTCGCTGACCATTTGACCCGTTACCGCAGCAGACAATTTTTCCCGGACGGTCTTTTGTACCTCCTGTTCATTGCTGTAATCGAAGGAGGAGCGGGGTGCCGTTATCTGCCAATATCGGTGGAGTTTTAGCTGCCCCTTTTCGAAAGTAACACTATGAGCGGGAGGCAACTGCCGGATGTTTTGCAACAGCGTATGGGGAGCCTGTACGCTCTGAAAATACAAAAATTGCTGTAGAGCACCTTGCTCAATCACCGGCTTTTCGCCGGTCAATGCCAGCAAAGCGCGTATTTCGGAGGCAAAATAAAAGGATTCGCCGCGTTGCAGATAGTAAAAGGGTTTTTCCCCCACGCGGTCCCGCGCCATGAACAGGTGCTGTTTTTGCGCGTCCCAGAGCGCGAAGGCAAATTGACCTTTCAAATACTTCGGGCAGTCTGTACCCCATCGGTTATAGGCTGCCAGAATCACCTCTGTATCCGATTGCGTCGTAAAAGGATATTCCTTCAACTCCTCCCGAAGGGTCTGATAATTGTAAATCTCCCCGTTGAATGTGATGGTGTTTTGCCCGCCCGCATCGGACTGAGGCTGATGCCCCCCCGGCGATAAATCAATAACAGCCAGCCGGGTATGCCCTAAATGCACCTTTGTTCCGCTTTGCCACACGGCGCGGGCATCGGGGCCTCGGTGGTGCAACCAATCAAGCGGCAGAGCTGGTGACAGCCCGGCTGCGCAACAGGCACCGATTATGCCGCACATGGCGAGGAATAAGTATTTGTAAATTTAATATACCGGTAACTCGCCATTTTGCTTCTTCTCATTGCGCAATGATGCCCCTGTGGTTATACACAACCATACAAATAATCCCATACCTCCTAAGGAAAATAGTGTAGCCTCTCCAATATTAGTAAAAAATGCGGCAGATGCCATCCACTGGACTTCTATTAGTCCGCTTCTTAAAGAAGATATTAAGATGCTTGAAATCAGAAACAAGAAAAATAAAGTCCCTATCAAGCCAATTTCCTCAACAATTGAGATGAAGAACACTCCTTTTTCTATTGGAGCGCTTAACGGGAGATTAAAAACAGGGTCTCTCGCTACCTTAAGATCTTTCTCGCGAGAAGGAAGTCCGAAACCAATTCCTGTAACAGGGTGATTCTGTATGTTTTTCAATTGCATCAAAATCAGAAGGCCTCGAGAATTTTCAAAGGATCGCTCCAAATTACCACTATGTCGTTCATTTTTCAAAGCAAAGTCTCGCGCCCCTTGTAAGACCTGTCCCCTAAAGGGTAGGAATATAACAAGCCCTCCTACAATATAAAAGTATATCTTGTGGCGAAAAAATACCGCTGCTACTCTCAGCAGGGTACCTCTATTGAAGATTCTCACTATAAAGATAAAAATTAAGCCCAATAAAATACTAAGTACTCCTGTCCGTCCCTTTGTCAGGAACAGACTGACCATTAGAAGTGCCACAAGGGCGATTTGCAAATAATTTCTTTGCTTATAAAAGAAAAAATTACCAAGTATCAGAGCGCCGTAAGGAGCAAGGAGCACAGTGTAAGCCTGTGGCTGATTAGTAACACCTTGAAATCCGAAGCCATTATTAAAATATCCAATCTGTGGTAGCCACATGGTTGGTAAAGAGAGTACCATAATAAAGGTACAGAACGTATAAATATAGTTGACCCAATAGAACGTATTCTTTTGGGTAAAAAAATAACAAGTGAATATACCTAATATTGACAGATAGAATTGTGAAATTTTTGAAAAGGAGATACTAAAGGCGTAACTTGATATAACTGCTAAGAAGGCAACTGAAATGCAAAAAATAGTCAGATGAAAGACGCTTTTTAGCAGAACTTGTCGAAATGTCAACCTATATATCCCTTGCAGTGCTATGACCATCAGTAAGACGACTCTTAACAGGGATGCCAGGCCATCTGGAGATGGGGCAATAGCTGGATTGATGAGAAAAACCAAAAAACTGATGAAAAGGCTTCTTATAGCATTAGAAGACCCAAGCAGAGAAGTGCTGATACAAAAAATTAAGACTAGTAATTGGCCTATTGTGCCCATAAGTAGCACTCCGAACACGACCAGCAAAATAACTAACTCTTTTTTAAGGATAATAAGTCTCATTCGGGGCATCCTGCTGGTAATTTCCATGGCGCTTTAACCGATACATTACAATCCCGTTGATTACAGTTCAATAAGAAGCGAGCCAGATAAGAAGCAACAGTCATGCTATTTATACTATTTGCCCACATTCGGATGAAAGTCCGTTGCTCCGGGGTAGTTTTACCCTTTCGTATAAGATGACCAATGGAACTGACCAACGAACGGAGATTACCGCTTTCAAAAACGCTGCCTAAGCAGGAATTTTCGGTGAATAAGTCAGCAGCGCCGCAATTTGAACTACAAAGTACGGGCGTTCCGACCATTAAAGCTTCATTGACTACACAACCCCAGCCATCATAATGGGAGGGAAGAACCAGCAGGTCGTATTCCTCTAAGTCGTTTCTAAGTGCAGAGTTAGGCATACTACCCTTAAAAATTACTTGGGCCGAGAGTTGCATATCTTTAACAAGCGCTTCAAGATATTCTTGTTCTGGACCCACTCCTATAATGTCAAGCGAAAACGACAGATGAGTAAGATGAAGCGCTCTTAGCAACAGGTCCACAGCTTTCAGCTTTATCAAACTGCCTATAAAGACCAATTTGAAATGAGGGGATGCACTTTGAGCATGATGCGGGCCAGGGCTACGTCTATCTGTGAGTTTATGAATAGATTCGTCACAACTGTCTTTATCATACAGAGACCTTACAGTATATATAAATGGTATTAAACGATCAGTCGGCAAATCACAGAACAGGTACCACTTTCTTGCATTATCTCCGATATACAACAGGTAATCTACGTCTTTGAGACGCTGTTTTTCGTAAAAGTAGGACAATATATAACGTAGTGTTCCCTTTATCCCCCGTAAATCCGGAGATTCTGTAACTACCATAACCATATTATGATGACGCTTGGCTGGGCGAATGTAGCTACCCCAAAGATTGCCGCCAATACCCTCGAAAATATGAATATTGCCTGCTTCGCTGACGATTTCAAGCGCATCTTTATAGCCGGGAGAGGTATGGAGCTTCATTCCGATGACAGGCGGCAATTCCCATCCTTGCTCCAAACGATCCCGACTTAGGTGTTCCTTGACAATGAGATGCAATTCATATTCTGGCATATGTACATGCAAATGGTTGTACGTGTTCTGTAAGTGCATGCTTATTATGCTATGCCAAAAGAATATTTTCATGAGGTTAACGAAATAATCTCCTCAAAGTGTGCGGCAGTCCACCGCGTTTCATATACCAGTACATCCGCCTAAAGCGAAAATACAATCGAAAAAGGGCTTGCCATCTGAAATTTTTATCTACCTGATGATGTATCAGGTTTAGTTCTTTTACAACTTTTTCATCAAGAGATAATGTCTTTTGGCCTGAATGTCTTCGAAAATAACCCCATAAACTTTCTACACGCACAATCTCTTTAGCCGGCACCTTTAATCCTAAGCGGATCATGAAGTCATAGTCCATGGTTCTATGAAGACGTTCATCAAAATATAAATCTATATCCCTTTTCCAAAACATACTTTGTGCATTCATCATGAAACCTTCGTAAATTAACTGATTCATATTGTAATCGAATGCGTAATAAGTATCTATAATTTCATCTTTTTCATTAATTTCTGCCCAGTCAGCAAATATAACCCTGGCTTCAGGGTTCTTAAAAAAAGCGTCCGTTGCCTCTTCAAAGGCATGAGGCAGGAAGATGTCATCTGTATTTAACCAACATACAAAATCCCCTGAACATCTCTGAAGCGCCTTGTTTAGAGCATGACTTTGTCCTCTGTCAATTTCGCTAACCCAATACACAAGGTTATTGCTATACCTTCTAATAATATCTATAGTTTCATCTGTGCTGCCTCCATCCACAAGTATTATCTCAAAATTTTTGTAAGTTTGCTTAATAATACTTAGCAAGCTCCTTTCAATGAATTTTCCCTGATTAAAAGAGGGTACAATTACAGAAATTTTACCTTTCATTGTGCTGATTTTTGTAAAGCGCAATCCAAGTTTCTATGTCTATCTGCTCCACGTGATACCCAAATCCACGCAGTAAAAGTAATACATCCACCACAGAGTAGTCAAAACGCCGTGTATAGGATTGCAGCGTTTCAAATATCAATATCGGTTTATACATTTTCAAATAATTCTGCGCGCCTTCAAAAAAGAAAATTTCGGCACCCTCAATATCTACTTTGATCAACTTAGATTTTCCTATCTGCCATTCCTTAGCGATTTCGTCGAAAGGAAGTGCCTGCACTTCTTCGCTGAGCGGTTTTGGGCTTTCATTCATTACCAATAGAGCGTCATTGTATGTATTTTGCGGGGAAAGCATAAATACCTGACGTTCTTTTTCCGCAACTGCCCGATTGATAAGAGTAATATTGTCCAAATTATTAAGGTTAATGTTTTGCTGTAGAATAATAGAGTTGCTCGGAGAAGCTTCAATAGCGAATATATGGCCTTTTTTACCTACAATTTGGCTCATGAACATTGTTATAATACCTACATTAGCGCCAATATCTATGGCTTTGTCGCCCTCGTCCAAATTTTGTTCAATGAATTGGAAAACCTTATATTCAAAGGAGCGCTTAAAATGACGCAATGGTTGCTGTATATACACCAATTTGCTGACAAATCCGGTAGGATACGCCAAAAAAGAATGGTGAGGATATGGATGCAGGGCAACTTTACTTACTTTTAGTGTACGGCTTATGTACCACCTTTGAGTCTGAAACCATTGCACAAACGCTGCATATAGATGAAAAAGAGCATAAAGAAATGCCATCACAGATGTTCTCTTTTAGTGATTATTATTAAAGAAGGTAAGAAGAATAAAAGAGACATACTAATAATCTCTCCCCATATCATACCCGACATACCATTATAAACTATTCCTGCATATTTCATAATTATTGAAACGACTACTGCAAAGGGATATATTCTTACTAATAATTTAATGTACATACTACTAAGCATAATGTAAGAAATAAGGGCATTTATCTGCCAGTATATAGAATAACATATTGTAGGCAGTATAAAGTCAGGAGGTAATATAAAATGGTTACCCATCCAATTAGTAAAAATCCACTCTCCACATAGCCATATCAATATACTACTCATAAGGGCATATATTGTTAAGAGCAAAGTAGATCTCCTCATCAATCGCTTTATCCAGAGATGATCTTTCTGAACCAGAGCATCATTTACTGCAGGAAGAATAGTAGGAAATACCATGGCCACTGGTGCAGCCATGAGCGTGACGAACCTGATGATTACTGAAAAATCTGCAACATTCTTCAAGCCCATTTTCTCAGCCACAATCATATTGGAACTGGCATTTAAAAACATAGATGCCACTTGTACGATAAGGAAGGCGGTACCTATGTTAAGCAGAGGCTTAAAAACAGAAATGGAACCTAAGCGAAGACGGGGGCGATATTCGGCATTTCTGATCCAGAACTCATATAGATAATTAGCAACCAGGGTGAGAGATGGAATTCCATATAGAGCCACAATAATCCAAGGTAATGAAGCGCGTGTTTCCACAAATAGGAAAAGTGTAACAATAGAGATTACATTGCCAATAATCACCCAAATTTGGGATAGATGACCTTCTTGATTAGCAGTTTGAATCCTCTGAACGATTGAGAAAGGGATGCTCAAGCAGAAAAAAAATAAGAAGCAGGCGAAGCTACTCTTTACTAAATTCCCTTCTATGCCTTCTGTATTCAGCAAAGTTATTACATTTGTTAAGTAGGCAAATATAAGGCCTAATACTAACACAAACAATGAGATAATAACTTGAATTATAAAAGACGTGGCAATATAAACACTCCTCTCTTTACCATCTTTCGAATTAGAAACAGTCGGAAGCAGATTCTGTAATCCGAACCCCACACCTAAATCAGCAAAACCCAATAGAGACACTATGGAAACAATAGTGGATAATAAACCGAATTCGTATGCTCCCAGGTAGTTATATGTTAATGGAATACTGATCAGAGATGCAAGAAAGGCCCCTCCCCTTGCGATATAAGATGAAAGTGCATAATATGCAAGTTGCCGATTTCGGGTAGAGGCATTTCTTAGTCTTTTTAGTATGCTGTCAGTAATCAAACTCAACTACTTATAAAAATATTGTTGCTTTTTCGTTCATAAACAGACTCTTACATCCAATCAGCAGTGTGATTAGAGACTCTTTCAACCACCTTTTTAAAGTCTCTTACAAACAAAGCGTTCCCGGATGTAGTAGGCAATGGTTTATTAGATAAAAATTGTGACTTAGGGTCATACCAGGTACGCTTAAAACCGTACCCTGCTAGCATAGATTCTATATCCTGTGCATTGTAACCATATTCTTGGTTGTCATCGTTCATTTCCACTATTAGCGCATTTAACTTGGGATCAGATAATATATTTTTAGATCCCTCCAGTACTACTCCTTCAAAGCCTTCGACATCTATTTTTATCAGATCTGGTACCCCATTCAAACATAGGATATCTAATGTTGTCGCTCCAACAGGGACTGCGTTTTTAATACCTTGCTTCACTACATGGTTTACTGTATCCAAGTTATCGGTGAAGTAAAGAGTACCTTGCTCCTTTCCAACACCCAGATTAAACAATTGTATCTTGGCTTGAAAAGTATTAATGCATACGTTTTTTCTTAATATTTCAAAGGTATGAGGTACTGGTTCGATTGAATATACATTGGCTTGTACACTTGCTGCCAGAATCGAATAACTCCCGACATTTGCTCCTACGTCAACGAATAAATCTCCTTCTCTTAAGTAGTGTAGCACGAATGACATGTCCTCGAATTCATGTAGCTTGCAGTAAATATTACCAGTTATACCAGTTAAGCCTTTCCATGCCAAAAATTTTGTACCCCTTATCCAAGGGTAAATAATAGGATTCTTATTAATACTCGACTGTATCTGCCACTTGATATAACCCGAAAGGGCGCTCCATCTGCTATTCCTGTTTGCAGGATGCTGTAAGATGTATCTAAGCGTATTGAAAAGTCCCATATTATATTGCAGAATCTCGAATAATTTTTTTCATTGATACTATTATTAAACTTATAATAAGTCCTAAAACAAGTCCAATGCCTATTCCCTTCGCCCTCCCCCTCGGATCTGCCTTAATCGGCGGGATCGGCACATCCAGCACCGTCAGAAAAGGGGCGCTGCTTTTCAGCGCAAATTCGGCCACTTCCGTATTCTTCACCGCCTCGCCGTACATCAGGGTAAGCAACTGGTTGTCGCGTTGGAGGCGTTTGCCCGGAATGCGGTCGGTTTGCAGCAGGAGGCTGTTGTTCTGATCGTCGAAGGCAGCCGCCGAAAAGTCGTTGCGGCGCAGAGCGCGGGCAATCGAATCGCGCTTTTGGGCCAGAATGTCGAGGGTTTCGCGCTCGCGCTGTATGCTTTTGCCAATATAAAAATCGCTCAACTCCTGATACAGCACATTGAGCAGTTCGATGGACAGCATTTCGGCGCGGGTACGAATGGTCAGGGTGAGGATGCCCGTATCGTCATTGAGAGAAGTGCCGAGCATGGGAAACTCCACCCGCTCGCCCCCGATCATTTCGCCGTGCAAGGCCAGCAGGGCCTTGTTTTCGCGGCGACTAAAGCGGGCAAAATCGGCGTGCGTGAAGAAAAAACCATGGAGCAGACTGTCTTTTTCCCATCTTTTGTGCAAGTTCTGGCTGCGAATCACATGGTTGGCCAAATAATCCTCCTGGCCGTTGTAAGCAGACTTCCGAAACAAAGCCGCCGAGGTGATGCGCCGCGAACGCGCAATCTCCAATATTTTCTCCAGCTGGTATTCGCCGGTACTGCCGCCCAGCAGGCCGCCAAACTGCCCCAGAATAGAAGCCAGACCCCCGCCACCCTTGTCGTCATTCAGCATAAACGTCAGCCGCGCCGTGTACATCACCGGGCGCGTCAGGGCCTTGTAGCCAAACCACCCCAGAAACGGCAGCGTAATGAGCAGTACCATCCACCAGTTGCGCCGCACTTCAGCGGCGTAGGCACGCAGCTTCAGCAGCAGATCGCGCAGGGTGATCTCATCGTCGGCAGGAGGTTGAAAGGGGCGTATATGCGTCTGATCGGACATGGGTTCGGAGTTACAGAATTAAAGAAACAGGCGGACAATAAACGTTTCGCCCCACTCTTCGAAAGTGACGGTTTTTTGGTTGCGCATTGCTTCCTGCCACACCGTCGGGATGCCACGCCCTAATTTGTCAATATACAACATCTGATGCAGAAACTTTACTAAAATAGGATTTACCGCCTGTGTTACGCCCACAATGATCTTCTCGGTCGTAATAGCATTGGCAATTTGCCGGGACTGTGAAATTCAAGGCGGTCATCGAAGAGAAACACCCGAATTTGACTGCCCGAAATAGCGTAATTTCGGTGCGCACAGGCGTTGACCAATAGTTCCCGGAACACTTTGTCGGGATAGCGATAAGCGGAATGCAGATAACGCTGTGGATCAATGCCAAAAAGCAACAGACCTGCTACTGTTACCTGTCCCTGTGCCGTCATCATATCGGCATTTTGCAAGAGCCTCTCCTTATCTGTTTCTGCCGAAAAATCTATTTGATACCGATCGAAATACTGATTGGACAACTCTGCCTGCAAAGCAGGAATGACGTTCTGGCGGCTTACCGCTGCCACCAATTCTTCCAATTTGGCTACATCCGCCACACCACTGACACTACCGTCGTCCTCCACGCCCACGAGGATGCTGCCGCCATTGAAGTTGGCCAAAGCCACCATTTCACGATCCAGATGCCCGGCACTCACTCCGGCGGATTTGAACTCTGTAGCGCTGTTTTCGCCGCCTTCAACCAGATATTTTAATTGTTCAGCAGGGAACATGGAATCTTCATTTTAACATTTTTTACTTATCCTTCAGCACCTGCAAAGTAGCAATGCCGATCAGGGTGGTACTCACCAGGCTGGCTACGGCAAGAAACTGGGTCAGTTTTTTGTCCCAGTCAATGTCTTTGCCTTTCTTTTCGGATTCGGTGCGCACCGGCTTGGCATCCACATACACCACACCGCCCCTTTTCACTTTGGGATAAATGCAGAACAGGCCATAATCCCGGGTGCTGCGCACCCGTCCGTTGAGTTCCTGTACATACACTTTGGAAGAATCGGCAGTAGTGGCAAAGCCGCCTGCAAAATGCCGGATGTACCAGCCGGCCCGCTTCTTTCCGGCGTGGGCCACATTGATCTGTGCAGCCGCCAACTGTTCGTTCCGGTACAAATTTGCCACATTGGTGTGGGCAGTGCGAATGGACACTAAGTTTTCGTTTTTGGGTACCGTTACCACATCGCCCTGTTTCAGCAGGTGGTCTTCGGCGCTTTGGGGTTTCTGTAGGGCTTTATCCAATTGGGTGACAATCAAACCTTTATTATTTTCAGCCCGAAAAACAGAGGCCCCTGCTGCGTAGGCTTCGGGGGTCAGGCCTCCGGCGCGGGCAATCACTTCACTCAGGGTTTCGTTGTCCCGGAGCAGGGCATAGCGGCCCGGATAAACCACTTCGCCGCGCAGTTCCACAATGCGTTGCAGTTCAAAACCGGGGTTGGTGCGCACCACGATCTCGTCGAAGGGCAGTAGTTGGAAAGCACTGTTGTCGCCTCCCGCAGGATAGAGGTTGCGGTCTATTTCCACGGTGGCCACTGCAATACGGGTCGGCTGATTTTCCTGCATCACCACCCGAAAAATATCTACTTTGTTGAGTGCCGCTTCCTGGCGCACTCCGCCGCTCAGCATCAGCGCGTCCCGAAGGGTCAGTTTGGGCGAATAAGGGAAAGTGCCGGGAGCGCGCACGGCTCCGGCCACCCGCACAGTAGAAGCATCTGAAAAGCGCGTGGCAGTAAACACCTCCAGCACATCGAAAGGACGCAGGCGAACATTGTCTTTGCCCCCCGGGTTGCGCAGGGCAGCCTGAACGTTCACGGGCAGGTAATCCTGTTCATTGCGATTGGCCGGGTTGGTGCGAATCAGATAACCACTCCCATTGGCCTCTTCCGTCAGCCCACCTGCCAACAGAATGGCTTTTTCCACCGTAATGGCAGAGTCGGGGTCGAAAGGGTAGTTTGTCAGGGTATCGCGCACCGCGCCCCGCACGGAAATGGTGGCCGGCGTGACAAAGCGGCTTTGGGCATATACGGTGAGTTCGTCCTGCGGACTGAGCAGGGGGTCGTCGGCACCGCCGGGGGCGGCTAAGGCTTTGTCTAAGCTGAGGGTGAGGAGCCGGGAAGTCTGATCGCGGTTTTTGCGCAGCAGGGCGGCAACGTCCGTGCGGGCTTCGCGTTTGAGCAGGCCCTTTGTGAGCAGGTCGCTCAGGCGCGGGGTTTCCGTCAGCGCGTAGTTGCCCGGAAATTGCACTGCACCTGCCACGCGCACCGTATTTTGAATGATGTTGTCCACCGTCCGCACCACCACTTCGTCCCCGTCCTGCAAAGGGAAGTCCTGTTTTTTGGCGATCAGTTCTGTGAGGTTGACATCAATTTGCACCTGTCGGTCGCCTGCATAGCGCCGCACCAATACCACATCGCGGTTGGCGTTGGCGGTAAGGCCGCCGGCAAACTCAATCAGTTGTATTAATTGTTCATTGCCGGTCAGTTCATATCGAAAATTGCGCCGCACGCCCCCGGAAATGCCCACAATGCGCTCGGCTATGGGAACGTGGATGAGGTCATTGTCCTGCAAAAAAAAGTCGTATTGCACCGCAGGATTGGTCATGAAGGCATACACATCCAAGCGGGTGGTTTTGCCCCCGCGTATGACGGAAATATTGCGCAGGGAACCAATATCGGTTGGCCCGCCTGCGGCCACTAAGGCGTTAAAGGCCGTATTAATGGCGGAAATGGTGAAACTCCCGTAGGTATTCAGTTCGCCGAACAGGTTCACCGTGATGGTGCGGGCAGTGGTCAGCGAAACAGCAAATTGTTCGGGTGCAAAGCGGTAGAAACGCGCAAAGCGGCTGCGGAGCAGTTCTTTGGCCTGACCGAGGGACAGGCCTTTGAGGAACAACTTCGGCATACGGGAGGGGGCAATGTAGCCCTCGCGGTTGATAGTGAATTTGCTGTCGAACTGCGAAGGGCCAAAAACGCTGATGGTGATTTCATCGCCTGTGCCGAGGACGTAGCTGTCGGGGGGTTTGGCTTCGTCGGTGGCCCGAAAGACGGCAATGGATTTTTCGCGAAAGAGGTTTTGGCCATAAATGGGCGAAGGGGGCAGGCTTTTTTTAGCATTGGCTTCGGCCTCTTCGGACAGGGCTTCTTCGAGGCTGGCCCCCTGTCTGACTTTTTGCTGTACTTCCACCGAGCGGTTGCCCGCAGGCGGGGCGGAAGGTATTTCCGGTGTTCCGGCAGCAGGTGTTTCCGTTGGCACGGGTGGCAGGGGTTGTGTGCCGGCGGGCGGGGTTGCCCTTTTCTTTTCTGCTTCCAATTCCTGCAAAACCGCTTCTATATCGGCTTGCAGCGACAGCGCCTGTTGGGGCGTAATGTTGTCTATATCTATACCGCGCTGCCTGAGGCGGTCGCGCACGGCGCTTTCCTCCAAGCCCCTTTTGCTGATCTCGGCGCGTGCTTTTTCCTGCATTTGCTGAGCCACAGCAGCCGGCACCTGTGCAGAAAGGACGTTGATCCAACAGCACAGGGCGGTGACAAGCCAATACAGGTGCTTACAAGTTGTCATTTTCTATTTCTTGTGATAAATGGTTTCTATCAGCTCCACCACTTTCAACGCCTCGCGGGCGTTGTAGTTGCGATAATGGGGGTCTTTCAAATGTTGGAAAAACGCGGCCAATGCCGGAATGCGGTCGTTGGCAGCCGGGGGAGCCGCAGTAGGCGGTTCGGGACAGCCCGGCGGCAAATTGTAAAACGCCACCTCATTCATGTATTGCCCTGCGATCTTCACCGCACCCGTTTTAGCCAGAATGGTCAGGCTGCTTGCCGCGTTGTGCCGGGGTACTGCGGTGGTGTAGTGAAGCGTCGCCCGCGCCTGATTGGCCATTTTAAGTACCACCAAGCCGGTATCTTCAT
>WBZP01000968.1_pt1 | contig 37222 bp, 27 predicted proteins | sample 5204301 | NCBI WGS metagenome assembly WBZP01 (sample SAMN12412401, study PRJNA552823) | activated sludge metagenome | isolation source: activated sludge from nitrification reactor of wastewater treatment plant... | place: USA: Pennsylvania | collected 2017 | reverse complement strand
GCTGGCCTGCGCACAGCAATTGCCGACTATCTCGACGCCTTCCAGTCCGGCTCACTCGCTCTGCTGCACGCTGTCGGTCTCTTGCCCGCTCCACCACCAAACGTACGGTCTATTTGTTAATCTCCATGAGCCGACTTGTGGTTGTTTAGCCGTGCGGCTTATGGAGTTTACCTAATAGAGCGTTCGTTTTGCACTGACATCGAGCGGCAAAGCCCGTCTGGTAAGCCCCTACCCGATGTGGACTAATCAGTGCAAAAGGATCGCCTAATTCGGTAAACTCCATCAGCCCACGGACACGCCCGGCGACCCGTCATCTCGGCGCGAAAAGGCACTCTACCGAACGGTTTAGGCGTACTCCATCAGCCCACTGACACCCACGGCGACCCGCCAGCCCAGCCGCGCCGCTACAGGCGAGAGGGGGGGGGCGGCCATTTTCCAAAACTTCACCGCTTTGGCAAACAATCTACGCAAAGTCTGAAGATTTGCACGCTACACTGGGGCCAACTCGACCAAGAGTGCGCCGCACACATGGCGCTGAATGCAGATAGAGTAGAGAGAAGAAGAGAGGGATTCCATGCGCAAGCGAATTGTGGTTCTGCTGGGTGGTGTGCTGGTGGCCGGCTTTGCCCTGGCCTACCCCTTGGTGCGTTCCATGGATGTGGCCCAGGCCAGCAGCGCCGCCACCACCAGCGCGGCAGCCGGCGCCATGCTGGTGGCCGACGCCACCGGCTCGGTAGAGCAGACGAACGTCGCCACGACGACGATGACGGGCACCACGGCGAGCGAAGTGCTGGCCGCCAACCAGGAATCACACGCCGACGCCGACGACGCAGACTACGACGTCGACGAAGTCATCACCATTACGCTGGACGACGAAGAGAGCAGCGCCGACGGTGAGGGCGTCACCATCGAAGGCAGCGTCGTCACCATCACCGCCGCCGGCACCTACAACCTCAGCGGCACGCTGACCGACGGCCAGGTCATCGTCAACTCGGAAGATGACAAGAAGGTGCGCCTGGTGCTCGACGGCGTCGACCTGCAGAGCTCCACCGGTTCGCCGCTGGCGATTCTGGCCGCCGACGAAGTGGTGATCGTGCTCGCCGAAGGCAGCGAGAACTTCATCGCCGACGAGGCCGAGTACGTCTTCCCTTCGGCCGACGTGGATGAGCCGAACGCCGCCCTCTACAGCGCGGCCGACCTCACCATCGCCGGCAGCGGCGCACTCACCGTCACCGGCAACTACAACGACGGCATCGGCGCCAAGGATGGCCTGGTGATCCAGAGCGGCACGATCGCAGTGACCGCAGTGGACGACGGCATTCGCGGCAAGGACTATCTGATTGTGCAGGGCGGCGAGATCACCGTGGACGCCGGCGGCGACGCGCTGAAGGCGGACAACGACGAGGATGCCGAGCGCGGCTACATCTCGATCGAAGCGGGCACGCTCACCATCACCGCCGACGGCGACGGCCTGGATGCCGAGACCGACGTTGTGATGACCGGCGGCACGCTGGAGGTCGTCTCGGGCGGCGGCGCAGGCGCAACCGTGGGCGCCGACGATTCGGCCAAGGCGATCAAGGGCAGCGTCAGCGTCGTCATCGAGGGTGGCGAGATCACCGTCGACGCCGCAGATGACGCCGTACACTCGAATGACACGATCCTGATCAACGGCGGCGTCCTGACGCTGGCCACCGGCGACGACGGCATTCACGCCGACACGGCGCTGACGATCAACGGCGGCGAGATCGCCATCACCGAATCGTACGAAGGCATCGAGAGCGCCGTTATCACCATCAACGACGGCTCGCTGAACCTGGTGGCCAGCGATGACGGCGTCAACGTCTCGGGCGGCATAAGCACGGGCGGCGGCTTTGGCATGGGCGGCCCGGGCGGCGGCGGGATGTCGGCAGCCAGCTACACAGGCGCCAACTTCCTCTACATCAACGGCGGCTACGTGGTGGTGGACGCAGCCGGCGACGGCATCGACGTCAACGGTGCATGGATCATGACCGACGGTGTGGTGCTGGTGAACGGCCCCACGAACAACGGCAACGGGGCACTCGACTATGACGGCGGCTTCGACATCTCGGGCGGGCTGCTGGTGACGGCAGGCAGCTCGGGCATGGCCCAGGCGCCCAGCACCGCCTCGACGCAGAACTCGATCATGGTCAACTTCAGCAGTGGGCAGAAGGCGGGTACGCTGGTGCAGATTCTTGACAGTGCGGGCGACCCGGTGGTGGGCTTCACCCCCACCAAGAGCTTCCAGTCGGTGCTCTTCTCCTCGCCCGAACTGGTGACCGGCGAAAGCTACACCGTCTCGCTGGGCGGCAGCAACAGTGGCGAGAGCACGGACGGGCTGGTGCTGGGCGGCGCATACACGGCGGGCACGGCGTATGTGAGCCTGACCATCGCCGGCCCAGTGACGACCTCGGGCGCGACCGGTGGCATGGGTGGCGGCGGGGGGCGCCGCGGCCGGCCGTAAGGCAGCACACCGGTGCACGCCGGTATGGAATGGAGCAGCAAGCAGCCCGGCCGATCCTCTGATCGGCCGGGCGCTTTGTTGTTTGGGAGGATGTGGGCTAGCGGGCTTTGGAGACCGCCGCCAGCCGCGCGCGGTAGAAGTCGATCCAGCGCCGGCGCACCACGCCGGCGTCGAATTCGGTGAGGGCACGGGCGTGCGCCTGTTCGCCCAGCGTGCGGCGCAGCGCGTCGTCGCTGAGCAGACGCTCGAGCGCATCGGCCAGCGCGGTGGCGTTGGTGGGCGGCACCAGCAGCCCGGTTACGCCATCCACCACGGCATCGCACACACCGGTGACGGCGAAGCCCACGGTGGGCACGCCCGCCGCCGCTGCCTCGAGCGGCGCATTGGGGAAGCCCTCGCGGTGCGAAGGGAAGGCGAGCACGTCCATCAGTTGATAGGCGGGCGCCGGCTCGCGCAGGTGGCCCGTGACCACAATCGCCGGGTTGGCGCGCAGCCGTTCCACGGTGGCGGCGGCTACCGGGTCGCCCTGTTCAAACTCGCCCACCAGCAGCAGGCGCACCTGCGGCAGCCGGCGCTGCAGCTGCTCAAAGGCCTGCACCAGCTCCACAATCCCCTTGTCCTGCGTCAGCCGCCCCACAAAGCCAATCACCGGCGCGCCGGCGGGCAGCCCCGTCTGCGCACGCAGGGCATCGGCCTGCGCCGCAAGCTGGGGGGAGGAGGCGAAGCGCTGCGTCACCACACCGTTGCTGGTGCCGCTGCCCAGCACCACATGCTTAGCGGCGGGCGCCACGCGCAGCTCGATCGAATGGCGGCGCAGGCTCTCGCTGTTGCAGACGATCACCTGGCTGCAGAACGCCGCCGTGCGCTCCGTGGTGGCCAGAATTGTGCGCTTGATGCCGGTGGTCGTCTCCATGCGCAGCCCGCGCAGGTGGTAGATGCGCACCGGCACGCGCAGCAGCCACGCCGCAATCATGCCCAGCAGCCCGGCCTTGGGGGTGCCGGCGTTCACAATCTGCGGCTTGATGCGGCGCAGCGTGCGCGTCAGCGTCCAGAGCGACCGCAGGTCGGCCACGAGGCTGATCTCGCGCGCCATCTCCACCGGCAGCCAGGTGATGCCTTCGGCGGCAGCGAAGTCCTCCATGCCGGGGTCGGGCGAGGAGATGAGGGTGACGTCGAAGCCGGCGTCGCTGACGGCGCGCAGCTGCCCGCGCAGAAAGGCGTAGGCGGTCTGCGGCACGGTGACGATCTGCACCAGGCGCGGGCGCTCGCTCATCTGCGCGCCCCCTGCGCAGCGGCCAGCGTGCGCTCGTAGGAGGCCAGCGTCAGCGCGGCCGATCGCTCGGGCGTGAAGGTGGCCACGCGTGCGTAGCCCTGCTCCACCAGCCGGGCGCGCAGGGCGGAATCGTTGAGCACGCCGGCAATCCCCTCGGCGATCGAGCTGGTGTCGCGCGGGTCCACCAGCACCGCTGCGCCGCCGGCCACTTCGGGCAGCGCCGAAACGTTGGAGGTGACCACGGGCACGCCGCAGGCCATCGCCTCGAGCACGGGCACGCCAAAGCCTTCGTGCAGGCTGGGAAAGGCGAGCAGTGTGGCCAGCGTATAGGCGCCGGGCATGTCGGCCTCGTCTACATAGCCGGTAAAGCGCACGCGGTCGGCCAGCCCCTGCGCCTGCAGCTCGGCAAAGAGCGCCTCGTTGCCGAAGGATTCCTTGCCCAGAATCACCAACTGCGGCGTGCTGGGCTGCTGCGTGCAGAGCTGGGCATAGGCGCGCAGCAAGCGGGGCAGGTTCTTGCGCGGCTCCAGATGGCCCACAAAGAGCAGGTACTCCTCGGCTAGCTTGTATTTGGCGCGGATTGCGGCCAGGCGCGCTGGGTCCTGCTCGCGCCGAAAGGTGGGGCTGATGGGGATGGGTACGACGTCGATCTTCTGCGCCGCCACGCTAAAGTGGGTGACGAGGTCGCGCGCCGTGTCTTCGGTGTCGGCAATGATGCGGGTGGCGCGGCGCAGCGCCTGCGGCACCACCCAGTGCAAAAAGGCGCGCCGGGCGCGGGTGTAGGTCTCGGGCAGGTGCACAAAGCGCACGTCGTGCACGGTGAGCACGGTGGGCACGGGGACGGGCGGCAGCGGGTAGTAGTTGGTGTGGAAGAGGTCGATGGCGTCGGCGCGTGCGCGCTGCGGGAAGACGCTGCGCCCGCGCAGGATCCGCTGGTGCGTGGGCACGGCGGGCACGGGCAGGCGCGCCACCTGCGTCTGCGCGGCGCCCTCCACCAGCCCATCCACAATCGGCTGCGGCAGCGTCTGGTTGACGTAGACGACGGCGCTGTGGCCCGCCGCTTCGAGCGCGCGCAACTGCGCCGGCACAAGCACCAGCTCGCGCTGCCGCGCCCCCGACGACCGCTCATAGAGCAGCACTTCGTTCAGCCCAATCCGCACGCGCCTACCTCTTCCTGGCGGGCTGCTCGCGCGCCGCCCGTGCGCAGCTTGCCACCGTCTCGCGTGCGCAGCGCTGCCACGAAAAGGTCGCGGCCTGCTGCAAGCCGGCCTCGCGCAGGCGCGCGCGCAACGCGCCGTCGCCGGCCACACGCTGCAGCGCCAGCGCCAGCGCGGCGTCGTCGCCCGGGGGCAGCAGCAGCCCGGCAGCGCCCGCGACTTCGGGCAGCGACGAGATGTTGGTGGTGATCACCGGCGCGCCGCAGGTCATGGCCTCGAGGATCGGCAGCCCAAAGCCCTCGTAGTGCGAGGGGTAGACAAAGGCCATTGCCCCGTTGTAGAGGTCCACCGCCTCGTCGGTGCTCACAAAATCGGTGTAGATCACCCGCTCGCCCAGCTGCAGCGACTCCATCAGTTGGAAGATGGCCTCGTAGTAGCGCCCGCGCCGGCCGGCAATCACCAGCGGCGTAGTGACGCCGGCGTCCACCGCCAGCTTGTAGGCGCGCAGCAGCCCATCCACATTCTTGCGCGGCTCCAGCGTGCTCAGGAAGAGGAAATAACCCTGCGGCTGCAGCTTCCAGCGCGCCAGCGTGGCGGCAATCGCAGCGGGGTCGCGCAGCTGGTAATGGCTGCTCGCCGCCAGCAGCACCGTGTCGAGCCTGGCCGGCGAGACGCCGAAGCGGCGCGCCAGGTCGTCGGCTGTGCTCTGCGAATCGCACAGGATGCGCGCGGCGCGTGTGACGGTCGGCGGGATCAGCCGGCCCATGTAGAGCCGTGTGCGCTGCGAGTGCGTCTCGGCGTGCGAGAAGACGGTGAGGTCGTGCACCGTCACCACCTGCGGGCAGGGGGGCGGCGACCAGAGGCCGATCACATGGTCGGGCCAGTGCAGCACGTCGAGCTTGTCGGCCGCGGCCAGGCGCGTCAGGCGGAACTGCTCGGTAAAGACGCGGGCGGCGAACTGCACACCGCGCGGCCCGGTAGGCACCTCGACGCGCTGAATGCGCAGCCCTGCCTGGCCGGGCGCACCGGGCGCCTTGGGCATGCTGGGCGCCTCGGGCAGGCCCAGCGCATCGAAGAGGTGATTGTCGCTGCGCAGGTAGAGGATCAGCTCGTGCTCGCTCTGGAGCTGCGCCAGTGCGGCATAGAGCGCGGCCATGTAGTTCGAGACGCCGCCCCCGCCGCCGCTGGGCAGCAGCGGCAGCCCGTTGAAGCCGATGCGCATGGGCTAGTCTCCAGCCTCTTTTGCAGGTGCGCCCTGCTCTGCGGCTGTGCCCTGCAGCGCGGCCTGTGCGCGCGCGGCCGCATCCTCGCGCATGGCGCGCTGATAGCCTGTGTTCGAGAGGCCGGCGAGCATGCCGCTGGTGGCCTTGCGCGCCAGCCAGGGCGAAAGCGGCTCGATCAGCAGCCCCACGGGCAGCGCCAGCAGCGAGCCGCCCAGCAGCGCCAGGTTCTTGGGGCGCGACTCGATCACGGCGCGCTCGCGGGCGCGCAACTCGGGCACGCGCTGGTGCAGCCAGTACAAATAGTAGCCGCCACCCACCGTGTTGGCCCGGATGTTCTCCCAGCCGCGCGGGTGGTAGTGGGTGCAGACGGCGTCGCGCGCAAAGAGGAACTTCTGCCCCTGCTGCTGCAGCTTGTAGCCCATATAGGTATCTTCGCGCCGCGCCAGCTCTTCATCCATGTAGATGCGGCGGCCGTCGGGCGCGACGTCCGCAATCGCCTCCAGCGCCTGCCGCTCGATCGACATGTCGCCCGAGCGACTGTTTGTGTAGTCCAGCTCCACCGAGCCCAGCCCCACCGACGAGCTGCCCATCGTCTGCCGCTCGTTGAAGTAGCGGTGCAGAAAGGCGGGGCGAATCGGGCTGGCATCCTCGATCAGCCCCATCACCACGCTGCCAGGCTGCTGCCGGTGGTGGGCAACCAGCTGCTCCAGGTGGTCGCGCGCCACACGAATGTCGTCATCCAGCAGCAGCACAAACTCGCCACGCGCGGCGGCAATGCCGGTGTTGCGGGCGCGCGAGCGGCCCAACACCGGCTCCCACAGATAGCGCAGAATCGGGTGGCCCGCAGGGTGAGCCGCCGTCAGCCCCTCCACCACGGCGCGCGTGCCGTCGCTCGAACCATTGTCGACGACGATGATCTCGAACATCTCGGCGGGCAGCGTCTGGTCAACCAGCGCCGCCAGCGTCTGCGGCAGCAGCTCGGCCTTGTTGTGCGTGGGCACAACCACACTCATGATCACAGTGCTTGCGCGCTGATTGATGCCAGGATTCATGGTTTGCCCGTTTGAAGCGCGGCCAGCGCATGACGGTGCAGCTGCGGCAGGTTGGCGCTGATGCCCAGCAGCAGCCAGAAGAAGGCATTGGCGGGGTAATAGTCGATGGGCGCGTTGCCAATGCCGTTGATGGCAAAGAAGGCTGCCACACCAATCATCAGCGACGAGACGACAAGGATCACGGGGGGGCTGCGCCAGCGCAACCAGCTGCCCGCCAGCGCCGCCAACACAATCAAAAAGAGCAGCAGCCCCACCAGCCCCAGCTCGCCCCACAGCTCGATATAGATGTTGTCGGCGACGGACTGGCCGGCAACCAGTTGCACGCCCACGCGCGAATCGGTCGAGCCACCGCCAAGCACGCCGGTGCCGTAGCCCTGCAGCGGGCGCTCGAGGATCGCACCCGTAATGTCGCGCCAGGCGCCCACACGCGTACTCAAATTCGCCTCGCGCAGCGCGTCGCCGCTGAGCCAGGTTGCGGGCGAGATGGTGCGCAGGCGTGCAGCGGTGTTGGTCGCCGTCTGCGAATCGTTGCGCTGCGCCAGCATCAGCACCACCAGCGCCACGGCCAGCATGCCCAGCAGCCCGGCCAGCACACTCTTGCGCACCCGCTGCCGCCACACCAGCCGCAGCACCTCCTCACCCGTCGCCAACCAAAGCAGCGGCAGGATGCCAATCGCCACCCCCAGCAGCGCCGACCGTGTGCCCGAAAGCAGCAGCCCAATCGCGCACATGCCCATCGCGCCCAGGCTGATCAGCTGCCGCCGCCACGTCAGCGGCGCCAGCGTGGCGGCCAGCGCCACCAGCACGCCCAGCCCCGACATGACGCCGAACGCCGCTTGCGAAGCCAGTGTGCCATAGCTGCGCATCACGGCCAGGTCCACCGCCTCGGTTTGGCCGCGCGCCTCCACCACCGCCGCATAGGAACCTTCCAGCTGCAAGCCCAGCACGCTCGACAGAATCGCGAAGGCGCCGGCCAGGCCAATCGTCAGCGCCATCACCTCGAGCACCCAACTGGTGCGGCGCGGCGTATCGACCAGAAAGCGGCCCACAAAGTACATGCCGCAGAAGAAGGCCGTGCGCTGGAACGAGCGCAGCCCAAAGACGATTGTCACGTGGTCGTTGAAGATCTGCGCCAGCGAGAGCATGACGAAGGCGACCACCACCAGGTCCAGCAGGCGGAAGGGGACGCGCAGCCCGCGGTCGAAGAGGTCCAGCAGAGTCAGCGCATAGAGCCCCAGCGTCATCACCGTGGGCAGCAGCGCCGTAAGGCTGGTGGGCAGGAAGCCGGACGTGAGCTTGAAGAAGTAGACGAGGAAGTGCGAGAGAAAGACAGCCGCCAGCAGGCAGAAGAAGGTGAATCTGCCCAGCGCACGCATGCGCACCCGCCGCGGGCGCGTACGGCGCGCCGGAGCCGCTGCCGGCACAGGGGGCAGCGCAAACTCCGAACCGTGCGTGCTGGGGCTGCTAGTCACCACTGGAGCTTCCTTCGGGCAGGGGCGACGCAAGGGGCGACGTGACGGGCGACGTGACGGGCGCAGGCAGGGGCGCAGTCGGCGGCGCCAGGCGCAGCAGCAGCGCGTTGTCGAAGCAGAGTATGTGGCCGTCGTCCTGGTTGAGCAGCTGCAGGCGAATGGCGTGGGTCTCGCCTTCCACCGGCAGCAGGCCGGCAAAGGTGCTCCAGCCGCTCGCCGCTGCGCCCGCCCCGCCTGTGAGCGGCGCTGCTGCCTCGGGCACATAGGCGTTGCGCAGGGCATCTTCCGGCCGCTCGCGCAGCATGCCCACACGCGTGCCCGGCCCGGCGTTCTGCACCTGGGCGGCGATCAGCCACTGCTCGCCCGGCTGGGCCAGAACTTCGCTCGAGATCAGCCCAGTCCACGACGCCGCGGCGCTGTTGTCCAGCTCGGCGCAGAGGGTGGACGCGCCGTCGCGCTCGGCCACGCGCACCCGCCGGCCCGTGGGCAGCGCGCGGCTGCCGCTCTGCGTCTGGTAGCGGTCCTCGCCAAAGCCATAGGGGGAACCAGAGTGGACACGCACCGTCTGCTCAAAGCCACCGTTGACCACCGCGTTCGGCGCGCGCAACAGCTGAAAGGCCCGCTCCCCGGCCAGCACGGTGGGGTGGCCGTCCCACTCCACCAGCTGCGGCGCGTCGACGGTTGAGCGGCTTGCGCTGCGCCAGTAGAGGGTCATCTCCAGCCGGTCGTCGAAGGCGAGCGCGACGTCGTCCAGGTCGTAGCCCTCGAGCAGCCAGCCGTCAACCGTGGGCGGCGCGGCCAGCGTCACCTGCGGCGCCATCGTCGCGAACTCGGCGAGAATGGCGTCGACCTGCTCCTGGTTGCCCCGCTCGGCGTGTACAGTGTAGAGCGCCTGCAGTGCGCCCGGGTGGCCCGGCGCCGTCTCGTAGAGCAGCGCCGCCTGCGGGATTGCACACTCTGAGCCGGCGGCCAGGCAGTCGGCCAGATATTCCCACAGCAGCGGCACCTGCGCCGAACGCTGTGCCGCCGGCGTGGCGCAGAGGCTGCGCAGCGCTTCCAGCCGCTCCAGGCTCGGCGCCGCAGCACGCGGGGCGCGCAGGGCCAGCTTCTCCAACCGCGCCTCCGCCCGGTCAAGATGCTCGGTGCTGCACCAGTTGTCGTTGGCCAGCGCCGCCAGCGCCAGCGAGGCGCGGTTCTGTTGCAGCGGCGTCACCAGCGCCACGCTGCCAACCGCCAGCAACAGGGCGATTGCCAGCCCCATCCCCCACAACGTCCAGCGTCGCATCGTCAGATCGCCTTCGGCACAACTGCGTCAAAGGCGCGCCCGCTCTCGACCAAGGCGCGGCCGAGCGCGCCCATCGCGGCGGCGTTGTCCTCCAGCGGCTCGAGCGTGCGGATGTAGTCGGCCGAAAGGCGCAGCGCCTGGCGGGTGCGGCGGTAGCCGGCGCGCGCCAGATTGGTGGCTTGCAGCGGCGCCCAGCGCTGGGCAATCTGCAGGCGGGCACGCGTTGCACTCGGCGCGTCGGCGGTGAGCCGCTGCAGTTCGGGCAGCAGCACGCGCGCATAATCGGGGTGGGCCGCCAGGCAGCGCGCGCAGAGCTCGGTCTGGTTGAACTCGGCCAGCAGGTCGTCGCGGCCAATCGCCTTGGCCGCCACCAGCGCCGATTCGGCCCAAATCGTTTCGACGCTGTAGAAGCGGGGCACAGGCGCCGGCCAGTCGTAATCGGGCCGATCCTTGAGATGGGGCGAGTTCTGCAGCAGGCCGCGGTGGCCCCGGCGCGCGCTGTCGCCGGCATTGCTGCCCGACGCCGTACCGTCGATCGTCAGCGGGTAATCGACGGTGGCAACGCGGCGCACAAAGGGAGTGAGCGCGACGGCGGCGTAGATGTCGGGGGTCAGCCCCTTGAAGGTTTCGCCCGTCTGCGCCCGCAGCGCCTCGACGCAAGAGCGGCGCACCAGGCCATGGTAGAGCTTGGGCAGATCGAGCGCCAGATAGTCCTGGCCGCCGGAGCGCATCAGCGTGTGCAGCGCGGCCTCTACATCGGCCAGGTGCGCCGCGCCGGTAAAGCGCGTGTCCAGAAAGAGGCGGCCCGACTGCTGCGCCAGCGCGCCGCTGCTGCCCATGTCGGGCCAGTAGTAGCGGGCACGCCGCGTGTCGCGCACGGCGTCCAGATTGTTGGCGCGTGCCCAGCGTGCGGCGGCCGCAATCTGGGGCGAGACGCCGTCGTCCTCGCCCACAAAGCAGAGATACTCGCCCGTGGCCCAGGTGACGGCGGCGTTGAAGTTGCGATAGAGCGAGAGCCCCTGCCCCACAAAGTGGTAGCGCAGGCGCGGGTCGTTGATTTCGCGCGCGATCAGTTCGGCCAAGTCGGTCTCGGCGCTGGCGTCGTGCAGCACCAGCTCGATGTCGGCGTCGGGCAGAGCGAGCACGCCGCGCATCATGGCCAGGGCGTAACGGTGGTTGCGCACAGGGACGACGATGGAGAGCAGCGGCGGCGGCGCAGCCATTGCAGTGGGCATCGCAGTCTGAGCGTCAGGGTCAGTCATCGAGCAGGCGCCTTTGAGGTGACGAGAGCCAGGCGGCCGGCGAGCAGCCGGCGCACGTCGGGCACGGCCAGTGCGCCGGCAAGCAGCGCAAGCGAGCTGACGGCGGCCAGCGCAACCAGGGCGGCCGGCCGTGCGGGCGCCGGGTGCAGCAGCAGGCGCCCAGGCAGCAGCACGGCCAGCGCAGCCAGCAGCGCCGGCGCCACATCGCGCGTGGCCCAGCCCACAAAGTTGCCGGGCAGCAGCCGCCGCTGCGTAAGCCAGGCAAAGAGCAGCTGGATCGCGCCGGTGACGATCAGCCCAGCTGCGGCGGCGCCCAGCGCGCCCCAGCGCTGCGCAAACACGATCAGCAGGGGAAAGTAGAGTAGCACCTGGCCAAGGCCCACTTGCACGCCCAGCCGCGTCCAGCCATAGGCAAGCGCCAGCCGATAGGAGCTGCTGGCCATGGCGGTAAAGAGCCCTGCGCCGGCCAGCAGCGCCAGCAGCGGCGCCACGGCCTGTGTCGTCTCAGGGTTATTGGTCCACACCGTCATCACATCGGCCGCAAAGACGATGATCACCAGCCCAATCACCCCGATCGTCGCGCTTTGGATGCGCGCCACCAGCCGGAAGAGCGCCGTCAGCGCCGCCTTTGCCCCCGAGGTGGCCATCTGCGTAAAGCGCGGGAAGACCGCCATGTTGATCGAATCAGAGAGGATGAGCAGCGCGTTGGCCACCGTGGCTGCCAGCGCATAGTAGGCAAACTCGCGCAGCGTCAGCATGCGGCTCAGGATCAGCTTGTCGCCCTGCGTCTGCAGTGCGCGCAGCAGCGCCATGCCCGTCATCCCTGCGGCAAAGCGCCACACCGAGCGCAGCGCCTGCATGCGGAAGGTGGCGCGCAGCCCCTTGCCCGGCGCTGCGCGCCAGAAGAGCAGCACCAGCAGCAGGGTGTAGACGGTGCTCACCAGCAGTTGCCAGGCAAAGAAGGCAAGCACCGAATCTGAGAGCAGCCAGAGCACGAGCGCCGCGCCCACATGGCGCACGGTGTTGTAGCCGATGTAGAGCCCAGCCAGTGTAACCTGGCGCTGCAGCCCCTGCAGGCCGCCGCCGTAGAGGCTGGCCGGCCACTGCACCGCTGCCATCAACCCCATCAGCAGCAGCGCCGTGCGCACCGTCTCGGTGGGCAGCGTCTCGTTGTTCAGCCACGACGTCGCGATCGGGCCGGCCAGCGCCGTCACCGCCACGCCAATCAGCAGCGCCAGCGCCCAGTACCAGCTTTCAAGCGTGCGCACCAGGTCGCGCGCCTCTTGCGCCTGGCTGGGGTCCACCGAATACTGTGCCATATAGCGGCTGGTGGTGGGCGTTACCCCCAGGTCGAGCAGGGCAAGCGTTGCCTGCAGTGTGGCAAAGAAGCCAACCAGCCCATAGGCCTCCACCCCCATCAAGTTGAGGTAGACGGGGACAAAGAGCAGGTTGAGCAGCGTTGCCCAGCTGGTGGCCGAGAGGTTGGCGAGCGCGTTCCAGCGCAGCGGCCCCTTCGGAGGCAGCACCGCAGGCGCGGGCTGCTCTGCTTGCGGCGCGATCGGTGCGTCCACTTGCGGCGCGACCGGCTCGCTGCTGCCCGCACCCGGCGCTACGGCAGGCGGCTCGTTTGTCGCCACACGCGCGGCAGGCGGAAGGCTTCCAGTCTCCAGAAGATTCGCTCCCGTCGCAGCTTACGCCGTTTGCAGGCGGGGGTTGCGCAGCTCGGCCCAGACAACGTAGACCAGCGCAGCAAAGAGCCCCACCATCAGCGCAAAGACAAGCACCAGGCTCAAGGCGATCGCCTGCACCGGCTGCGTGGCAGCCACGGCGCTGCCCACCTGGCGCACCAGCGTGCTGGCCACGGCGCGCGCCACCGAAAGCTCGGCTACCTTGTTGGTGACGGTGCCCAACGTTTCGAGCGCGATGTCACGCTGCTGCTCGAGGCGCGCCTTCTCGGCGTTGTGGACCTCCAACTGCGAACGCAGCGCACGTTCGCTCTCCTCGAGCGCCGTGATCTCATCGCGCAGCGCGGCGCCGCCGTAATCGCTGCTCGTCAGCCCCTGCAGGCCCACCAGGTTGGCCAGCGCCAGCACGTCGCCGCTAGCCGCAGAGCTGGGCGCCGGGGTGCTGACCACTGTGCCGGTGACCGGTGCGCCAGCCGCCGCGTCCACCTCGATGGCCGCCGCAGCCTGGCGCAGCGCGCTTTCGGCCGGCACGCGCTCGCCCAGGAAGGCGTAGCGCTCGCCGCTGAGGATCTCGGCGCTCAGGTCGGCAATCGACGTCTCAAGCTCGCCCCGGCGCGCGGTCAGCGTCTCGATCAGCCGGTCCAGCTCGGCCACAAAGAGCTCGCGCGAGAGCGCGCCCCCATCTTCGATCAGCACCTGCAGCGCCGGGCTGGAGACCTGCACCTGCACCGGCTGGCTGGTTTGCAGCACACCGGGTGCGGCGGCCACGCGCTGGTCGGTGGAGACTTCGGTTGTCGTCTCGGCTTCGGGCGCGTTCTCTACATGCATCGACTCGGTCTGCGCATCATCGAGCACGCCGGTGAAGGCCTGCAGGCGCAGCAGCGTCAGCACCATGGCGTTGCTGCCCAGCAGCTCCTCTTCGGCGCCGTCTGCCTGTGCGCGCAGGGCCACGGCTTCGTCGCGCGCCGTCGTCACATTCAGCCAGCGCGTGTAGTAGCCGTCGAGCAGTGCCAGGTCGCGGGCGGCCTGCTCGTCAAAGACCGCGGCCGCGCCCTCGTGCGCCGCTTCGATCAAACGCACCTGCAGCGCGCGCCGGCCGCTCTGCTCGGCCTGGTAGGGTTCGGAGATGTTCTTGCCCTGTTCGGCGGCCACGGTGGTGGCGACGTCGGTGTTGGCATCCACAAGCGCCTGCACCACGCCCCGCACAGCGTCCAGTTGGCCGTTGCGCAGAGTCAGGATCAGCTGCGCCAGGTCCTCGATCTGGCGCGTCAGGCTCTCCACCTGGCTCTGGGCCAGGAAGGTCTCCATGGCTTGACGAGCGGTGTCGTAATCCACCTGCGCCGACATCTGCTCCTCGACCACCGAGGTGAGCAGATGGTTGGGCACCTCGCCGAAGAGCTGGTTGGCGCGCACCACAAAGGTTTCGGCCCAGGCGTTGGCGAGCACGGTTGCCTGTTCGGGCGAATCGGCAATCGCCGTAATGCGCACCAGGTCGCTCTCGCCGGCGCGCGAGCCGGGCGCCGTCACCAGTTCGGCGCTGATGGCGGCGGCGAGCAGCGCCGGCTGCTGCAGGCGGGGCGCCATCCGGTCGCCCACCATCTCGAGCACCTCGACGCTCAGCGCCGGGCTGGAGGCCAGGTTGACGAGGGCGTTGCGCTGCGCCGCGAAGTTGGCCGGGATGCTCTGCCCCGAATCGGTGGTGAAGCGCTCGTCGAAGGTCAGATCGCTGCTCGAGCGCACAATCACCACGTCAGAGAAGGCCTCGTAGATGGGGTCCTGCGACCAGAGCAAGAGGGCGCGCGCGGCCACGCCCAGCACGAGCGTGCCGATCACAATCAGCAGAATCGCGCGCCAGCGTTCGGCGGCGGAGAGTACGTAGGTGCGCAGGTTGATCTCGTCGGAGGCGAGGATCGGCGCACGTTCTTCACGCAAGGCTTCGATTTGGTCACTCATGGGCGGGGTCACCGGCTGAAATGGGAGGGCTCCCGTAAACGTATCGGCTCGCGCGTGCTGCCGGGTGCCGCGGTGGCAGAATGGAGCGCACGCGGGCGCGTGGCGACGCGCCTAACCGGCGTGTGCACGGTGGGCGCACGCTCCTGCGAGTCTAGCATAGTTCGGCGGGAGGGCCACAAAGCCCACGCCGGTATTTCGTCTACAGATCCGGCGCCCAGAGCGCCTGCCCAGAGCGCCCGCTCCCCGACGCGCAAGGGGGCGAGCCGCGCGGCTCGCCCCCGAATGCACCTCGCGCTGCGCGCAGGGCGCCGTTACTCAGCGGCCAGCTCGGGCACAGGGCAGCGCAGCCAGCCGTCCACCAGCTCGTCGGCCTGCCAGCTGCACTGGGCAATGACCTCATCGTCGGCGTCGCGCAGGGTCACCGTGTTTTCGTCTGCCTGCCAGAGCCCCTCGGCATCCAGACCCCAGAAGAGGTCCCGCTCACTCGCCTCGCCGTCCAGCGTCCAGACGCGCAGCCAGGCGCGCGGCTGCAACGTAAAGGGTGGGAAGAGGTAGAGCGAGCCGTCGGTGCTCTCCAGCGACCAGTCGCCCAGCTCCACGGCCTCGTCGCCGTTGACGATGAGCAGCAGCTCGCGGCCCGGCAGGGCGTCCATCTGCGTCGCCGTCAGCCCGTCATAGGGGCCGGCGACAAGGTCCTCCTCGCTCGGCAGCTCGTCGAGGGGCGTCAGCTCTTCGGTGAAGGTCAGCTCCTCGGTCAGCGTAAGCTCTTCAGCCGGCGTCAGCGCCTCCGTAAGCGTCAGCTCTTCGGTCAGGGTGAGCACGTCAGTCAGCGTGGGAACCTCGGTCAGCGTGAGCTCAGTGCTCGGCGTCAGCTCGCTGGTCAGCGTGAGCTCCTCGGCAAGCGTCAGCTCCTCAGTGAGCGTCAGCGGCTCGAGCGGCAGCGTCTCGGTCAAGCCGTTGGTCACCGGTGCGGTCAGGGGCTGGGTGGCAGTGCCGGGCGTGGTGACATCGTCGGGCGTCACCAGCAGCGCCTCGTCGGTGCTTTCGCCCACCAGGCTCTCGGTGGGTGCGGGCACCACGGCCAGAATCTGGGGCCGGCCGGGCGCGATGTCGAGTGCGCTGGGCAGCGGCAGGGTGTAGGGCACGCTCAGCGGCAGCGTGATCGGCTCGACGACGGCGGGCAGCTCGGCCTCGACGGTCGCTTCAGGCGTCGCCTCGAGCGTCGCTTCGGGCGTCGCTTCCTCGGTAGCCTCTTGCGTCGCCTCTTCGGTCGGCTCGAGGGTGGGCGGCAGCGGCGGCGGCACCTGCCCACTCTCCATCGTGGGCTCAGGCGTCTCGGTCGGCTCCGGCGTGGGCGTCTCAGTCGGTGTCGCAGTCTCCGTCGGTTCGGGTGTATCGGTCGGCGTTGCGGTCTCGGTCGGCGTCGGTGTCTCGGTCGGTTCGGGCGTCTCGGTTGCGGTCGGCGTCGGCGTGGCCGTGTCGGTGGGCAGCGGCGTTGCGGTGGGCGTCTCGGTCGGCGTCGCCGTCGGCAGCGGCGTCGCCGTGTCGGTGGGCGTCGCGGTGTCAGTCGGCGTCGCGGTGTCCGTGGGCGTGGCCGTGTCGGTCGGCGTCTCGGTCGGCAGTGGCGTCGGCGTGAGCGTAGCCGTTGGCGTCAGCGTCGGCGTACTGGTAAGCGTGGGCGTTGGCGTGAGCGTGAAGGTGGCCGTCGGCGTGAGCGTGGCCGTCGGGATCAGCGTGGCTGTAGCGGTGGGCGCCGGCGTATCGGTGGGCAGCGCCGCCACCGCATCACCGGTCGGCGTGGCCGAAGCCGCCGGAACGGGCGTCCAGGTTGGCGTGAGCGTGGCGGCGGGCAGCGGCGTCCACGTCGGGGTGAGCGTCTCGGGCGGGGTGGGCGGCAGCGGCGTCCACGTCGGCGTCAGAATCTCCGTCGGCGTGTCGCTGGGCTGCACAGCCAGCGTAGGCGGCACCATAATCACGGTCACGGGTGGCGGCTCGAGCGTGGGCGTGGCGGTAACGAAAGCCGGCAGCGGCGTCGCCGTAGCCACGCCGCCCTGCACCGCCGTTGCGGGCGGGAAGGTGGCCACTGGCAGCAGCCCCGGTTCGCCCTCGGTGGGCGGCGCGGCGCTGGTGGGCGTAAAGGTGGGCACCACCACGACTTCGTTGACGGCGGTCGGTGTGATCAGCGTGCCGGCTTCGTCGCCACCGCGGTTGCGCATGGAGTTTGAGAGCGCAAAGACCAGCCCGGCGCCAACGGCCAGCAGCACCACAAGCAGCGCCGGCAGCACAGGGAAGGCGCCGCCCCCGCGACCACCACCGCCACCAGCGCCGCCGCTGCCGCTGCCACCACCCGTGGGCGGCGGTTTGAAGTCGCCGGGCGGCTGAGCGGGCGGGCCGCCGTAGATCTCCTGGCCGGGATAGGGCGGCTGGCCAGGCGGGGGCGCCTCGTCGATGGGGGCGGCGTAGACGCTGCCGGTGTAGGCGGCGCCGCTCGCGCCGGCGGCAAAGGGCGTCACGACGGGCGCCTCGCCAAAGGCCGGCGTGGGTGCGGCGTAGGGGTCGGCGAGCGGCGCGCTGGGCAGCGACGCATCTGCGGGCGGCTCGTAGGCGGGCGGCGGAGCCGGCGCGCGCGACGAGGCGAAGAGGTCGTCGGCGCCCAGTGCCGCGGCGCTGGCGGCGGCGCTCGACGTCAAGCCACCGGCGACCGCTGCCGGGTCGGGAAGGACGGGCAGCAGATTCGGCTCTGGCGCGAAGGCGGCGTCGGGGAGCTCGGGCAGCTCGTTTGGTTCGGGCGCAAAGGGCGCGTCGGCGCTGGGTTCATAGGCGGCCAGCTCTGGCGGGCCGCCCGCAGGCTGCGCGCCGCTTGCCGGGCCACTTGCCGGGCCGCGCGCTGCTTCCGTCGAGGTCTGCGCCGGGGTGGGTGGCTCCATAGGGTCGGGTTCGATCGCTGGATTCACGTAGCTCTCCGATAGGGCGCCGAAGCGCGGTGGCTCAAGCCATGGCGCGCGCCGAGCAGGGGCAAAGTGGCGCGCTGCAGCCGATCACTTGAACTCCAGGACGGGGAGAAAGGTTCGCTGGTTGCAGCGAACCCTAGCCTACACCAGAATTGCGCCGCGTGCCATGCCGTTGGATGACGTTCGGCGTGCACGGCCGCCACCCATAATCAACAAGCAGGGCCGGCGGTGTGCACCGCCGGCCCTGACTTCCGCTGTGTACTGCCCGTAATCAGGCGTAATCAGACGTACTCAGGCGTAGAGCTCGTGCGTCTGGCGCACCATCGAGATGTAGCTGTCGGCCTTGAGCGCCGCGCCGCCGATGAGGGCGCCGTCGATGTCGGGCTGCTGCATGATCTCGGTGATGTTCTTGTCGTTCGTGCTGCCGCCGTAGAGCACCACCACCTGCGCGGCCACATCGGCGCCAAAGTCTTCGGCCACGGCCGCGCGCACCACGCCGCCGCAGATCGCCTGCGCCTGCTCGGCCGTCGCCGCCAGCCCGGTGCCAATCGCCCAGATCGGCTCGTAGGCGATCACCAGCTTCACCACGTCGTCGGCGCTCAGCCCGGCCAGCGCGGCCTTCACCTGGCCACCCACAAAGCTCTGTGTCTCGCCGGCCTGGTTCTGCTCCAGGCTCTCGCCGCAGCAGACAATGGGCGTAAAGCCGTGCGCCAGCAGCGCCTTGATCTTCTTGTTGACGCCTTCATCGCTTTCAGCGAAGAACTGGCGCCGCTCGCTGTGGCCAATGATCACATGGCTCACCAGCCCCTTGAGCATGGGCGCGCTCACCTCGCCGGTGTAGGCGCCGCTCTCGGCAAAGTGCACGTTCTGCGCACCCACGGCCACACCGCTGCCCTGCAGCGCCGCCGAAACGGCAGGCAGCAGCACAAAGGGCGGGCAGACCACGCGGTCCACCGCGCCGTACGCGCCAACGCCGTCGGCAATCGCGCGGGCCAGCGCCACGCCGTCCTCGATGCCCTTGTTCATCTTCCAGTTGCCGGCCATCATCGGCTTGCGCATGGAGTCACTCTCCTCGTTGAATGGAACACGCAGGCCGAATTTGCGGACGGCGTGTGGATGGATTCGCTGCCGGTTACTGCTCCTGCTCGCCGGAGGGGGTCGCCTTGGGCTTCTCTGCCGCTGCCTGCGTGGCGGCTTGCTCGATGGCGGCTTGCTCGGCAGCCAGGCGCGCCTGCTCGATCTGGGTGTACTCGGCGGCATCGAGCCAGCGGCCGCGGTCGACTTCGTGCTTCAGCACCCGCTTCTGCGCGTCGAGCCAGAGGCGCACCTCAACCGAATCGAAGCAGCGGTTGCGGCCCGACGTGTCGAGCACCTTGCGCACGAACCAGACGGCGCCGGAGGGTGCGCCCTGCGCCTCGCCCTCGCTCGTCGACGCGTTGTCGGCATCGGCGGCGCTGAGTTCGTTCATCAGGTCCACGCGGCCGGCAATCGCCTCGCCGCAGCGGCGGCTGTAGAGGTAGATGGGCATGTAGCGGTCGCCGCCTGGTTTGCCGGCGAACAGCGCACGCAGATTCTGCAAGAAGCCCATGGCGCCCCCTGGTTGGTCAGGCTGAAAAGATGTCGGCTAGCGGCTGGCCAGAGCGGCCACGCCGGGCAGCTCCTTGCCTTCGAGGAACTCGAGGCTGGCGCCGCCGCCGGTGCTGACGTGGGTCATCTTGCCCTCGAGCCCGGCCTGGGCCACGGCGGCCGCGCTGTCGCCGCCACCGATGATCGTCACGGCGTCCTGCAGCCCAGCCAGCATCTCGGCAATCGCCACCGTGCCCTTGGCAAAGGCCGGCATCTCGAAGACGCCCATCGGGCCGTTCCAGACCACGGTGCGGGCGCCCGCCAAATAGTTCGAATAGTGGGCAATCGTCGCCGGGCCAATGTCCAGCGCGCGCCACTCGGCCGGCACCTCGTCGATGCTGACGACGCGCGACTCGGCGTCATTCTCGAAGGCGGCGGCCACAACCAGGTCTACGGGCAGGATCAGCTTGTCGGCGCCCTTGGCCACCAGCTCGGCTGCCACCTCCAGCGCCTCGGCTTCCACCAGGCTCTTGCCCATGTTGTAGCCCTGGGCGGCGAGGAAGGTGTTGGCCATGCCGCCGCCGATCAGGATCATCTCGACCTTGCTCAGCAGCGATTCGATCACGGCGATCTTGTCGCTAATCTTGGCGCCGCCCATGATGGCGACGAAGGGGCGCTTGGGATCCTCGAGCGCGCCGCCCAGGTACTCCAGCTCCTTCTCCATCAGGAAGCCGGCGACGGCGGGCAGGTGCCTGGCCACGCCTTCGGTGCTGGCGTGGGCGCGGTGGGCGCTGCCAAAGGCATCGTTGACATAGACATCGGCCAGGCGGGCAAACTCCTCGGCCATCACGGGGTCGTTCTTCGTCTCGCGCTTGTCGAAGCGGGTGTTTTCGAGCACCAGCACCTCGCCCGGCTGCAGGGCGGCGGCGGCGGCTTCGGCCTCGGGGCCAACGGTGGCGCCCACAAAGTGCACCGGGTTGGGGATGAGCGTGGCCAGGTGGTCGGCCGTCACCTTCATCGAATACTTGGGGTCCGGGCCATCCTTGGGGCGACCCAGGTGACTCATAAGGATCACGGCGGCGCCGTTTTCGAGCAGGTACTGGATGGTGGGCAGCGCGGCCTGGATGCGGGTGTCGTCGCTGATCTGGCCACCGCTGAGGGGAACGTTGAAGTCGACGCGCACCAGGGCCTTCTTGCCCTGCCAGGCGACGTCGCGCACAGTCTGCTTATTCATGGAGTCTCGCTTTCGATCGTTCGATCAAGCGTGAAGGAGCGTAATGCAGCGAACCGGTTCGCTTTGCACTGCAGGCAGCCGGTGGGGAAGAGCGCGGCGCCGGCGCGCACTGTCTTCATTCGTTGATGAACTCCGCAGAGTTCATCAACACTCTCTACTGGACCAGGAGAATCGCGGTTTCCCTCTGAAAGGGCGTGGCCCAGGGTGCAGACGCGAGTGCGGCGGGAGAGGATGCCCCCGCCCGCCGCACTCGTCGCTCTTGCAGACTAGATGCCCTTCTCGACCATGAACGCGGCCAGGTCGGTCACACGCACCGAGTAGGCCCATTCGTTGTCGTACCAGGCCAGCACCTTCACCATGTTGCCGTACACCTTGGTGTAGTCGGCGTCGATGGTGGTGCTGTGCGGGTTGCCCTTGAAGTCGATGCTCACCAGCGGCTCGCGGCTGACGGCGAGGATGCCCTTCATGGGGCCGGCGGCGGCGGCATCATAGGCAGCCAGCAGCTCTTCGGTCGACTTGGGGTTCTTCACCACAGCCACAAAGTCCACAACCGAGACGGTGGGGGTGGGGACGCGCATGCTGTAGCCGTCGAACTTGCCCTTGAGTTCGGGTAGCACCAGAGAGACGGCCTTGGCAGCGCCGGTGGTGGTGGGGATCATGCTCAGGGCAGCAGCGCGGGCGCGTCGCATGTCCTTGTGCACCAGGTCCAGAATGCGCTGGTCGTTGGTGTAGGCATGGATCGTGGTCATCAGACCCTGCTCGATGCCCATCAGGTCGTTCAGGACCTTGGCAGCAGGGGCGAGCGAGTTGGTGGTGCACGAGGCGTTGCTGACGATCTGGTGCTTGGCCGCGTCGTACTTGTCCTCGTTGACGCCCATGACGATGGTCAGGTCTTCGCCCTTGGCCGGGGCGCTGATGATGACCTTCTTGGCGCCGGCCTGCACGTGCAGGGCGGCCTTCTCGCGGTCGGTGAAGATACCCGTGCTCTCGACCACGATGTCGACGCCCATGTCGCCCCAGGGCAGCTTGCTGGGGTCGCGCTCGGTGAGCACCTTGACGCGGTCGCCGTTGATCATGATGTCGCCACCATCAACCTTGACTTCGCCGTCGAAGACGCCGTAGTTGCTGTCGTACTTGAAGAGGTGGGCGTTGGTGTTGACGTCGCTCAGGTCGTTGACGGCAACCAGATCAAATTCGCCCGGGTGGTTTTCGTAGAAAGCCTTGGTAACCTGGCGACCAATGCGGCCAAAGCCGTTGATGGCAATACGCGTAGCCATGCTTCAGACTCCTTATGGATGGACACAAATGGATGGGCACATGTAAACGGACAAATGGATCTGCTGTATCAGACTGCTGAATCGAACTGCTGTAAGGAATTGCCTGCAAAGCAGGTTCAATCTGGCAAACCCATGCGCTCCTGCAGATCCTGGAACGGGCGGCTGTGGTGCGTCAGCGGGAACCAGCTGTGCAACCACGCGCCAATGCCGTGCAAGAACGCCGCTTCTTCACAACAATTCCCAAGTATATCACATCTCCTCACCAAAGGAGATTGGCTCGATCTCCGTTTCGGCAGGGGGTTCGCGGCGCAGCGCACGCGCCCAGAGCGGCGGCCGCGCCGAGGCCGCGCTTTCGGCTGTCTCCTCGGCCGCACGCGCCGCTTCGGCCGCGTAGACCTCCATCAGCCGCGCCGCCAGCTTGGCTGAACTGTGGAACCAGGGCAGCCGATCGTCCACCAGATCGCCCGTATAGAGGCGATAGTCGAGCGCGGCCTCCTCGGGCGGCAGCGTAACCCACTTGCCGTTGATCGAAGGCGGCGCCTCCACATCGTAGCGGCTGTTGGCCAGCACCACCTCGAACGCCGAACCGGCGTGGCGGCGCAGCGCCTGCATATGGTCGTCCAACGAATAGCCTTCGGTCTCGCCGGGCTCGGTGGCCACGTTGCAGATGTAGATGCGCTGCGCCGCCGAAGCGACGATCGCATCGCGAATGGAGGGCACCAGCAGGTTGGGCAGCAGGCTGGTGTAGAAGCTGCCCGGGCAGGCCACGATCAGGTCGGCCTGCAACAGGGCGCGGATCGCCTCGGGATAGGCGCGCGGGCTTTCGGGCTGCAGCGAGACGCGCACAATGCGCCCGCCTGCCTCGGCCAGGCTGCTCTCGCCGCTCACGCTCACCCACTCCTCGCGGCCGTCGGCCAGCGGGCGGGCAATCTCGGCGTTCAGCGTCACCTGCTCGAGCGTGCTGGGCAGGATGCGCCCGCGCACGGCCAGCACCCGGCTGCTTTCGGCAATGCCGGCTTCAAAACTGCCGGTGACCGCCGCCATGGTGGTGATGAAGAGGTTGCCGAAGCTGTGGCCGGCCAGCGAACCGCCCGAGCCGTCGCCGCCCAGCTCGTGCTCGGCAAAACGGTACTGGAAGAGGCGGGTCATCAGGTCTTCGGCTTCGCTGAGGGCGGCGATGTTGTTGCGAAAGTCGCCCGGCGGCAGCATGCCCATCTGGCGGCGCAGGCGGCCGCTGCTGCCGCCGTCGTCGGCCACGGTAACGATGGCGGTGAGGTGGTCGGTGTAGGGGCGCAGGCCGCGCAGCAGTTGGGGCATGCCCGTACCGCCGCCAATCGCTACAATGCGCGGGCCGCGGTGGCGCTGCCGGCGCTGCAGATAGGCGCTCATGACGGCGCGCGACGAGGGCTGCGCGCCCGGCAGCAGCCCCGCCACCAGCGTCTGGTTGAAGCGCCAGAGCGCCCAGAGCACCAGCCCAAAGCCCAGCCCCAGCAGCACCAGCACGCGCGCCCAATCGGGCAGAAAGCGCAGCGTGAGCCAATCGAGCAGGGTAGGCCAGGGGCGCGTGCGGTAGAGCATGCGCAGCAGGTAGGCAAAACCCAGCCCGGCCAGCGTAACGCCCACAAAGAGCAGCAGCAGCCAGCGCTTGAGCCCCAGCCCAGGGTGAAGCAGATAGCGCACGGCCGCGGCGCGCCCCAGCCTGCCGGCGGGTGGCGTGGAGACTGTGGCAGGGGTGGTTGGCGGCTTGGGGATTGCGCGGCTCATTGCCTTCTATTGTAGGGACTGGTGGCGCTGGCGACAAGGCCCGCGCCCCCAACTTTGCAGAACAAGCGCGCGCACTCGGCAGGGTATAATGGCACCATGTCTGCACCCCTCTCGCGCAGCGCGCCGGCCGATTGCTGCGGCTGCCTGCGCCCATGAACACCATCCGCCGCAGCGCTGCCCTGCGCCCCGACGAACTGGCGGAGCTGCTCGCTGGCGGAGCGCACGCGCGCCTGGCGATCCTGTCCCACACCGCACCGGCGCGCGCCGTGGCCGAAACGCTGGCCGCACTGGCCAACGCCAACGGCGGCTGGCTGCTGCTCGCGTCTGCTCTGCCGCCCAAAGCAGCGGAGCAGGCGGCGGGCATCGCTGTGCAAGCAGGATCGCGCGCACGCAGCAAGGCCGCCCCGCCCGCCCCTTTTGACAGCGCAGCCGCCGCCGACCTGGTGCTGCACGCCGCGCTGCTCTGCGACCCGCCGCTGATCCTGCCGGCGCCCCAGCCGCTTGTGCTCGAGGATGGGGCGCAACTGCCCGGCCTGGGCGGCGCGCCCGCCCTGCTGGTGCAGGCGCCGCCGGGGCTGCCCAACGTCTACAACGTGGGCGGCCTCTACTTTACACGCGCCGGCGCACACAACCGCCCGCTCACCACGCCCGAGCTGCGCAGCCTGCTGCTGGCGCGCGGCGAAGGCGCCTACGACGCCCAGCTTGTGGAGGGCGCAACCGCAGCCGACCTGGACCCCGCCCGCGTCGAGCGCTACCTCGAGCGGCTGATGCTGCTCCCCGCCGACAACCCCACGGCGCTGCTACTGGCGCGCGGCTGCCTGGCGCGCGCGCCCAACGCCGAAACGCTGCGCCCCACCGTGGCCGGCATGCTGCTCTTTGGGCGCGAGCCTCAGCAGTTCCTGCGCAGCGCCGAAATTCTCTGCGTGCGCTACCCCAGCACGCAGATGGCCGACGCCTTTGTGCGCCAGGAGATCGGCGGCCCGCTGACCGACCAGATTCAGCAGGCCGAAGCCTTTGTCTGGACCAACCTGAGCCAGACGACCCGCCTGGACGGCCTGGCGCGCAGCGAAGAACCCGCCCTGCCGCCCGCCGTGGTGCGCGAGGCCATCGTCAACGCCGTGGCCCACCGCGACTACAGCGTGCGCGGCGACGGTATCCGCCTGCTGCTCTTCCGCGACCGGCTCGAGCTCTACAGCCCCGGCCGCCTGCCCGGCCACGTGACGCTGGAGAACCTGAAGGACGAGCGCTACAGCCGCAACGAGGCGCTGGTGGCGCTGCTGAGCGACCTGGGTTACATCGAGCGGCTGGGCTATGGCATTGACCGCATGTTTGCTGTCCTGCGCAGCGCCGGCCTCCCCGCCCCGCGCTTCGAGGAGACGGCAGCCGGCTTCCGCGTCACCCTCTTCACCGCTGCCGGCCAAGGCGCACAGGTCGGCAGCGGGCACGCGCCGGCGCGCACGCCCGCGCCGGCCCCGCACACGCCGCCCCTCAACGAGCGCCAGCAGCGCGCCATGGCCTTTGTGGCCGAACATGGCCGCATGACCAACAGCGACCTGCAGGAGATGGCCCCCGACGTCAGCGCCGAAACAATCCGCCGCGACCTGGCCGACCTGGTGGAGCGCACCCTGCTGCTGCGCATCGGCGCCAAGCGCGCCACCTACTACATCTTGCGCTAGAGCCACTGCCGAAGCAGAGTAGGTCCGCACAGCAGCGCCAGCTTCAGGGCGTTCCGAACCGATGGGACAGGCTTTACCCGCGACGTCGGGTTCTGGATGGCGCCGACGGCGGAACCGGCGACGCGGGTCGGATGCTACAAAGTGAGGTAACGTCAGCTAAGCACAATGTGTACACCAAGGTATGACTCGTTGGTCCGATAGGCGTCCGGCGTGTTTCCTCAGCGCATCCCATAATGGGAGCTGAGGACCCTATGAACATCAAGGGTAGTGTCCAAACCGTCTTGCGGAATGTTGTTGGTCTCGGGCTGCTGGTGCTTGCCGTCACGTGCATCTGGGCCTTGTGCATGTTTGGACTCTTCATGTACGTGGCGACTGCGGGTGAGAGCCGCCCTATTGAACTCTACGAAGGTGCAGCAATCCCCTTTGCGCTCGATGCGCAAACGCTAGATGAGCAGATGCTGTCCGACTCGCTTGCGCGTGTTGCTGCGGCTGTCCACGAGCAGGAACCTGATGCACATCTCAGGGGGGTCACGCTCACAGGTTCTTGTCGTGCCCTTCCTCGAATCAGCGGAGAAGTTTCATCGGTCTGGAGTACGCCTGCTTGGCGATCGATCGGTGGTATCGACACAAGCATCGAGGCGTACGCTTCGATTCACGTTTCGAGGCAAGAGCTAGACCTAGAGGTGATTCGAATGACATATGTCTATAACCAACCTGAACTCCGCCCGTTGCCATCAGCGCCTGAGTTCAGTACAGTTCTTGATGCGGCGGCCAACTCGTTCGCAAGCAAAGACTGTACCATCAAACTGTGGCGACACTCCAGGACGAACCCCGCTGGCAATGAATCGCCTTTCTGGTCTGTCTGTCTCGGCGAGGTGGCGCTAGACAGCGAGTGTAGCCATCGGATTGACTCAGTCACAGGTATCCTGTCCGAATACCAGCCCCAGGATTCATCTGGAACGGAGTAACGGCTTGCCTCCTGTACTCCTTGCGCTCTGCTGCCCGCACATGAACGTCCTCTAGCGTAACCCCGTCTGCCGAGCACATCAACTGCCCCCAGCGAGAGCGTTGCGCCATTTCGCCACGCTCTGCAACTGGCCGCGCGCCGGCAGAAGCTTTCTGACAGTCTTTGGCAGCCGGGCGGGTGTAGACTGGTTGGGTCTGCTGCAATCGTCCGTGCGCCGCCATGCCGCGCGCGTTGAAGGAGAGAATCAGTGATGCGTTCCGTTTCCATCGTCGGCATCGGCCAGTCGCCCGTGGGCGAACACTGGAACCGTTCGGCGCGCCAGATTGCCTACGACGCCCTCTCGGCCGCACTGGCCGACGCCCGGATCGAAAGCGCCGACGCCCTCTATCTGGGCAACATGCTCTCGGGCAGCCTGCTCGACCAGGAGCACCTTGCCACGCTTGTCGCCGACAGCTGCGGCCTGCGCGGTGTGGAGGCGATCAAGGTCGAGGCGGCCTGCGCCAGCGGGGCCGCCGCGCTGCGCGTGGGCATGATGGCCGTCGCCGGCGGCTTCCATGATGTGGTGGTGGTGGGCGGGCTGGAGAAGATGACCGACACCGTGGGCAAGGACACCACCGCCGGCCTGGCCACCGCCGCCGACGCCGAAACCGAGGCGCTGCACGGTGTAAGTTTTGTGGGCCTCAACGCCCTGATCATGCAACGCTACATGTACGAGTTCGACGTGCCGCTGGATGCCTTTGCCGGCTTCAGCATCAACGCCCACCGCAACGGCGCCAACAACCCCAACGCCATGTTCCAGGAGCCGATCACGCGCGACACCTACGTCAAGGCGCCTGTGATCGCGACGCCCATCAACATGATGGACAGCAGCCCCGTTTGCGACGGCGCCGCAGCGCTGGTGCTGGTGCCCACCGAGCACGCAGCCCGCTACACCAGCGGCCACCACCGCGGCGCGGTGCAAATTCTGGCCAGCGCCGGCGCCACCGATTCGATCGCCGTACACGACCGGCGCGACCCGCTCTTTTTGCAGGCCGCCGAAACGAGCAGCCGCAAGGCGCTGGCGATGGCCGGCCTCACGCTTGACCAGCTGGACCTCTTCGAGCTGCACGATGCCTTTACGATCATGAGCGCGCTGAGCCTGGAGGCGTGCGGCTTTGCGCGCCGCGGCGAGGGCTGGCGCCTGGCGCAGGAAGATGCCATCGGCCCGCGCGGCTCCCTGCCGATCAGCACCATGGGGGGGCTCAAGAGCCGCGGCCACCCTGTGGGCGCCACCGGCGTCTACCAGATCGTCGAGCTGGTGCAGCAGCTCACCGGCGGCGCGGGTGCAAACCAGGTGCCCAACGCCCGCCTGGGCATGGCGCAAAACATTGGCGGCAGCGGCGCGACGATCTTTACGCACATATTGGCTAGCTGACAACAGATCGAGAAGCGAGAAGCGAGAAGACAGCAGTCGCCGACTCGATGTCTCAAACCAGTGGCGCATGGTCGCCGACCGCAGTCTTCTCGATTCTCGCTTCTCGCTTCTCGATCGCTCCGCCGGCCAAGCGCCCGAATCGCACCCGTTGTCTGCCCTCGGGGCGTATGCTACAATTTGGGCGAACAGGGTCTGCTCCACCATTCCCCTGAAGGTTCCTCAAACGGTGATGCCGCCGTGCTGCAACTGGTGCGCGCCCCACGTATTGCCCCAGCGTCACCGTCTGTGACGCTTGGGTTGTCGTGCACCGTTGCTCTCTGCCTCTACAGCTCCCAGCTTGCCACGCAGCACAACGCATCCGGTAGGGGCCGCTGCCCGCATTCATCGTTTCCACCGTGTTCATCGTTGCCACCGTTGCAACCGTACCCACCGTGCCTACCCGTTTCCATGGTCTCCATCAAGCAGATCCCAAACCGTGTCTCCACTTTGCGTATCAGGAGGGTCTCCATGCTGCATGGTCTTGTGTTGAACGGCGCATTGAAGCGCAGGCTTGTGCTCTTCGCCCTGCTCGCGCTCGCCTTGCTGGCCCTGGCAGGCTGCGGGCCGCGCGCAGGTGGCGGCGAGGCAGCCCGCGCAGCCGGCGCCAGCGATCTGGTGGTAGACCTGCCGGCGATCTACATTGACTTTACACCCGAAGGCGTTGGCACCGTGGGCGGCATGAGCGTCAGCCAGGCCGGATCCCTGATCGGCCAGAGCCTGCCCGACCTGACCATGGGCGCCGAAACCGTGCAGGCGTTCCAGAACTTCAACATCCAGCATATCCAGCTCATCAACAGCGACGAAGGGCTGATCATTTACGTCAACGGCTCACGCGTCCCCTCGCTGGCGTGGGATGAAGAGGTGCTGGGCAATCTCAAGGACCTGCTCTCCGCCTCGGGCACCGACATGGGCGCAATCGGCGGCCTGCTGCCGCTGCTGGGCACCTTCAACACCGGTGTGGTGCTGCGCTTCCCCGTGGCCGCAGGCAAGGCTGCCCTGCCCTTGGTTGACCCCGAGAGCGAGGCTGTGGCCGAAGAGGCACGCGCCGCTGTGGCTGCCTTCGCAGCCGGCGTGGGCGCCCCGACCGTGATCCAGTTTGCCGTCGACTATGCCGCAGACGGCACCTGGCTGGTGGAGGGACGCGACGCCGCCGCCTGGGAGAGCGTGCTGCCGATTGGCTGGGACGGCTTTAATCTCGACGCCGAGGTCATCAGCGGTGCGGCGGCTGCCGGCATCAAGACCTTCGGCGTCACCACCAACGAGGAGGGCATCCAGTTCGCCCTCAACGGCGAGCGCATGCCCACCATCACCTGGGGCAGCGGCGAAATCAGCAACATCCTGCGCCTGCTCGAAAGCACCGGCGCGCTGGGCCAGCTCACCGACGGCAACACTCAGGTTGCCGGCCTGCTCGACCTGGTGGAGCAGCTCATGCCCACGGTGCAGTCGGCCGACGTCAACGTGACGGTGAACTTCCCCACCCCGTAAGCACTGGGCTCCCATAAGCACTGGGCTCCCGCAAGCTGGTCGCACCCGCAACGAAAGAGGGCCGCCGCGAGTTCGCTCGCGACGGCCCTTCTCGTTGCTGGGTTGTGCTGAGCGGCTACTGGCGCGGGCGAGCGCCCAGCGTCACGGCCACCGTCAGCGATTCGCCGGCGCGCAGTACGGTAAAGTCCACCGTATCGCCAGGGCTGGCAAAGCGCTGCAAGAAGCTGAGCACATCGTCGAAGCTGCCCACCGGCACATCATTGACGGCCACGATCAGGTCGCCGCCGCTCTGCTGCGGGCAGACGTCGGGGTAATCGCTGGTCAGCTCCTGGCTGCCGCCCACCAGCCCGGCGCGTGCGGCCGGCGTGCCGCGAATTACATCCTCCACAATCGCGCCGCGCAGCGTCGGGTCAAAGCCCAGCAGGTCGGCGCAGATGGGGTTGAAGGTAGAGCCGCTGATGCCGATGTAGGGGTGCTCGTAGGCGCCGTTGGCAATCAGGGCGGGCACCACGCGCTCAACAATCGAGATCGGGATCGCGAATCCAACGCCGCTGTTGGCGCGCTCTTCCGAGCGAATCTGGGCGTTGACGCCGATCACTTCGCCCCGCTCGTTGAGCAGCGGTCCGCCCGAGTTGCCGGGGTTGATCGGCGCGTCGGTCTGGATCGAGGCGGGGATGCTGAAGCTGGCGCGCGACGGGATCGAGCGGCCGATTGCGCTCACAATGCCCGACGTGAGCGTGCCTTCGAAGCCGAACGGGTTGCCGATCGCCGCCACGCGCTGGCCCACGCGTACATCGTCCAGGTTGCCGCGCAGCACGGGGAGCAGGGAGTAGCCGGTGGGCTCCACCTTGAGCACGGCCAGGTCGCTGTCGGCGTCGGACCCCACCACTTCGGCCACGCTCATGGTGCCGTCGCTGAACCTGACGATGATGCGGTCGGCGCCCTCGATGACGTGGTTGTTGGTAACGATGTGCCCCTCGGCGTCCCACACAAAGCCCGAACCGCCGCTGGTGGGGAAAAGGTCGTCGGGGTCCAGCCCGGGGATCAGCTCCTCGTGCAGGCTCGAACCGAGCAGGTAGATGCTGATGTTGACGACCGAATCGTTCACTTGTTCGTAGATATTGGTGAGGACGGCCGTCTCGTAGTCCACGCCGTCGGCCGGGGGCTGGATGACGACCTGGACGCGCGGCGTGGCGGTTGCCACCGCCTGCGCCCGGATCGCGATCGTCTGGTTGCGGTCGGCGCTGCCTGCAGCTGCCGTGCGCACGGCGCGGGCTGGCTGGGCGACGAAGAGGCCGGCGGCGTAGACGGTGAGCGCGCCCACGATCAGGACGAAGGCCGCCCCTGCCGCCACAAGCCGAAAGCGGAGCGACGTAGAGCGCCGGGGGTCGCGCGTCGGCGTCTGCAGTTTGTAGTGTTCGGGATCAGTCACGGGAAGGGTCCTTGCGGCTCTGGGATTCCAGAAGCAGCGGAACGAGACTGGCGTGCAGCGCAACCGCGCCGGTGTGGTGCATTCAAACAGGCGGCGCGCACAGCATACACGGTTGCGGGCAGCGATTCGGTGGCACGGTCTACACTTTGCGCGTGGCGGCGATCACCGTTGGCGCCTGCTGCATGCGAACGCCCCTGGCGCCACGCCATCGCGGCCATGCGTCAAGACGCCGACGGGCACCCGCACGTGCGTATGTTACAATGGCTACCCAGGGGTGGTGCAAGCGCCGCCCACAGGCAGCACTTGTCCATCATCCCTGGCCCAGCAGCCCATCGCCGCCCATCCATTCCGCTCGAGGCCATCTGCTGTGAACCGGCGCCAACTCTCCCTCATCCTCCTGCTCAACGCCCTTGTCAGCCTGGTGATTGCGCTGCTTGTGGTCTGGATTGTTGAAGCGCGCCGGCCCGACGCCGAACAACTGGCCGCCATCGCCGGCGTCGGCGCCCTGCCCGGCAGCAGCGCCACCCCGGGCGTAGACCTGCCGCCCACCGCCACCAGCGTCGCCCCCGCCGCGGTCGCCACCATCGCCCCCGTCGACGGCACCGACCCGATCACCGGCGGCGAACCCGAAACAGCGCCCGTGGGCGAGCCCGAGTACTACACCGTGCAGGCCGGCGACAGCCTCTTTGGCATCGCCGCCAAGCTCGGCGTCAGCGTCGATGAACTGGCCGACGCCAATGACATTGCAGACCCCAACCTGCTCTTCAGCGGCCAGCAGCTGGTGGTGCCCGGCACTGCGCTCGCCGCCACGCCCACGCCCGCCACCACGCTGGGCACCACCGGGTTGAACATGCGCACCGTCAACGCCCCGGGCGTGCTGGCCGAAGAGTACGTCGAGATCATCAACGACACCGACCTCAGCTTCAACCTGCAGGGCTGGAAGCTGCAGCGCTCGGGCGGCCCCGAATATACCTTTGGCGACCTGCTCGTCTTTCCCGGCGGCAACGTGCGCCTTTACACGGGCAACGGCACAAACAGCACGATCGCCCGCTACTGGGCGCAGAGCGCGCCGGTGTGGAGCAGCGGCGCCGTGGCCGTGCTCGTCAACGCCGCCGGCGAGCGGGTGGCCGAACTGACTGTGCCCTGAGCAGAATTCTACCCTGAGCGGAGTTGAGATGCGGGCGCGATTCGCTCGCTGAAAGAGGAAGAACGCGTGGCCGACGAATCACGAGGACGCAGCGACGGGCGCAACCGGCGCCGCCGCTACTTCAAGCGCAAGGGCGAGCGCGCCCCCGGCGAAGGCGAAAACCGCGAGCGCCAAACGCCCGCTGCCGGCGCCCCGCGCAGCGATAACGCGCGCGCCGAGAACCCGCGGCCCGACGCCGCCCGCGAGACACGCCCCGAATTCCGCGTGGCCCACGACGACAGTTCGGGCGCGGCGCGCAACCGCAACCTGCGCAAACGCCGCCGCAGCCGCACCCGGCGCGGCGACCAAACCGGCGCCCCCTTACCCGCCGCCGAACAGGACGACCCCTACTCGCCACCGCAGACGGTCTACATCTACGAACACGTCGTGCGCCCCTCGGCCGGCAACTACGAGTACCGCGCCGAACCCTTCTCCAAAGCCGGGCGCACGCTCGACGACTATTCGCTCGACCTCAGCCCCGTCTTCAGCCCTGCGCCGCGCGAGCCGGTGGGGCAGGTCATCGCCCGCGTCTTTGCCGAGTACGAAGCCGCCGACGCCCTGGAGGCTGCACGCAGCGGCCTCTTGCCGGCCGAGGGCGACGAGCTGCCCACGCTGCTCAGCAGCAGCGCGCCTGGCGCCGGTGCCGGCAGGGAAAGCGCCGGCAGTGAGAGCAGCAGCGACAGCCGCAGCGCCGAGGCAGCACAGGCTGCAGAGGCGAGCCCCTGGGTGGGGCGCAACCCCGACATGGCCGCAGCCGAAGCCGCAATCGAGGCCGCCGACGAAGCGCAGGAGCCGCCACCCAACAGTTGACGTGCGCCGTCCACTCCCCACCACCCCGCACCGCTTGACGCCGGGCTGCTTGTGCGCGCCCGACGCCCCTATCCTCCATGCAGACAGGAGCCACCTGTGACACCAGTGATCCGCATTGCCGACATGCACAAACACCCCGGCGCCGAGGTGCAGGTGCAGGGCTGGGTCTACAACAAGACCGGCAAGGGCAAGCTGCAATTTATCCAGCTGCGCGACGGCAGCGGCATCTGCCAGTGCGTGGTCTTTCGCGGCAATGTGAGCGAAGAGGAATTTGAGGAGGGCAAGCGGCTGACGCAGGAGAGCAGTGTCGTGCTCACCGGGCAGGTGAAGGAGGAGCCGCGCGCCCCGGGCATCCCCGGCGGCTACGAGCTTGAGGTGCACTCGCTGGCCATCGCGCAGGTGGCCGAAGAGTACCCGATCACTCCCAAGGAGCACGGCATCGAGTTCCTGATGGCGAACCGCCACCTGTGGCTGCGCTCGTCGCGGCAGTGGGCGGCGCTGCGCGTGCGCGCCGTCATCGTGCACGCGATCCGCGAGTGGCTCGATGCCAACGGCTTCCTCAACGTCGACACGCCCATCATCACCCCCGCCGCCGCCGAGGGCACCAGCACGCTCTTCAAGATCGACTACCACGGCGAGGATGCCTTCCTGGCGCAAACCGGCCAGCTCTACAACGAGGCCAACATCTTCGCCTTCGGGCGCGTCTACTGCTTTGGCCCCACCTTCCGCGCCGAAAAGAGCAAGACCCGCCGCCACCTGCAGGAGTTCTGGATGGTGGAGCCCGAAGCCGCCTTCTGCGACCTGCAGCAGCTGATGGAGATCGAGGAGCAGTTCGTCTCGCACATCGTACAGACTTGCCTGCGCGACTGCGCCGCCGAGCTCAAGGTGCTCGAGCGCGATACCAGCCACCTCGAGAAGGTGCTGCCCCCCTTCCCGCGCATCCACTACGACGAAGCCGTGCAGCGCATCAACGACGCCGCCGCGCGCGGCGAGCTTGTGCCCGGCTACGACGACCCCGTGCCCGCCATCGAATGGGGCGACGACTTTGGCAGCCCGCATGAAACCTACCTGGCCGCCCAGTTCGAAAAGCCGGTCTTCGTCCACCACTACCCCACGCAGGTCAAGGCCTTCTACATGGAGCCCGACCCCAACCGGCCCGAAGTCTGCCGCAGTGTGGACCTGCTGGCGCCCGAAGGCTACGGCGAGATCATCGGCGGCAGCGAGCGCATGAGTGACCCCGAGAAGCTGATCGCCGCCATTGCCCACCACAAGCTGCCGCAAGAGGTCTACGAGTGGTACCTGGACCTGCGCCGCTACGGCTCGGTGGTGCACAGCGGCTTTGGCTTGGGCGTCGAGCGCACGGTTGCCTGGGTTTGCGGGCTGGACCATGTGCGCGAGACGATCGCCTTTGCGCGCACGCTGACGAATATGCGGCCGTGAGGCGGTTCGCTCCCCGAACGCGCAGCATGGCAAAGGCCCAGTACAGCACTTGGATACGCAAGAAACGGATCGCGATCTTCTCTACCGTATTGCTGGGCATTCTATCGTTGGCCCTGCTGTTCAGAGGCAACTGGGCCGTATCGCTGGCCCTGCTGGCTTTGGCGCTGCCCTTTGCCTACATTGTCTTCGTCCTGTCGTACACCTATTATCAGTTCTCGGCATTCGGGGGTAACTACCAGGCCAGAATCCACTCTGCAATGGTAGACAGGATAGCGGCTCGCGACGGGAAACTGCTCGACATCGGCACAGGAAGCGGAGCGCTGGGCATCAGGGCAGTCAAGGAACTGCCGCAGGTGACGGCAACCGGGATTGACTCCTGGGGAGACAACTGGGAGTACTCGAAGCAGTTGTGCGAACAGAACGCGCAAATTGAAGGCGTGGCAAGCCGGACGAAGTTCATGCAGGGAAGTGCTGCGCGACTTCCCTTTGCCGACGACGAGTTTGATGTTGTAGTGAGCTGCCTGACTTTCCACGAGGTCCGTGACGAGAGCGACAAGGCCAGGGTGCTTCAGGAGGCGCTGCGTGTTCTCAAGCGCGGGGGCGAGTTCGTGTTTCTCGACTTGTTCCTCGATCAACAGACGTTTGGCAATCTGGAGGATCTTGTCACCCGGCTGGCCGTTTCCAGCATTGACTCTGCCAAACTCGATCAGGTGATGCATTTGCCGGGGCTCCTGCTGCAGAAGAGGAGTCTGGGCAACGCACTCCTTTTGCACGGCGTCAAGTAGGCGATGTTCCTGCTGTTCTGTTTTCTCTCCCCCTCCGAAACTGTCCTATGATCTACCTGTTCACTCTCACCCTCGCCGCCGGACTTGCCGCCGCGCTGACGCCGGCCGCGATGGCGCTGGGCCGGCGTTGGGGCATGGTGGACCTGCCGGGCGGCCGGCGCACCCACACCGGCGCCATCCCGCGCACTGGTGGGCTGGCGCTCTACGCCGGCTTTATGGCCACCGTGCTGCTGCTCCTGGCCCTGCCCAGCGTTGCACCCCAGTTTGCCGCCTGGCTGCCCGCCCGCAACGACCCCAACGAGGTGCGCCGCCTGGCCGCGCTGCTGGCCGGCTCTACCTTCTGCGTGATCATGGGGCTGCTGGACGACCGCTTTGGCTGGCCGGCCTGGCCCCAATATGCCACCCAGGTTGCCGCCGCGCTGATCGGCGTCGCCGGGCTGATCTTCATCAAGCACGTCAACAACCCCTTTGGCCAGGGGCTGCTCTTTGGGCCGGATGGCTTTGCCTGGTGGCTGCTACTACCTGTTACCATCTTCTGGTACATGGGCATGATGAACACCGTCAACTGGCTCGACGGGCTGAGCGGGCTGGTGGCCGGTGTTACAGTCATCCTCTGCGCGGTGCTGGCCGGCGCGATGCTGTGGGTGGCGCAGCCGGCGCAGGCCAGCGTGGCGCTGCTGCCCATGGCGCTGATGGGCGCTGCGCTCGGCTTTCTGCCCTTCAACTTTGCGCCGGCGCGCGTCTTTATGGGCTCCAGCGGCTCCTACTTTGTGGGCTTTGCCGTGGCGGCGCTGGGCATCATCGGCGGCGCGCGCCTGGCCACCGTGATGCTGGTGATGGGGCTGCCCGCGCTCGATGTGGCCTGGTTGATCTATGACAGGCAGCGGCGCGGCCTCTCTCCCGGGCAAGCGGGACGCGACCATCTGCACTTTCGCCTGCTCGACCGCGGGCTGGGCGAGCGGACAATTGTGCTCGGCTACTGGGCCTGGTGCGCGCTCTTTGGCGCACTGACGCTGCTGATCGACGACAGGCTCTACAAGCTGCTGGCGCTGGGCGCGCTGCTTGTGGTGGGGCTGGCCGTGCTGATCTGGGCCGGGCGCCCGCCGCTGCCCGCCGCCGCCCACGCCCAAGGGGAACAGGAACGCCATGCGCATCCTGGCGATTGAGACCAGCTGCGACGAGACCGCCGCCGCCGTGGTGGAGGATGGCCGCCGCCTGCTGAGCAACGTGGTGGCAACCCAGATCGAGCTGCACCGGCGCTTTGGCGGCGTCTTCCCCGAGGTTGCCAGCCGCCAGCATGTGCTCGCCATCCAGCCCGTGGTGCGTCAGGCGCTCGACGAAGCGGACATTGGCCCTGCACGCCGGCTGGACGCGGTGGCGGTCACCCACGGGCCGGGGCTGGCCGGCAGCTTGCTGGTGGGCGTCAACGCCGCCAAGGGGCTGGCCTTTGCCGCCGGGCTGCCGCTGCTGGGCGTCAACCACCTCGAAGGGCACATCTACAGCAACTGGGTGCAGCCGCCGGAAGACGAGTCGCAGGCGGCGCAAGAGCTCTTCCCCACGCTGGTGCTGATTGTGTCGGGCGGGCACACCGAAATTGTGCTCATGCGCGGCCACTGCCAGTACGAACGGCTCGGCGCCACGCTTGACGACGCCGCCGGCGAGGCCTTCGACAAGGTCGCGCGCCTGCTCAAGCTGGGCTTTCCCGGTGGCCCGGCGATTCAGCGCGCCGCCGAGGGGGGCAACGGCGCCCGCTTTGCCCTGCCGCGCGCCCTACGCCACGACCCAACCCACCGCTTCGATTTCAGCTTCTCGGGGCTGAAGACGGCGGTGATCAACCTGCTGCGCAGCCTTGAGGCTGAAGGCGCGGCGCTGGATGACGCGGCGCTGCTGCGCGACCTGGCCGCCTCGTTCCAGGCTGCCGTGGCCGAGGTGCTGGTCGAGAAGCTGGCCGCCGCCGCCCAGGCCACCGGCGCGCGCCAGGTCTGCATCTGCGGCGGTGTGAGCGCCAACCGCGCCCTGCGCGACGGCGCGCAGGCGCGCTTTGCGGCGCTGGGGCTGCCGCTCCATGTGCCGCCCCTCTTCCTCTGCACCGACAACGCCGCCATGATCGGCAGCGCGGCGTTCTTCCGCGCCGGCTGCGCGCCCGCAGCGGCCAACCCCTTCGCGCTCGACGTCCACGCCGGACTACCACTGAGCACATAACAGCCGACGCAAGGAGAAGCGAAAAAGTACACCTTTAGTTTCGCGTAAAAGGGGCAAAAGGAATGACATCGACGAGGTCCTCAGGTAGAGTGTAGGCGCCAACCCGTCACCAACCTGTGGACACCGCCGATGTCACCGATAGTCTACCGC
>WBZP01000966.1_pt1 | contig 37248 bp, 21 predicted proteins | sample 5204301 | NCBI WGS metagenome assembly WBZP01 (sample SAMN12412401, study PRJNA552823) | activated sludge metagenome | isolation source: activated sludge from nitrification reactor of wastewater treatment plant... | place: USA: Pennsylvania | collected 2017 | reverse complement strand
CCTGCTGCTGGGGAGTAAAAAGGTCGCTGTAGGCGGCCATAAAATGGCGGCCCGAAGAGATCGTATTGGTCAAAAATCCCCGATAGGTTTTTTCATGGGTAGAGGTATCAATGCGGCTGAACTCAAGACGCAACACCATATAAGCATTGGCCAATGGCGTGGGGTGCTGCCCGATGTACAGGCTGCCAAAAAGTTTTTCAAACGCCCCTTTGTGTTCCAGGCCATAATAGTGGTGCAAGGTGCTGATAAACAGACTTTTACCAAAACGGCGCGGACGCAGAAAAACGGGGTACTTGGAGGGCCACCGCTCCAATGCTTCTATAAACATCGTCCGGTCTTCATAGAAATAGCCGCCTTCTATGACCGTCCTGAAATCACTTTCTCCGTAGGGTACTCTAACCATGTGTCTGAATTGAGCAGCAAATATACTGACTATTATGGAATATTTCCGCCTCATATGCCATTACCCGGCACCCCGCACCTCCTCCCACCGGTACAACTCATGTCCGGCAAACACCACATAAAAGCCCCGCACCTCCGACTGCGCAAAACGCGCCGTCTGCAAATACCTGCGCAACTGACCCCGCGTCTCCTCCACCACCGCCTCCGCCTTGCCCATGTCCGACTTCTTCACGTGCTTGAGTTCCAACAACACGTCGTAGGGCAGGGCCGCGTCCCGCATCCGCTCCAAAAAAATGTCCGCGTAGCCCCGCCCCGTCTCGTACTCGCTGTGGATGTAGTAGGCATCGTAGGGGCTGAACAGCCCGATCATCAGGGTTTGCAGGTGCTTTTCGTTGTACGACAAATCGTCGCGGTTCGAGTGGTGTTCTTTCAAGACGTATTCCACCACGCGGAAAAACGGCTCCGGGTTGCCTTCCAGCAGCAGGGTATTCACCGATTCCTCGATGTGGTGCGTATCGGTTGCATAAAGGGTGTTGGCCAACTGCACCGACGTGAAGTACTCAAAGTACAGTTTTTTGATCACATAATTTGGAATGCGGCAGCGCCAGGAAATGCCCATCCGCCGCTCGAACGACAACATACCCATGTAAAACAACAGACTCAAAAAGTCGCTGTTGGTAAACTCCCCTTCCAAATTGAACAACTGGGTGAGGTTGAAGTCCACGTACCCTTCCTTGACCAGAGCATCCAGAAGCCGCAGGCGCTGGCTTTCCACGTTGCCAATGCGAAAGATATTGCGGATTTTCCGGTAGTCGGACACTACATTGGTGTCTAACATCTCATCCGGATAGGTATTGGAAATGCCATACTGTTGCAGAAAGTATAGCACCATATCCGGATTGAAGAGGGATTGCTTTGCAGCGGTAGCAAACATATAGCCGTCGTACCAGTCCTGCACATCTCCCATGATGCCCGGCACTTTGTCCGCCGGAATGTCGGCCCGGTGCAGCAGGGCCTCTACTTCCGCATGGGTGAATCCCATCAGGTCGTGGAAGAGGATATTGGTGGTAATATTGGAGGTGATGTTAAAACCGCTGGTCAGGGAATCCAGGGTGACAGGCGACACGCCGGTGATGAAAATCCGCTCCACAATGCCCGCCCCGCTGGCCGTTTTCAGGGTCTCGTAGAACTTGCGTACAAAGCCATTGCGGCTCACGTCGTTTTTGAAGCGCTGCATGTCAAAAGACAACAACTCGTTGGCGAAGTGGTCGTATTCGTCTATGAGGACATAAATCTTATGGGGCAATTTGTTTTGCACCACAAAATCCACAATATGTTTTACTACTTCATCCGGGCTTTTACAATGGTCTATGGCTTCCTGCTGCTGGGGAGTAAAAAGGTCGCTGTAGGCGGCCATAAAATGGCGGCCCGAAGAGATCGTATTGGTCAAAAATCCCCGATAGGTTTTTTCATGGGTAGAGGTATCAATGCGGCTGAACTCAAGACGCAACACCATATAAGCATTGGCCAATGGCGTGGGGTGCTGCCCGATGTACAGGCTGCCAAAGAGTTTTTCAAACGCCCCTTTGTGTTCCAAGCCATAATAGTGGTGCAAGGTGCTGATAAACAGACTTTTACCAAAACGGCGCGGACGCAGAAAAACGGGGAAGCAGGAGGGCCACTGCTCCAAAGATTCTATATACCGGGTTCGATCCTGATAAAAGTACCCGTTTATCATGACCTTGTAGAAATCGCTTTCTCCGTAAGGTATCTTTATCATACTTGCAAATTGAGCCGCAAATATAAGGAATTATCGGCAATTTCCGGCCTTTTAGAAAAGCCCTCGACTTTGCCCACCACCCTTAGGGCTTTTCGATAATCCCCTTTAGTATCGCACGACGCACCAATGGGTAGCCTTTTGCGTCTATATTTTTCAGAATTACATCTATGTTTTTTTGTTGCGGACCAAAATCCTCTTTGGAGTCATACCAAATTTCTACCACCCCCCTTTGTCCGGGCAAAATAGCACCGGGTGTCCATTCGATTTGCATGCAGTTGCATGCACTTACCAGCTCTATTTCTAAATTTTCTTTACTGATATTGAGAAAACCATACTGAACAGAGAGGGTTTCCCCAACTTTTAAACTGCCGTAGTCTATCGTGTCCACATCCCAAAGCATCATAGTGTCTGCGGGATTGATGACAGAATCCCCTTTGAAAAGGGTGCTTGTGCAGGAACATACCTTTTCAGGAAGGGTACAAAATGTAGCCGTCCCACTGCGGGCAACAGCGGGACGGATAGAAAGAAGAATGAAAGCAAAAATCGAAATATGCTTCGCCATAATTTGTTGAGAAACCGTTGACAAATAAAGACGGTTCTGTATTCAATTAGTTACCAGATAGCCATCTGAGAACAATCACTTTCTAACTTCCCAATGCTCTGTCGGCGCAAAAATGCGCATTATCAGGCGAATGGAGGCAGAAACCAAATCTCTTTAGTTCTTTTTGGGCTTGTCGCCCGTTGTAGTAGGCTTGCGTTTTTCGATGCGCTGAATGGTGATCTCGGTTGGCCCGGCAATAATCTTGAATTCCGTGCGCCGATTATAGCGGTGTTCATCGTCGCTGCACTCCACCCCATTGCCACAGGCATTTAGCAATACTTTTTCGCCATAGCCTTTTGCCACAATGCGGTCTGCTGAGATGCCCCGCTCGGTCAGCCAGCGCTTGGCACTCTCAGCGCGGCGCTGGGAGAGGTTTTCGTTATAATCGTCTTTACCGCGTGCATCGGTGTGAGAAGACAATTCAATCTTCATATCGGCATATTTTTTCATCAGGTCGAGGATGATCTGCAAATCCTGCTCTGCGTCTGCCAATATGTTGTCCTTGTCATAATCGTAGTAGATGTTATTCAGGCGAATCGGTTCGTTGATGGATATAACAATGCTATCCGGTTCGGTTTCCACCTTAGTGGGTTTCATAGTCCGCAGGGTCAACTTCTTCTCTACCTTAGTGGTTTTTTTGATGCCGGTCGTATTGAAGTGCACCGTATCTGTTTGATAGCCTTCCCGTGTAGCCACAAGGATATAGGATTTGTCGGGGAAAAGCGTGAAGTCAAAATTGTTGGCGGTTGGGTTGGTCTTTTGGTCAATAGGGGCAAGGTCTTTCGCCTTGGCATCATATATCTGCACCTTACAACCTTCTAAAGGCTGGTTTTCTTTTTCATTTTTGCGGCGTACCCGAAAAGTAGTAGCTGCCAATTCCACTTTGATGCGCTCTATTTCCCATGCATAAATATCATCGCAGCAGGTTTTACTTTTTAAATTGTTGGGGCCGGGGCGGTTGCTGACCAAGTAGCCACTCATGCCGTCGGGTGCCTGCGTATAGTATAAATCATCCACGCTGGAATTGACCCCCGGAGCCATCATTTTGGGGTCGCTCCACACGGAGCCATTCCACTGGCTCTCAAAAACGTCCAAGCCACCAATGGTAGGGCGGCCATTGCTGCTGAAATAGAGTTTACCATCGCGATAAAAGGGGCTGGCTTCTTCGCCGGACGTATTGATGGTTTCGCCGAGATTGACAGGCAGGCCAAACTGACCCTCCGCCTTTTTAGGGGCATAGTAGATGTCAAAACCGCCCCGCCCTCCCGGCATATTGGCCACAAAAAATAGTACTTTTTCGCCGAATAATTCTCCTTCACAAGGATGTTTCGCTATGAAATCTCCATTCACGCCGGTGGCTTCCTGAGGCGCACCCCAGCCTTCGTCGCCTTTCAGGGAATAGTGGATTTTACTTTCTCCCACACCGTTGTTATCCAACTGCACGCGGGTGAAATACATGGTTTTGCCATCCGGGGAAATGCTGACGTTGCCCTGATGCCAACCTTCCCGGTTAATCAATTCACTTAGAGGTTTAGGCTCTCCAAATTCTGTACCGCTCTTGCTCGCAGAAACAATTTTAGCATACCAGTCTCCCTGCTTGCCATCTAAGGTGATCACCTCTTTGCCCATCATGCTGGAAAAATACAATTCGCTGCCCACCGCAGACGGCGAGGATTCGGTTTGGGGGCTGTTGGCCTTTTTGCCGATATTCCCTACCAACAGGTTATCGGGTTGTTTGACCTTACGCGCCAGTTCGCAGCCTGTGACCTCGCGTTTCGCAGCAGCGATCATATCCTGATCGGCACTTTCAGCAATAAATTGCGTGAAAGCATCAATGGCTTCCGGATATTTGCCATTGTGTTTGAGGGCCAGGGCGTAATAGTATTTGTAGGCCCCAAACTCCCCTTTGCGGTCTCGCAGTACCAATTTGGCAAAGCCTTTTTCTGCCCGTTCATAGTCGCGCAACTGGTAGTTCATCATGGCAATTTTTGCCGCGATTTGCTTGTCCTTGCTGTCATCATAGACCTTCTCATAAAATTCCAGCGCTGCGTAGGGGTTATTGGTTTTTTCCGCTTCTTCTGCCGATTTCTTATTGGCATCGGGCGTGGAACGGTTAAGTGGCTGTGCTGAAAGGGCCATCGCCATCAGCAGGGCCAGTATTGACAATAAGTATTTTTGCATAAGTATCTGATCGAAATTAATTCGTGTTATTTTCGATGTAACTATCTGAAAATTAGCACATTGGCAAATTAACATATTAGCACATTTACTTAGTGGTGTGTGGGTGGCTTAATTTTTAAGGCTGAATGCCAAACGCTTTACCGCACAAAGTAGCATGAATCAGCGTATTTAGAAACGCGGACACAAAACTTTTGTTTTAATGGCTGCCGGTTTGTAAATTTTGATAATGTAATTGGCGGCAATTTCGAAGCCCCCCTGGAAATTGGTAGCCTGCGACAAGTCGGAAGTGTTGACATCGTAAGCAATGCCGACCGTCAGGTTTTTGTAGCGCCCGCCCACAATGGGGTGCAGGGCATCGCGCATGCGGTAGCCTACGCCAAAATTCAGGGTAATGTCGCGCTCCGGATCAAATAAATACCCTGCTAATGCCTGTAGAATGATCTCGTCGGCACCGCTCATGGTCTGGTACAGGAAGGAGGGACTGACGGTGAAACGCGGTTGCAATTGCAGGTCAAACTGACCATGCAAAATGGCCCGTCGGGGAAGTCGTGCGCCACTGCCTCCACCGGACTGGCCAGCGCCCCCTCCCAACAAGCTGTATTCGGGGCGATTGATATGGCCCATAGAGAAGCCTACATGGAAGCCCATGCGCTTATTCAGGCGGGAAGAAAGGATAGCTCCCGCGCCAATGTCGTTGTATTTTACATCAATCTTGTCTTGCCTGCCCGATAAAGCCTTATGGTTTTGGCTCTGAGAAGAAGAGTAGCTGCCATCGGGGTTGAACCCATCCTCAAATTTGAGATTCTCCTGACTGATGCGCCTTTGGCCCCCGCCATACTGCAAACCGACCGACAAAGTGGTTTTGCCCTTTTTATCCAGCGCTAAGTGATAGGCAGCGTTGAGACCACCTCCGGTGTGCTTCAAATTGGCAACACCTACATCGTCAGTGAAAAAGTTGATGCCCACGCCCACCCAGTCATTTTTCCGAAAACCGCGAATAATCGGGGCATCCGCATAGACTGCCGGGGTCTTGTACTGGTCGCGGGTGCGAAGTATGCTGGCCCATTGGCCACGCAGGATGCCGCCCAAACGAATAGTCCCCTCAAATTTGCCCGTATGAGCGGGGTTGAGGGTCAGAGGAGACATATTAAATTGTGAAAAGTGAATATCCTGCGCCGACAGGTGGCCTGTGAACAAACCGCAAAAGGGGAAAACAAGAAGAAGTAGCTTTCTAAAGTGCATATGTGGATCGAGTTTTGAGATAAAAACGTGATCGTCCTTTCGGACGGTCAAAGTACGGTCAAAGTTGGCAAACGGACAATGTTTTTTTCAAATTTTTTGTCAAAAAAAATTTGAAAGGGGCAAATGGAACCGCTAAAGCGGCCTTGCACGGGCTTTTAATCGAAATGAGGCCCTGCCAGTAGGTCTTTTCTTGTCGGGCTGGCTTTTTGTTAGCCGCTGTGTCACAGTTCCGGCAGCAGGTGGCCCGCAGGCCCCCGGAGTTGACATTTTACGTCTGTTGTCAGGTTTCCCTTTCCGCAACGACCAATTGTCCGACTTAAAAATTCAAATACTTTTGTACGATGAAGCATACAATTATTGCATTGCTGCTGGCTGTACTTTTGGTAAACGGGCTTTGGGCCTGTACCTCCCCACATCCGGTCGGCGACACTACACCTGTAAACCACGACCTCTGGAATACCCTGCTACAGCGCCACGTAAAGGAAAACGGCTTTGTAGATTATAAAGGCATGAAACAGGACAGCACAGCGCTCAATCGTTACTTAGCCCTGCTTTCTGCGGCGCAACCTGAGTCAAAAGCCTGGAGTCGGGCCGAAAAGATGGCCTTTTGGATCAATGCTTACAATGCCTTTACGGTCAAGCTGATCGTGGACTATTATCCGGTCAAGAGCATCAAAGACATCAAGCGCGGCATTCCCTTTGTAAATACCGTCTGGGATATAAAATTTATCAAAATTGGCGGCAAGACCTACGATCTAAACAACATTGAACACGGCATTCTGCGCCCCGACTTCAAAGATGCCCGCGTCCATGCGGCGGTCAATTGTGCATCCTATTCCTGTCCTGCCCTGCGCAACGAGGCTTATACGCCCGAAAAATTGGAAGCGCAACTTGACGATGCCATGCGTACCTTTGTGAACGATCCGCTGCGCAACCGCGTGAGGGGAGCGAATGCAGAGATTTCAGAGATATTCAAATGGTTCAGGGGCGATTTTACCCGCGAAAAAGGCAGCATCCGAAGTTATTTGAATCAGTATGCCAAAGAGCCGTTGGGTACCAAAGGGCGCATTACCCATATTAATTATGACTGGGATTTGAACGAGGCTAAGTAAGATATTTCGAGCAATTTTTCGTTTAAACAGAAATCAATAGGCCATGCACATTGTCATCCTCGGTAACGGTATCAGCGGCATCACTGCTGCCCGCCACATTCGAAAGCGAAGCGACTGCGACATTACAGTCATTTCCGAAGAAGCAGACTATTTTTTTAGTCGTACGGCCCTGATGTACGTGTATATGGGGCACCTGCGGCCCAAAGACCTGCGTCCTTACGAGGATTGGTTTTGGGAAAAAAATCGCATCCATTTGCGAAAAACGCACATACGACACATTGATTTTCAAACAAAAACGTTGCAGGCAGCCGATGGTACAGCTGTTCATTACGACCAACTTATACTGGCGGTCGGTTCCCGGTCCAACAAATTTGGCTGGCCCGGTCAGGACCTGGCCGGGGTACACGGACTGTACCACTGGCAGGATTTGGAGGCCATGGAAAAATACAGCCCCGGACTGCAACGGGCTGTTATTGTGGGGGGCGGATTGATCGGTATCGAAATGGCGGAGATGTTTCACGCCCGCCATATTCCGGTGACCTTTTTGGTACGCGAGAAAAGTTTTTGGAACGGCATACTGCCCCCTGAAGAATCTGCCATGATTAATCGCCATATCCGCGAGCACGGCATTGACCTGCGGTTAGAGTGTGAACTACAGGAAATACTGCCGGACGAATCGGGGCGGTGCCGCGCTGTGGTCACCAAATCGGGCGAAGAAATCGCCTGTGGTTTTGTGGGCCTGACGGTCGGGGTCAGCCCCAACATTGAGTTTTTAAAAGGGACCGGTCTCGAAATCAATCGCGGCATTTTGGTGGACGAATTTTTGCAAACCAATCAACCCGCCGTTTTTGCTGTTGGCGACTGCGCCGAGATGCGCCAGCCCCGTCCCGGCAGACGGCCTGTGGAAGCCATTTGGTACACCGGCAGGAAGATGGGGGAAGTGGTGGCACAGACCATTTGTGGTGAAAAAACCGCCTACGACCCCGGTATTTGGTTCAATTCCGCCAAATTCTTAGATATTGAATACCAGGTGTACGGCGACATTCAGGCACAATTACCTGAACACCACGCAACTATTTACTGGGAGCATCCGGCAGGGAAAAAGAGTATTCGGATAAATTATGACAAAAACACCGGGGCAGTTGCGGGTTTTAACCTGATGGGGATCCGTTATCGGCACGAGGTATGTGAAAAATGGCTGAGCGAAGGCACCCCTGTTGAAACAGTATTGCAGCAGCTCGGTATGGCCAATTTCGACCCTGAATTTTTTGAACAGTACGAAGGGGAATTGGTAAAAATCTATAATCGGCAAACAGACCGCCACCTGCCGTTGCGCCAAAAACGCGGATTGTCGGCGGCGCTGCGGTTTTTGCGGGGTGCGAAAATGACTTCTTAAACTTGTTCCATGAGTGCCTTTTTATTTAAAAAATGTCTGTCTAAACACTAAAACAACATGCAGAACGCATCCGTTTCCATCGCAAACCCTGCCCCCATAATGACCTCAGCGAAGCAAAAAATAGCCTTAGGGCTGGCGGGTCTGGGCATTGTAGCATTGCTGGCAGTATGGGCCGCCGGAAAGGCTATTGCTCCGGTACCGACTTTTTTGGCGGCGCTTGCGCTGGTAGCAACCGGCATTACGTTGTTCATCCGCGAAGAATACCTGACCCGACCCGAAGGGATCAAAAACAACGGCCTTTGGATGCGCAGCCTGACCGCACGTGGTGTATGGGGCTGGCTTGTGGGTGTGGTGATCACCGGTTTTTATGTATGTCTGTACTGGTTTCCGACCTGGTTGAAGGGCTTGATACAGCTCTTTGATCCTGTGAGCCATGTTTTGCGCGGCACATCCGCCGATCAATGGTTTGTTTACGGCACCTTATACACCGCCGCTGTCCTGTTGATGGGCATAAAATTCATCTGCAAATACCGCCACAACCCCTATCAACGCCTGCGGACGTTTTCGGTAATGTTTTTTCAGTTGGGTTTTGCCTGGCTCATTCCCGGCCTGCTGATGCGCCTGCAACAGCCCGAAATTTACTTTACGTACTTTTGGCCCCTGTCCTATTATCAGGGAACGCCCATGGCGCATGCGGGCTACGCGGGTTCATCGCTCGGTACTTTTTTCTTCTTTTTTGGGCTGGCCATGTTTTTTATCGGCACCCCGATTTTGACCTGGTTTTTTGGCAAAAGATGGTATTGCTCATGGGTATGCGGCTGTGGCGGCTTGGCCGAAACCGCAGGCGACCCGTTTCGGCACTTGTCCGATAAAACTCTGAAGGCATGGAAAATAGAGCGCTGGATGATTTACAGCGTCTTGGTGTTCGTGCTTCTGATGACGGCCTTGCTTTGGGCCAATGTGGCCACAGGGCGCGGCATCCTGCAAGGCATTTCTGAAGGTTTTTACAAGACCTACGCCTTTCTCATTGGCTCAGCCTTTTCCGGCGTGATCGGTGTGGGCTTCTACCCGATTTTGGGCAGTCGGGTGTGGTGCCGCTTTGGCTGCCCGATGGCGGCCTGGCTGGGCATCTGGCAAAAGGCCAAATCCAAATTTCGCATCACCACCAATGGCGGGCAGTGTATTTCCTGTGGCAACTGCTCTGCTTTTTGCGAAATGGGCATTGACGTACGCGCTTACGCCCAAAAAGGGCAGGATATTGTGCGCGCCTCGTGTGTAGGCTGTGGCATTTGTTCGGCGGTCTGCCCGCGCGGCGTATTGCGGTTAGAGGGGACTTCGGAGTGATTTGTTGTGGGGAGAATGAGACGGACTGGACCAAGATATTAAGTCAGTAAGATTATAAATGATTGTGGAAAGGACAATTCCATGAATCTTTGTATTTTTGCAGCTGTAAATGCTGCAGATAGCAGTATAGAACAAATCCTCTTAAATTCTTGTTAGTGTGCAGCACGGCTTGCAGCGAAAAAACAGTACAGGCGCTTGTAAACCGGTACAATATGTGAAAATCACAGCCTTGACCTTCACTTATGATAAACAGTAGAATCGCGGGCATTGGGTATTACGTACCCGAACGCGTCGTCACCAACCATGATCTGATTGCCGTGATGGACACCACCGACGAGTGGATACAGGAGCGTACCGGCATTCAGGAACGCCGCTACGGCAAAAAACACCAGGAGACCACCACCACCCTGGCTGCCGAAGCCACCAAAATTGCCTGCCAACGGGCAGGAATTGGGCTGGCAGATATAGACTTTATCATTTTTGCCACCCTCAGCCCCGATTACTATTTCCCTGGCTGTGGCGTACTGCTACAGCGCGAATTGGGCATCACCTCTACGGAAATTGGCGCTTTGGACATTCGCAACCAATGCAGCGGCTTCATCTATGCACTTTCCATTGCCGACCAGTTCGTAAAAACAGGCATGTACCGCAATGTCTTAGTGGTGGGAGCCGAAATGCACTCCATGGGGCTGGACTTTTCCACACGGGGCCGCAATGTCACAGTGATTTTTGGTGACGGCGCAGGGGCCGTTATCATACAGCCCGCTGAGGAGCCGGGCAAGGGGATACTTGCCACCAAACTCCATTCGGATGGCACTTACGCCGAAAAATTGTCTTTTATCAATCCGGGTTCCCATGGGGGTTACCACCTGAACCGCTTCGGCGAAAGCTTCGATTACGGCTATCCCGACCCGGATACCTACGGGGAGATATTTCTTACCCCAAAGATGCTGGAAGGGCATCAGTACCCCAATATGGAGGGGCAATTTGTATTCAAAATGGCTGTTCAGAAGTTTCCCGAAGTCATACAGGAAGCTTTACAGGCTGTGGGCCTTCGGGCATCCGATATTGACATGCTGATTCCGCATCAGGCCAATTTGCGCATCAGTCAGTTTGTACAAAAGACCCTGCGCCTGCGCGACGATCAGGTCTGGAACAACATACAGCGCTACGGCAATACCACGGCTGCTTCGGTACCCATTGCCCTGTGCGAAGCATGGGAAGCAGGGAAAGTAAAGGAAGGCGACCTGGTGTGCCTCGCTGCCTTTGGCAGCGGCTTCACCTGGGGGGCTGCGCTGATTCGCTGGTAAGAAGCGCATCCCAATGGAGATTTTGTAACAGCCTTTAATAGGCAATCAACCGACTCAGTTGCTCTTTCAGGCGTTCCACCGGAAAGAAGTTTTGTTCTAAGGGAATGGCAAAAGGAACGGGCGTATCCAAACTGGCCGCACGCCGCACCGGTGCATCTAAGGCTTCGAACAGGTGTTCCGATATCCAGGCGGCTATTTCGCCGCCAATTCCCCCGAAAAGCGTATCTTCGTGGAGGACAAGTACGCGGTGGGTACGGCACACAGAGGCGCGGATGGCTTCGTAGTCCAAAGGCACCAGAGAGCGCAAATCTACAATGTCGGCATCTATGCCCAACGCGTCAGCTGCTTTTTCAGCCCAGCGTACCCCCATGCCGTAGGTCAGGATGCTGACCTGCTGCCCCGTGCGTACCTGCCTGGCTTTTCCGATTTCGATGGTGTAATAGCCCTCCGGCACCGGGCCGCTTTCTGCGCGGTACAGGGCCTTGTGTTCGAAATACATCACCGGATTGGGGTCTTCAAAAGCCGCCAGCAACAGCCCTTTTGCATCGGCGGGCGTGGAGGGATACACCACTTTCAGGCCTGGCGTATGGGTAAACCACGCCTCGTTGCTTTGCGAATGGAAAGGACCGGCTCCGGTACCACCGCCCGTAGGCATCCGCACCACCACATCAGCGGTTTGTCCCCAGCGCCAGTATAATTTGGCCAGATTATTCACAATTTGGTTGAAACCGCAGGTCACGAAGTCCGCAAACTGCATCTCCACCATGCTTTTATATCCTTTCAGGGAAAGGCCCAGCGCTGCCCCGACAATGGCGCTCTCGCAGAGGGGCGTATTGCGCACCCGGTCTTTGCCAAAGGCCTCGGTGAAGCCCTGGGTGATTTTAAATACTCCTCCGTATTCGGCAATGTCCTGACCCATCAGGACCAATTGGGGATGGCGCTGCATGGCTTCGCGCAATCCGGCAGAAATGGCATCTATAAAGCGCATCTCTGTAGAAGCGCCGGTTGGCGGGGTCACCGACGGAGCAGGCGCATATACATCGTTCAGTTCCTCCTCTGTGTTCGGCACCGGCTCCGGTTCATTGAACATTACTTCCACAGCCGCTGCAATCTCTTTTTTATAAGTTTCCCGAATGGACTGTTGCACGTCCTCAGTCAGCACCCCTGTCTGAAGCAGCCACTGCTGATAGTTTTCCAAAGGGTCTTTCCTGGCCCATTGGTCCATCAGCTCCTGAGGCACGTACTTGGTGCCACTGGCCTCTTCGTGGCCACGCATCCGGAAAGTGACACATTCCAGCAAAAAGGGTTCGGGATTCTGGCGCATTTCTTCTGCGATTTGGCGCACAGTGTTCCACACTTCCAGAATGTTATTTCCATCTATGCGCGCACTGCGCATCCCATATCCTATGGCGCGATCCGACAGGTGTTCGCAGGCATATTGTTCATTGGCGGTGGTACTCAATCCGTAGCCATTGTTTTCAATTACAAAAATGACGGGCAGTTTCCATACAGAAGCTACATTCAGCGCTTCGTGAAATTCGCCCTGGCTGGTGGCTCCTTCCCCGGTGAAAGCAACAGACACTTTGCCCGTTTTGCTGAGCCGATGTGCCAGACCCACACCCGCAGCCAGCGAAAGTTGCGGCCCCAGATGAGAAATCATCCCGACGATGGCGTGTTCAGGAGCGCCAAAGTGAAAAGAGCGGTCGCGGGCTTTGGTATATCCGTGTTTTTTGCCCTGCCACTGACAAAACAAACGGTCCAGGGGCATGTCGCGGGCAGTAAACACCCCCAAATTGCGGTGCATGGTAAAAATCAGCTCGTCGGGATGCAGGGCACAGGCAATGCCCACCGAAATAGCTTCCTGGCCAATGCCCGAGAACCATTTGGAAATGCGCCCCTGACGCAGCAAATTCAACATTTTTTCCTCAATCAGGCGGGGCTTGACCAACTGCTTATAAAGGTCGAGCAGCGTGGCGTTTTCCAAGGACTGGCGGTCGTATGACAGCAGGGCAAGGGGTGATTTGGACATATGTCAGTAAGCAAATGTGCTAATTTGTTAATTTTATAATGTGTTAATTTTTAAATACTTACATTGAAAAGCCGTGCCTTTTGTATTTCGTCATACTCCCTTTTTATCCCCCCAAATTTGCACATGCAACCGGTCCGAGTAGTGAAACTGATAGGTCTTGCATACCTCTGTCAGCCAAACTCGCCGCTGTGCCAATTGTTCCGCCGTATTACCCTCAGGCATTAGCCAGACGCGGTGTGGAGGAATGCCATAGCGATCCATCAGGTATAATATTTCGGAGAGATCGGCAGGGTCAGTCAGCACAAATTTAAAATTGGCCTTTTCATTTTGGGCAAAAGCGTGGAGTACACGTGGCTTTTCGCGTTGTCTCTGGGTATTATTGCTGTTGCTCAACTTAGGCGATACATTGTATTGGTGTATGACCCGATCGAATCTTTCGGAAAACAGCAGGGTGCCGTTGGTTTCTGTTTCAAACCAAGCCCCCGCCGCCCGTTCCTGCAAAACCTCCATCAGGTGTGCCAGTGCATCCTGTTGCATCATGGGTTCTCCCCCGGTCAGCACTATGTTTTTACAGCGCCATCTCTGTATCCTTTCCGCAATGTCCGCCACAGCATACTCCCCCAGCCATGTCCTCTTGTCAAATTTTTCGTATCCCGGCATCCGATCCCGCACATGTGTAAACGGCGTACCCTTCCAGTTCCACGTATAATCTGTGTCGCACCAGATACAATGCAAATTGCAAAGCGAGGTACGCACAAAAACAGACGGGCGGCCCACACTTTTCCCCTCCCCCTGAATGGAATGAAAGATTTCCGGTTGCCCGTTGAGGACGGCCAATTTCAACAAATTTGGATTTGGCATGGTTTCAACGGCGCAAAGGTCGGTTGTTTTGATCGTTTTCTCGTTTTTTTTATAAAAAATAATGAATTTTCAATAATCTTTGAAAACAAGTGTACATTTGCTGTGTTTATTGCAAATCAATTTTCAAGATTTCTAAATCATTCATTGTATTCACTATGAAACAAACATTTACCATCTTTTGTCTTGTGCTTTGCCTGCAGGCTGTATGGAATGAGGCTGCGGCGCAACGCCCCAATCACCAGTTTACTTATCGCATGAACTGGTACAATTATTTAACCCCGCTTCGTACAGACGACGTAAAGTGGCAGGATTATTTTAGCGAAGCCAACAATCGGGGTGTGGAATTTGCCTATGCGCGCCGCTTAGCAGGCAATTCCTGGTTGGAAATTCCTCTTAAAATGGGTTTGGTGCCGCTTATTGAAAACAAAAAAGCAGGTAGAGATGTGCTGCGGGCCAATATAGATGCCATCTTGCAGCACGAGTTTTTCAAGCCCACTACCCTGATTCGCCCTACTGTTCATTTGGGCATTGGTTCCACTTTTGGAAAAGAATCACCTTCTTTCGATTTCAATATTCCGGCGGGATTAGGGGTAAATATTCGCATTTGGGAGAATTTTGCCCTCACAGCCCGTTCGCAGTATCGCTTTTCTTTGGACGACCGCAACGGCTGGCACCATGGCATCGGCGGCACCATTTACTTCGGCAAACCTGCTGACCGCGACAACGACGGTACGCCCGACGAAACCGATCAGTGTCCTGACGTACCCGGACCAGCCAACTTTATGGGCTGCCCGGATCGCGACAACGACGGCATCATTGACAAAGACGACAAATGCCCGGATGCAGCAGGTTTGGCCACTCTGATGGGGTGCCCCGACCGCGACAGCGACGGCATTGCAGATGGCGATGACAAGTGTCCCGACGTGGCAGGTCTCGCTGCCATGATGGGATGCCCCGACCGCGACGGCGACAGCATCACGGATGCAGAAGATAAATGCCCCGATGCGAAAGGCACTGTCGCTATGCGCGGTTGCCCGGATACCGACGGCGATGGCATGGCAGATGATCTCGACAAATGCCCGCGCGAAGCAGGCCCGGCTTCCAACGGCGGATGTCCGCTGGCCGACCGCGACAAAGACGGCATCGTGGATGCAGAAGATGCCTGCCCCGATAAAAAAGGTACTGCGGCTATGCGCGGCTGCCCCGACACCGACGGCGATGGCATCGCTGACAACGACGACCGCTGCCCTGAGAAGGCTGGCCCGGCTTCCAATAAAGGCTGTCCCGAGATTAAAGTAGAGGACAAGAAAGTATTGGAGCGTGCGATCAAGCTGGTACAGTTTGAGAGCGGAAAAGCGACCCTTTTGAAGTCTTCTTACGATGTATTGGACGAGGTAGTACGCGTGATGAATACCTATCCGGAGTATAGCCTGAAAATAGAAGGCCACACGGACAGTCAGGGCGATGACAAGATGAATCAGGAACTTTCCGCACGCCGCGCCAAAACCTGCTTGGACTACTTAGTCAGCAAAGGCATTTCGACCGGACGTATTTCCTCAGCCGGATACGGTGAGACGCGTCCTGTAGCCACCAACGATACAGCTGCCGGACGTGCTCAGAACCGCCGCGTTATGTTTGAATTATACGTGAAATAAGCGTAAAAATATTTTACAGGCAATCGCCGAAAAGCGAGATTGCAAAAGGATGCCGCAGTGTCAGTCTCCGAAAGACACTGCGGTATTTTTTTTGTGGTAAACGATTGATTCTGAACAGGAAGGAAGAAAAATTGTTATTCATTCCATTCCACAGACTCCACAAATAAAAGACCATATACAGTGCGTCTTGAAACAGGACGTGTTTTTGAAGGCTTGCCGGTCAATACCCTTTTTATCTATCCATGCACGTATCTGAAGGAACAGAAAGATTTATAGAAGCCTGGGGCCGTATGGCAGGTGAATGGGGCATTAATCGCACCATGGCGCAAGTACATGCTTTGCTTTTGGTCTCCTTAGAGCCCCTTACTGCCGATCAGGTGAAGGAAAAACTTGCCATTTCCACCGGAAATGCCAGTATGAATTTGCGCGCCCTGATGGATTGGGGATTGGCATATAAGCACCTGAAGCCCGGTGACCGCAAGGAGTATTATACCGCAGAAAAGGACATTTGGAATGTGGTGCGTCAGATTATTATTCAGCGCAAAAAACGGGAACTGGACCCCATGATTAAAATCCTGGAGGAAGTGGCAGGCGTAGAGCAGGATTCTGCCGAAGCCGTGCATTTTGCCTCGATGGTCAGCGATATTCGAAAATTCTCTCATAAAGCACATCAAACATTGGATGCACTTACAAAATCGGACTCCGGATGGTTTACCAACACCTTTCTTACCATGCTAAGGTAGGGGGGTTTGTAAGATAGGCGACCAAATGAAAGTTTATGTCCACACAGGGCTTGACAATTAAAAAACGCGCCATACATTTGTGGCGTAATCGGTTTTTGGGATGTCCTCTGCCGCAGTAATGCGGGAGGGGATTTTTTTTTGCCCTTTCCAAAAATACATTTTCCAAAAGGGCGTTCTTTTTGGCAATATGAGAACCGCGTTTATGCTGTTGGGTGTGGTGTGGAAAGTACTTGCCTTTGGTCAGAATTTTCTCATGGATGGCTCGCCCGTTACTACTTGTCAGGGCACCTTTTACGATAGCGGCGGCAGTTCCGGCCTGTATTCCAACAATCAAAATCTCGCTACTGTCTTGTGTCCGGGCAGTGGCAAATCCCATATTCGCCTGAGTTTTTCCGGTGTAGCCCTCGGCCCTGGCGACGGGCTTTGCTTTTTTGACGGCACCGACCGCAGTGCGCCCCTTCTGGCCTGCGCTTCCAATTATCCCGACGGGCAGCCTTTTGTAGTACAAGCCACCGCTACCAACCCCAGTGGCTGCCTGACTGCTGTTTTTATTTCCGATGGAAGTGGCCCCGGCGACGGATGGACAGCTGCCATTTCCTGCACAGAACCCTGCCAGACCATACAGGCAGAAATTATTGCTTCTGATCCCGTTCCGCTGCCTGCCGACACAGGCTGGATAGATATTTGTCCCGGAGAAAAAGTTTCCTTTATCGGAAAAGGCATTTATCCGCAAAATAACACTTCTTACGCTCAGTCGGATGCCACCTCGCGCTTTGAATGGCAGTTTGGAGACGGGCAAATTGCCACCACACCGGCCGGTAGCCATTTGTATAATCAGTCAGGAGGCTATACGGCCCGGCTGTTCATCACCGACGAAAAAGGCTGCAAAAATACCCAACTCGCCCAACGCCGCATTCGCGTCTCCCCCCGCCCCCTGTTCACCCCCGGCATCCCTTTACCCAATCCGGTGTGTGTGGGCCATACCCTCACACTAAGCGCAGCTACAGGGCGTTTGGCGGCCTTCAAAAATCTGTCCGTGCAGCCCCGGAGCATCGTTTTTTATCCGCTGCAAAGCCGTTACGACTCACTGCCCTTGCCTGACGGCATTGGAACAGCCTACGAAACGGATATATTATTGACCAATTTTCCGCCCAACCGGATATTACAGACCGCCGACGATCTGGAAGAAATCTGTGTGAATATGGAGCACTCATGGGCACGCGATTTGGAGATAAGAATTATTTGCCCCAACGGACAGAGTGCTGTCCTCCACAACTTTGTAGGCCGGGAAGGCAATAAAATACTGCTGGGTGAACCCAATGACAATGACATTGTGGTACCCTTGCCGGGGAAAGGATATGACTACTGTTGGAGTATGAGTGCCGCATCGGCCCCGTGGTTGGAGGCGGCGGGCAACGCCGGAAGCAGCACCACGCTTCCGGCAGGCAGCTACCGCCCCTTCGAACCTTTCAGTCAATTAGCAGGATGCCCCCTGAATGGCGTGTGGAGCATACGCATCACCGACCAATGGCAGTCCGACAATGGATTTATTTTTTCATGGGGCCTGAAAATGCGGAACAACCTCTATACTTCCCCTGAAACCTTTACCCCTGCCCTTCAAAGCGGCTTTTGGAAGCCCTATGGTACGCCTGTGTATTACAGTGCAGACTCAATGGCTGTGCGTACGGTTTCAGCCGGTATTTTGCCCTTTCGATATCAAGTAGAAGATGCCTTTGGTTGCCTGTGGGACACCACCCTGGCTACCCGGGTCCTGCCGCAGTTACACCCCTCCTGCATTGCCTGCGCGGAAAATTTTCGGCCACTGCGGGATACGGTGGTGTGTGTCGGTGAAAAAGTCCGTCTTGAACGGACACCCCTACAGTCCGATACCCTGCAAGTATATTTTGCTGCCCAACCGGCAGCGCTGGTGGGCCACTTGCAATACCCGCCCGGCCACCCCTACGCCGCTCCTTTAGAAATTGGTTTTTTAGGATATGGCACCCTCACCAATGCCGCTGCACAATTGCAAAAGGTGTGTGTGGATATTTCTACCCGGCGCGCCGCCGATCTGGCCCTGACCTTGCGCAGCCCCGACGGCAAAGAGGTCGAATTATCTTCCGGCAACGGGGGCAGCGGCTCCGACTACCGCCAAACGTGCTTTTCGCCCGTCGCTTCTGCGTCGGTGGTCGGAGCACCCGCCCCCCTCACCGGCCTTTTTTTGCCCGAAGGCAGATGGAGTACATTGGACGGAGCGGCAGTGGACGGCAACTGGCAATTGCTGATTACCGACAGCGACGGTACAGAAACGGGCGTTTTGCATGAATGGAACATGACTTTTGCCGTCAGCAACCCTGTGCAATATACCTGGGATCCCGATCCTGCCCTTTCGTGTACCAACTGCCCCGCTCCTCTCGCCGTGGTGCAACAAAATTCTACCTATCGGGTCACTACCCGCGACGCTTTTGGCTGCGTTACCCGCGATTCGGTGCTGGTGGAAACAAGCCCTTTTTTTCCGCCTCCCGCCTCGTTGAAAGTGAGTGTCCTCGGTCCCGACTTTATGACCTGGGAATGGCCGAGTGTGCAGGGTGTTCGATACGAAATACGCGTAAATGGCGGCCCTTGGGAGACACCCAATCCGGGTCCTTTTGCACATACAGTCTCCGGTTTAACGCCGGGCGACATAGTGGAGGTGGAGGTGCGTGCTATTCCGGATAGTGGCCAATGTACCCCTGTAACCGCAGGTGCTGCACAGCGTTTCAGCCTCTGTACCCTGTCGGCAGTAGTAGATTCCGTGCAGGAAGTGCGTTGTACGGGCGACGAAAACGGCTCCGTTTTTATCAGCCTTGAAAATGCCGAACTGCCCGCTGCCTTTTTCCCCAATGGCATCGGTACGGGACAACCCTCCGGTTTTTTGACGGGCCTGTTCGCTGCCGGGCCGCAGTTTGTAGTTGTGCGCGATGCCTTAGGATGCCGCGATACGGTCTCTTTCGTCATTCCCACCCCCGCCCCTCTTACATTGACTGTGGCTCCACAGGCGGCTCGGTGTACAGGCGAAAGGAGCGGGCGCATTGCAGCCACTGCGTCGGGGGGAACCGGCCTCCTCCGTTACCAATGGCGGCCCTGTGCAGGAGGTACTCTTCAGACGGGGGCGACAGCCAACAACCTCATTGCGGGTTGTTATGGCGTGATGGTCACCGATGTGCGTGGTTGCACAACAGTCCTTCGGACAGAAGTAACAGAACCGCCTCCCCTGTTGGTTTCCGCGACGGGGGATTCGACGCGCTGTTCCGGCAGCAGCGACGGCAAGGGCAGGGTAGAGGTTTCCGGCGGAACGCCGGGGTATCGGTACTTTTGGAGCAACGGAGCCACCCTTGCTGCCATCAACAACCTGCCCGCAGGTGTCCATACTGTGCGGGTGCAGGACGCGGCCAATTGTGAAGCGGTGTCAGCTGTTTTTATTTTGCAGCCCCCTGGGTTGATGGCGGACAGCACAGAGATTGTTTCGCCGCGCTGTGTCGGCGACAGCACGGGTAGTATTTTGGTTTTTCCTTCCGGAGGCGCAACACCGTACGCCTATCGCTGGGAGGATGGCAGCACCACCAACCGACGACAACAAGTACCCGCCGGTGATTACAGGCTGACTGTGACCGATGCGCACCAGTGTACCGTTTCAGAGGCATTGACGATTGCGGCCCCCTCTCCCATGCAATTGCTCTTTACCACCGTGCGACCGCAGCAATGTGCAGACAGCTGTGATGCCATAATACAGATACGGACTTCAGGCGGAGCGCCGCCCTATCAGCTGCGTTGGGACGACGTGGTGATTTCCAAAGGCGATACGCTTGCAGCGAAAGTATGTGCAGGAGTCTATCCGATTACAGTTTTAGATGCAAAAGGGTGCACACAGGAAGATACACTGAGCGTGGCTGCTGCCTCGCCCATCGTGGTGGATTACATGACCACTTCCCCGACTTGTGCTGACCGAAAAGACGGCGCGGTGATGGCCATTGTGAATGGGGGGCAAGTGCCGTATCAATACCGATGGAGCAATGGCAGTACGTCTGTTGGCTTAACCGATCTGGATTGCGGTACCTACTACCTGACTATTACCGACGTACTCAACTGTAGCATCACCGACACCGTTGTACTGGCCTGTCCGGATTTTCTACGTACAGATACGGTAGTGGTGAAACCAGTGCGTTGCTTTGGCGAATCTTCCGGCGAACTGATCGCTATCCCCCGGGGTGGGCATTTGCCTTATTTATATGTGTGGGATGATCCCAACCGTCAGGCGGACTCCAGCGCCATGAATCTGGCAGCAGGTACTTACACAGTCACCATTACAGACGGGCGCGGCTGTACTGCTACGGCTTCCGCCTCCGTGCCGCAGCCCGATCCGGTAAGCGCTTTACTACTGCGGTCCTCAGTTCGGTGCTTCGGAGGAAGTGACGGGACGGCCAGCATCATTGCTCTGGGGGGTAAAAGGCCCTTTTCTTATGAGTGGAGTACCGCGCAGGGGGATTCTACTCTGACTGACTTGCCCAAAGGCAACTATTCAGTGACCGTAAAGGATGCCAATGGCTGCCTCGCTCCGGCAATCAGTTTTAGCATCGAAGAACCGGCTACTCCCGTGACTGCCGAGGCCATTCAGTACAAGAAAGCCTGTGCGGGAATGTCGGACGGGCAGGCATTGGCACGCGGAAAAGGGGGTACCGGCGCGGTGTACACGTTTTTATGGAGTAATAACCGAACAGACAGCTTAGTTAGCGGTCTTAGCCCCGGGCTGTTCACCGTACAGGTCAGCGACGAAAACGGTTGTACCGACACGGCGGCGGTAGAAATTGTACAATTAACACCCGTTGAAATATCCCTTTTGTCCGTGCCTACTTCCTGCTTCGATACCAAAGATGGCATGGTCATTGTGAATCTGCTGCGCGGAGGGGACGGAGGCGGCGACAGCACCCTGTACCGATACTATTGGAGCGTACCGGTACCCATTACACAAAAATATGCCCCCGGGGTGCGTACAGGGCGCTACTACGTGACCATATCCGATTTGCAGGGGTGTACCGATACAGATTCTATTGTGGTAACTGCCCCCCGGCCCCTAAAACCTGTTTTAAGAGCCACCAATCCACTTTGCCACCAAACCGCCACAGGCGGCATCCGCGTTTCGTCCGTAGAAGGCGGCAATACAGGGGTGTTCTTTTATCGGTGGAATACCGCTGACAGTACGATTCTGTTAAACAACATACCGGCAGGTCTTTATACCCTTACGCTGACCGACAGCAAAGGCTGTAAAGGCAGCGACAGTATTCTGCTCGAAGACCCGCCTCTGCTGCGTTTGCAGTTGCTCCCTGCTGTTCTGAAATGCAACGGAGACACCACAGGCTTTGTACGGGCAAGGGGCGAAGGGGGTACCCCGGGTTATCGTTTTTTGTGGGAAACGGGCGACATCGGGGCCACCCTGAACGGGCAGGGCGCAGGTACTTATGCGGTTACCCTAACGGATCAGAATGGTTGCACAGTGGCTGACAGTGCCACCATTGTTGCACCCGATTCTCTTGCCCTATCGTTCACGGTGAAAAGTCCCCGCTGTTTCGGCGGTGAAGAAGGTCGGATCGGTGCGATGCTGACTGGAGGTACGCCTCCTTTTCGGTTCAGTCTCAACGATCAGCCGCTGACCACTTCTTCTGTATTTTTAAAATTAAAAGCAGGGCTTTACACCCTTCGAACTTTCGACGGCAACGGATGTGTGGCATTTGACACAGTGCGTATTCCAAGCCCTTTGCCGGTGCAGGTGGAGTTGCCCCACGATACTACCTTAGTGCTGGGCAGCAGCCTTGACCTTGTCGGCTTAATTTCCAATGCAATTGGATCCGTAATGTATGCGTGGAAGCCTTTTGAAAAAGACACGATCACCTGCTTAGATCCACCCGATTGCAGCGAAATACGCATACAGCCGGTGCGCACCAATCGCTATCGCCTGCTGGTTACAGATGCGCAGGGTTGTCAGGGCGAAGCAGATGTACTGGTGCGGGTGGAAAAACCGAGGGGGGTATATGTGCCGACCGGCTTTTCGCCCAATGAAGATGGCAACAACGATCTTTTGGTGGTGCATGGCATCAGCCCACAAATCAGGCAGATAAATCTGTTTCGCGTCTATGACCGCTGGGGCGAACTGCTATGGGAAGACCGGGATTTTCCCGTAAACGATTTGTCACGGGGTTGGGATGGTCGCTTCCGCAATACACCCTGTTTGCCCGGCCTGTATATTTGGACTTTGGAAGCCACTTACATAGATGGCTACGCAGAGGCATTGAAAGGAGAAGTGGTGTTGGTACGCTAAAACTTTATCCCCTTCGCACCCGTCCCGATATTGTCGGACAGAACAAAAACATATAGTACCTGTCTGTCATTCCGGAATGAATGCGCAGCACGAAAAAAACCAAAATCGGGTTTTTATACTACTCTGGGAGCCAGCAATTTGTACAGCACAGGCGTAACAATCCGCGACAGAAGCGTGGAAGAAATAAGACCGCCAATCAATACATAGGCTAATGGCGAGTAAAGGGGATTTTCCTCTAACGCAATCGGCATCAGGCCCCCAATGGCAGTCAGAGAAGTGAGCAGAATGGGTACAAACCGGATTTCACCGGCTTCCTGAATCGCTTTGTCCAAACTGCGGCCTTCTTTGCGCAGCTGATTGGTAAAATCCACTAACAAAATCGAATTTTTGACTTCAATGCCCATCAGTGCTATCAGACCTACCACCACTGTAAAAGAAAACGGATAGCCGGTGGCAAACAGCATCAGTACGGCTCCGATGATGCCCAACGGAATGACCGACAACACAATGAAGGTGCTTTTAAAAGTCCGAAATTCCAGAATTAACACAGCCAGCAGTCCAAAAATTGTGATAAAGACGATGGTACCCATGCCCCCAAAAGTGCGCTGAGTGCTTTCGGCCTCTCCTGCTACCACATAGCGGTAACCCACCGGAAAAGACATCGCCGCCAATTTTTTGCGCAACTCATTATTGATTTGGGTAGCAAACCATCCGTTTTTTATGAAGGCGCTTACCAGCGTATAACGTTCCTTGTCATAGTGTGTAATGGTATTCGGAGAGGGCTTCAGGGCGATGTCGGCGATCTGGCTGAGGGGAATAGCAGTACCCGCCACATTATTGATATACACCCCTTCTAAGGCTTTCAGCGTGGTAACAGCTCCCGTTTTTGGCACCGTAAGCGTGATGTTGTATTCTAAGCCGTCTTCCTCGTTGGTGAAACTGCCTGCTTTCAAACCTGCAATGGCCAAACGCACCATGCGGTCTATTTCGGCGATGGGAATGCCGAGGGTAGCCGCTTTGTCTTTGTTAATCTGTACAAAAAGGTCGGTCTTAATGGTGGCAATGGGATTATCGGTGTAAATGGTGCCTTCCGTGCCGGAAACTAAGGATTCCACTTGTCCTGCCAAACGGCGGAGGGTATCCAACTGATTCCCCAAAATGCGGATCGCCACGGGCGCTTCCACGGGTGGCCCCTGCTCAAAATTTTTGACGTTGATCACAGCGCCGGGAACATGGGCGAATTTCTCCCGCAGTTCATCTATGAAAGCCACTTTAACCGGTGCAGGGGTTTTTTCCTGTAATTGTACAAACACCTGACCAAACTCCACGCTTTCAGCTTCCCGAATAACATTGTAATAAACGCGGGGGTTCCCCCGACCCACATTGGAAGCATACCAGGTAATTTGCGCTTCCCCGCCCTGATATATCGAAACGGGTGTCAGGCTGTCGGGCAACAAATAATGGTTTCTGAACGCGGGCGCTACATACTCCGACAAAACAGAGTCCACCATAGCCGTCACGCGGTCGGTTTGTTGCAATCCGCCACCCGGTGCCATTTCCACGTCTATATAGAACATGGGGCGCTCGGAGGCCGGAAAAATGGTGAAACCAGCCCTTCCGGCAATGGCCACTACCCCCGCAAACAGCAATACAGCCACCCCCATCGTCCACCACGGATGGCGCAGCGAAAGGGTCAGGACGCGTGCGTAACTGCCCGCAATCAGCCACTTCAGGCCCCTGAAAAAAATGTTGCCCTGCGGGTTGTGGTGGTTGGACAGCAGGCGGCTGCTTAAAAAAGGGACAATCGTCAGCGAAACGAGGAGCGAGGCCAAAATGGTAACCACCACTGCCATCGGCAGGGAGCGAATAAAATCGCCGGAATCGTCCGGGAGAAACACCAGGGGCAAAAAGGCCAGTACCAAAGTGGCAGTGCAGCCCAGCACGGCCAAGCCGATTTGTCGGGTGGCCAAAATAGCGGCTTCCCGTTTAGAATGCCCTTCCCGCAACCAGCGTTCTATGTTTTCCACCACCACAATAGAATCATCCACCAAAATGCCGAGGGCAATGATGAATCCCACAATGCTGAGCTGGTTGAGGGAATATCCCAATTGTTCGAGGGCAAAAACACCCATGGCAATGCTCAGCGGAATGGAAATCATCACCACTACCGCTGCCCGCCATCCTAAGGGAATGAGGGTGAGCAATACGAGGAGAATAGCAATACCGAAATCTTTGGCAAACCGCTCCAAACGCTTGTCCACCGATTCCTTTTGGTCAAATACTTTTACATAATCCATGCCGGAGGGCAGGCCCGCCTGCCATTTTTTCACCGCTTTTTCCACCTCCTCGCCGGTACGGATGATGTTCTGTCCGTCTTTCATGCGCGCCGTCACCCATACACAACGCGTGCCATTAATGCGTGCTAAGTAGCGTTCTTCTTCATAGGCCCAGTCCACGTCTGCCAATTCTTTCAGATAAACGATGCGCCCGTTGTTGGCATTGACAACAGTGTTGCGTATTTCTTCGATGTCTTCATAGTCGCCGCTGGTCTCCACAAAAAAGCGCCTTTGGCCAATCGCCACTGCCCCGCCCGGAATAGAAACGTTTTCGCTTTGCAGTGCTCCCAGCACCCGCGACATAGGAATACCGACAGCGGCCATTTTGGGCAGGTTGAGGCTGATGCGCACTTCCCGTTTTGGATATCCCCACGTGTTGGCACCTTTAATGGCCGGTATTTTTTCCAAGCCCTCTTCCAAGCGCTCCGCCTCCCGGCGCAGGTCGGCATAAGACGCGTTTTCGGACACAATACCGCCCTGAATAATATTAACGTCCGAAGAGGAAAACCGCTTTACATCTATCTGGTAAATGTTTTCGGGCAATTCAATGCGAGCGGCGTTGACTTCGCGCAAGACTTCTTCATATTTATTTGTCGGATCCACACCATGCAGAAATTCAATGGTCAGCACCATCACCCCGTTCATAGAAATAGAGTTCATGCGCTCTATGTTTTCGAGGCTCCCCAACCGTGCCTCTAATTTGTCCGTGATTTTATTTTCTATTTCGGCAGGACCGGCACCCGGATAAATCACACTAATGCTATATCCCGGCGGCGAAAACGCAGGGTCTTCTGCCCGGGGCATATTTAGCAGGGCATTGATGCCCAAAGCCATAACCAGACAAAAAATAATAAAGGTAAACTGGCTGTTTTTAACAGAAAAGTCGGTAATTTGCATGGCGGGATTCAGATTTTTTTCACTTTTTTCTTTTCTGTTAAATAAGGGGTGCCTACTGTAACGACCTCTGTTGCGGATTCCAGCCCCTGTGCAATGACCACCTGATTGCCCTCAATAAAAGCAATCTGAACCGGTACTTTACGCACTTGTGTGCCGTCAGGCTGTAACACATATACAAAGGCATTTTTGCCGTTGCCTTCCACGATGCTCTCAATGGGTACCACCGGATAGGAGCGGCTTTGGGCAGGTATCATTTCCACTTCCGCAAACAAACCGGGAGCAAAGCGCCTGCCATTGGGAACAATGCGTATCTCTACGGCATACAGACCACTTTGCGGATCGGAAGCAGGGGCCAAATCGGATACCGTGCAGCGAAAAGTGGTGCCTTCATAGGCATCCAACTGCACATTGGCGGGCATTCCCTTATAGATTCTGGCCCAGTCGCGGTCGCTGACGTTGGCCTTGACCACCCAATCGTTATTGCCTGTTTCGAACAACACCAAAACAGGTGTACCGGGGCCGGTTACCTCCCCCTCATTCATCAGTTTTTTGATAATTTTGCCGCCCTTCGTAGCCCGTATTTCGGCGTATTGCTGGTTGAAAGTGGCGACCCGTGCGTTTTCCTTAGCCATTTCGCGGCCAGTGCGGGCATTCTCCAAAATCTCTAAAGTGGCGCTGCTGTCTTTGAACAGCCCTTCCGCACGCCCCAAATCCCGCTCTGCTTTGGTCAGCATTTGCTGTGCCTGAGTGACTTGTGCGTCTATTTCGGTTTTGTCTAAAACAGCCAGCAACTGCCCGGCGCGCACCACATCCCCCTCTTCCACATAGATTTTGCGTATAATGCCGCCTATTTTGAAGGAAAGACGTTGTTCGGCAGTGGAAGTGACCCAGCCGCTTGTGCGGATGGGAATACTCCATGTCTTTTGTTGTACGGGGGCAGTGCGAACAGGGATTGCCTCATTGGTGGCCACTGTTGCTGCCGCAGGAGATTCTTTTTTGCCGCAGCTGCTGTTCAGGAAGGCTATTAAGAAAAAAAGAGCAAAAAGAGGAAGAAGGAAATGTCTCATATTTGTCGCGCAGAGCCGGGAGTGAAAACAGGATGAGAAAGCGTAAAAATGATTTTGATGCCGATCGGAATAAAGGGCGAAGGAAGAAGTGGTGTGGGCGTTATCGGGCAGATTGACCGATGGCTTTGCGCACTTCGGCCTCCCGCACCAATACTTCTGTCCATGCCAATAATTGTTGCAGGGTGGCGGTAGTGACGCGGTTTTGTGCGTCTAAATATTCGAGCAGCAGGGCCTGACCGGCGCGGTATTTGTTGTTTACAATTTTAAAAATGCCGGTTGCAGCATTCAGACCTGCCTGCGTGGTCTGGAAAGCCTGTTGCGCTGTGGTATAAGCATTCCAGGCAGTTGTCACCTGAAGGGCAATTTGTTCTTTGGCAGCATCGTATTGAAGGCGCACTTTTTCGGCCTGAATACGTGCCTGCTGGGTTTTACTGCTGCGCAAACCGTGGTCATACAGGTCGTATATCAGGCCTGCCTGTGCCAGCACATACCCCTGCTCGCGGAAGTGATACCCAAAGCCCTGAAAACCGGTTTCCCCGCCGATAAAAGCACGCGGGCGATTTTGTTGGGCTTTTTGCAGGCGCACGGCCGTCTCGGCAGCAGTCATGCCCGACTGAAGGGCCGAAAATTCAGGGCGCTGCGCCCAAGCCTGTCCCACCAAACCCGCCGAATCGAATACAAACGGGGGAGCTTTGAGCAGGGATGTATCCAACACCACCGCACTTTGTAAATCGCGGTGCAACAGGCTGTTCAGATAAGCACGGGCATTGGTCCGGGCGCTGCGCAGTTGAAATATTTCGTAATCGGCTTTGCTGATTTCATAATCGGCGGTGGCAATGCCCTCGCGGGTGGCCACATTGTTGCGCACCAACGCCTCATTGAAACGCCGCAATTCCTGCAATACCTGACGGGTGGACAACCAGATTTTTTCTGCTTCCCAAGCTTTCAAATATTGCAGGTAGGCTACTGTAATACTGTAAGTCAGTTCATGTTCTGCCACTGCTTTTTGGGCCAGCTGGCTCCGCTGCAACGACTGTTGTATTTCTAAATTGTAACGGCGGTCTGTGTTGTAAAGGGGGTATGCAAAAGTAACTTTGGTATTGTGAAAATTGGTCGGCAAAAACGTCTCGTTTACATTGGGAACATCGGTCGGATAAAGAGGCGATCCGGGTGCAAGTTGTTTGTTGATGGCATTCAGGTTGGAGTAGATGGGGTTGATGATGTCGCCAATCGGGAAAGCAAGGCGCCGCCCCCCGGCGGCTAAGGTGTAGTCTGCCCGAAATTGGGCGGTCGGATAAAAAAAGGTCTTTGCCTGTCGGACAGACTCCTGCGCCTGCCGCAGATCCAGGTCGCGCTGCTGTACCTGTATGTTATTGCGCAAACCCTCCGCAATATATTGCCGCAATACTTCCGAGTTTTGGGCCATTAGAAAATCAGGAGCGCAGCAAAGCCACGACAGGGAAAAAACGAAGGAAAAGGTAGAAAAGATAAAGGGGGTGCGAAGCATACTCATAGGGTGCAAAGAAATCGGAAAGTGATATTCTGCATACTCCGAATTTGGGCTGCAAGGTACAGACTTTTCCTCCCTGCCCGATTATTAAATCGTTCAAGTCTCATTTTTGATGTACGAAACGGCAAAAACGGGGGTTGAATACTGACAGGTCGCAAAAACGAACCCTGTAAAATACATTTTCAGGATGGAAATCAGCAAAAGTATTCCCGCAATAAATAAAAGCAAACGCCCCCTCTTTATGGCCGGGCCATGGCCCCTTCCAAACGCGCCACCCCCCCTTTTTCGGTGTGCACAATAGGCAGTTCCACAAAAAAATCGGTGCCTTCATTGTCACGGGTTTCAAAGCGAATATCGCCGTCATGGGCCTCGATAATCTTTTTGCAAATGGCCAGCCCCAGACCGCTGCCGGAGGTTTTGGTGGTAAAGTTCGGCTCGAAGACGCGGTTGCGAATTTCGGGGGGGATGCCGCCGCCGTTGTCGCCCAGCAACACCCGCGCCGTATCGCCGGTGCGGTCTAAGCGCACCCGGATATGTCCCTTTCGGTCGGAAGGGATGGCTTGTATGGCATTGATAATCAGGTTGTTGAATACCCGGATAAGGTGGTTTTTATCGCCCAGAATCTGATATTGCTCAGCCGGAGTATCTAATTCCAAAGTGACACTGCCCTGTTCGCTGAACAGGTCATAGACGCTCTCCACCACATTGTTGAGGTTGACCTCCTGTTTATTCTTAATGTCCATATTGGCGAACAGGGAGAACTCCGAAGCAATCTGCGCCAGCGAATCAATTTGTTCGATCAGGCGGGTGATGGCTTTGCGCAGGTAGGCAGCCGCCTGTTCCGGGTTATTGGAAACCCGCTCCAGCTGTTGCATGGAGAGTTTCATGGTGGTCAGGGGATTTTTAATATCGTGGGCCACCTGCCGGGCCATTTCTTTCCACGCGCCTTCGCGTTCTAATTTAACAATGCGGCTTTTCGATCTTTCCAATTTGTCGGTCATCTCGTTGAAGCGCCCCACCAAACCGCTGAGTTCGTCGTTGGCATCGCCGCTGTATTGGATGTGTTCGTGTTGCTCCTGCTCGAAATCCAATTCCGAAATGTGTTTGGAGATTTGAACAACGGGCCGGATGATGGAATTGGTCAGATAGAGGGTGACCACGTAAGCGATCAGCAGGAAAAAGACGTAGAGCGCTGCCAAAGCTCCGATGAAATCGGACACTTCCACATCGGGTCGGCGATTTTTCAGGTCGCTGGGGGTACCGAGGAAACCGGCCAGCACATTGGTTTTGTCGTAGATAGGCAGGTATTGTTGCGAAAAAGCAACCCCGGCCACTTCCTCCGTAACAGGCTGGGCCACACCCGATCCCTCCACAGCCAATTGGCGATAAGCATCGTGGTGCATCTTCAAAGGCAGTACGCCCAATTGGCGCAGGTCTTCGCGGGTGCTAAAGGTCAGGTCGCCTGCCAGATTATAGAGATTGACATCCACAGAAAGGTTGTCGGCAATTTCGCGGGCTGCGGCAGAAAGTACGCGCCGCAGGGAATCGGTCGAAATTTCCGGAGTGGCTTTACTTTTCAGATTGGCCAATACGGCCTCGGCCCGAAAATCCAAATCTGCCTGTTCCGTCTGTCGCGAAGCTTCCGTAAAATTGCGGTAAGTGAGCAGACCGATCAGCAGAAAAGCCACGCTGGCCACCGCCATGATGCCATAGTGCACGCGTTTGGCCAAAGAGCCGCGCATGGTCATCATCTCCGACCAGGCCGTTGGCAGAAAGCCAAAGCGCGAATTGAACAGCACGATCAACAGCACGAATACGGAACTCAGAGTGAAAAGCACTGCAAACAGAAACAGGGGCTTGAACAGGCTGCTTTCCATGCGGCCCACTGCGGCCACATTTTGCCCGTCGGCATCTTTGTGGACGGCATAAACGCGCTCTTCTGTCTGTAAAACGACCTCTGTACTGTTGCCATTATTGCCAACAGCCGTCATCACCGAGGCGGGTACAAGGCCCTGCTCCACAGTGCGGCGATTGCGGCGTTGCACCGCAAAGTCGTAACGGCGCAATTCGGACAGGTTTTTATATGGAGCATTATAAAACAGACGGGCATAGACCCGGGTAGGCTTCGGGTATTCGTGGTCTAAAAAGCAATAGACCACCGCCGGATCATTGGGATCGCCCATCCGCCGCGTTCCCAATCGAATCATGTAACGGAAAACGCCGTCTTTGTTGACTACCGAACGGACACCGGGTACATCCGGTACGGCGCTGCCCTTTTCCCAGTTATTTTGTACCGCTTCCCCGTAGGTCTGATTCTGGTTGATAAGCAGGGGCAGATTTTCGCGGTCGAACGCATATACATTGAGGCGGTAATGCTGAAAAAGATAATTGTAACGGAATATCTGGGCATTGAAAAAACGGCGCAATTCGGCCTCCTCGGCCTTGAACGGCCAGGGTTTCAGCAAATAGCCCAATTGCTGGGTGTCGCGTTCAAAAGAGCGCAGCAGGTCAGGCAGTTGTTTTTCAGCCCCTTTTTCGTCGCGGGCGGTCGTCAGCGCCTCGGCATAACTTTTCCGCAGCAGACGGTCTTTGGTCACGTACGATCGGTACAGGCAAACCGCTGCAAACAGCGACAGGAACATCAGCCAGGCCCACGTCCAGCCAAAGCCCGGCTTTTTCCAGTGGTTGAAAATGTCTAACCCGGCAGCAAAAACGATGGCAAAACCTGCCTGCACCCACGGAGACACAGAGCCTTCCCAAAGAAAACTCCCGGCCAGAGCCAGTGCAGCTGCGGCCCCAAGGGCAATGCCTCTTTGGGCAGTTGGCAGCCGGAAATCCCGTACGAAAGAGACCAAACAATGAGAAAACTGGAAAACCGCCCACAACAGCACCATACTTCCTGCCACACAACACACCGCCGTCGGGGAATTGTCCAGCAGATTGTCAAAATTAAAATCAATGGGCGAATACGTCACTAAACGCCCCAAAGACCGCGCTGCACCGATCATGGCCAGCATGACCAGCGCATACAGCCCGACAGAAATCCCTGTTTTAACACCCGACGAAGCACCGGAAAATCCCAAAGTCCGGGTATTGCTTTGAAAAAAGGTAGCGGCCCACGCCAAAATGGCGGCTGCCAACAGCCACGTGCCGGGCGAATCGGCCAGCAGGCCGGTTTGAGTAAAACGTTCGGAAAACACGGGCAAGGCCCCGAAGAGCCGGGGGGCCAGCCACTGCCCCGACAACAATAAAAGGGCCGCAGTGGCCACCACCGCACCAGTACCTGCCCATTGCCCAAAACGCTCCGACAACCACATCGCCCCCCGCCACACCGACAGCAACAACAAAATGAGCAACAAAGCCGCTGCTCCCAATTGAAGCCATTGCAGCAAAGGCGATTGCAGGGTAGCGTCTGTTTTTAAATAGGCCAATGGCTTGCCTCCTATGGCCAGCGGAAAATCGGTAGGCGCGTCTGTTATCTGCACCTGGGTGGGAATGGCCGCATCCGCCGGAAAAGGGCCGGTGGCTTCATTTTCTAATAAATAGCGCAGGGGAGTCAGCACTGCCAGAGTGCCTTCGGCCACGGATTCCTGGAAATACATAAACCAGCCCGAGGGCAGGTGCAACAAAGATCGGCCGTTTTTGTCGCGGAAGTTCTTCAAATCAGCGGGATGGAGGAGTGCCTTGTTGTTCGACCAAAAGACCAGCGAGTCGGCGATCCTGAAAAAAACCGTATTACTTTGAGCCGCTATTTTTGCGGGGACTTCTGTTTTGGCACTCCATTTCCCCGATTGCTTGCGCGCCCATTCAACGGCTGCCCATTCTTCTGCCTCGGCTGTGGCGGCTATACGTTCCGCATATTGAGGCAACAACGTTGTAACATCATTCCCCCTGCCTGCGCTAATCACAATGGCCAGCAATATCAACAAGGCAAAAACATACAAAAACAGCCTTTTCATTCAACCAGATTCAAAATATTAAGCAGTGGAGGATAAAATTCAAAAAATTACCATGACGTTTCCTTCCCTTCGGATCCCGAAAAAGTCACAGATATAGAAAGACGATGAAAATTCCGTGCCAATTTTACCCGCTCCCCCCAATTACTTTCCTCCCCGCCCTACTCATCACTCATCTCTCATCACTCATCACTCATCACTCTCTCAAAACTTGTCAGATGCCGTGCCTGTCCCACCCAGTCTTCCTTAAAAATGCGGGCCGGGCTGACATCCAACGATTTAGCAATGGTCACCACCTGATCGTCGTCCCAATTGCTGATGTCCCGGAACGTATGTACATCGAGGGCGAAAAGTTGTTGCTCTAAGAAGGGAGAAATGCCATTCACCAGCTTCAGATCATCATGTTGCTCCGGAGCGGCCGGGCCGCCTTTGCGGTCGTTTTGGACACGTCGGGGGCTACTGTTGGCGGGCTGCCGATGCTGCACGATTTCCAATTGCAGATTCTCCACTTCGATGCGGGCTGTCTGCAACTGTTCGTTGATGGCTATACGCTCAACATCCGCCCGCTGTGCCTGTTGCTCGGCAGCCAGCAGTCGCTGTTGCAGGTTTTGGAAATCGCGGTACAGGGTTTGCCAGGCCGCAATTTCTTCCCGCGCCTTAGTCAATTGCTCCTCAATTTCCTGATTGCGCAATTGCAACTGCCGACTGAGCAATTCAAGGGCATTGACCTGCTCGGCAAAACGCAGGGCCTTTTCCTCGGCTTCTTTCACCTGAACACTCTCGGCATTGATCGTATTGAGCTGGCCTTCGAGGGCAGCAGCATACTTACGAAAGTTGCCCAACTCGACATGGGTACGCCGAAATTCCGCCTCCCGAAGGTCGTGAAGGTGCTTCAGATGGGTGTATAACCGACCCAACGTATTGCGCTCCTGTTCCGCCCGGCTCAGGGCTTTGCGTACTGCGAGTTCGGATAGATATGCCCGCAAATACCATCCGGCCAAAATGCCGGAGACGGTGAAAGCAGCCCCTATTAACGCAAGAAAAGTATTATCAGAAATGAGTTCCGACATACACAGCTGTATAATTATTGACCAAAGGTAGCGTTTTTTATAATAGTGTATAAATTTTTTATGATTTTTGCATTTTTTTTGAATGTACCTTACAGCGGCTATTTCTCGAACACACGACTACTTAATACATAAAATATTGAATCACAATATCTTAGGAGAAAAATACATAAAAAGTGGTGCAAACTGCTTTTATGTACTAAAAAAAATATTTTTTTGCGTCCTTCCCTTTTTTTTTACTCCCTGTCCTTTGCAGGCCGAACAGTCTGTATCCGATTCCGTGCGTACACAATACGTTCATATTGACACCATTACATTTGAAGGAAACAAAAAAACCCGCATTAGAATGCTGTTGCGGGAGTTTGATGTGGCACCCGGTGACTCCCTGCCTTTCGACCAATTGATGCCCGTCTTAGAGCGCAATCGCCTGCGCCTGCTCAACCTCGGCCTGTTCAATGAAGCTAAAATTAATATCCGCAATTGGACATCCGACGGCCATCTGTCGCTCCATGTGGAACTGACACAAACCTGGTTGCTTTATCCCATTCCCCTCTTCGATCTGGCAGATCGCAACTTCAATGTTTGGTGGGACGAGTTCAACCATTCCCTTCGCCGCGTGAACTATGGCATAGATTTGACGCACCTGAATCTGACCGGTCACGTTGACCAGTTAAAACTGAAAGCACAGGGCGGTTTTAGCAATCGCTACGAGGTGTCCTACCGACTGCCGCCCTTAGACAAAAAACAAACCCTCTCCCTGAACGCCCACCTGGCTTTCAGTCGCTCGCGCGATTTGGCTTATACAACCGGTGGCAGTAAATTGCTTTTTCGGCGTGTCAACGATGTGTGGCAAATCCGTCACTGGAATGCGACAGCACGTCTGACCTGGCGACCCCGGCTGCTCACATGGCATGCCCTTGAACTGGAATACCGCCGAACAAATATTGCTGATACGGTGGCCCGTTACATCAACCCGGATTTTTTTTTAGACAGTGCACGGCAGCAGCGGCATACCAGTTTGATTTATAACCTGCGCAGCGACCACCGCGACTTCCAACCTTATCCCACAAAAGGCTGGGCCTTTACGGGAGAATTACGCGTCAATGGACTATTGCCAAGCGATAACTTTCGCCTTTCCCGCCTCTATGTCCAATACGCCCGCTACTTTCAGGTAGGCAAAAAGAGCAGTTTCGAGGCCATCGCAGCAGGACGCGTGAGTTTTCCACGTCGAAAACCACCCTATTTCAACAACCAGGCCCTCGGCTACGCTAACAACTTAGTGCGCGGCTACCAGTACTATGTGTCGGATGGATTGGACTATGTGCTGCTCAAAAATTCGCTGCGGCTACAGGTGTTCGATCAGCTGCTGCACTTTGGCAAATGGATGCCTTTTAAAGCGTTTAAAACCATGCCCCTGCGGATCATGCTCTTAGCAAGTACCGATTTTGGCTATAGCAATGACCCCTATTACACCGAAGCCAACCCCTTAGTCAATACCTGGCTCTGGGGCTATGGCCCCGGCCTCGATCTGGTGGTCTATTACAATAAAACCTTCCGAATAGAGTGGATTCGCAACCGACTGGGCGAGTTCGGGTATTTCATCACCATTAATACCAGCATTTGAGCAGATGCACGCACCTGCTAATTCTTTAATATGGCAGCTCCACGCAATAACACAACCTCTCAAGCCTTGTATAAAAATTTCATCGGCGGAAAATGGGCGGATGCCGACCGCACCGGGGAAGTAATCAACCCCTGCACCGAAACCGTTATAGAGCGGGTACCTTTGGGAACCTCTTCCGACCTGCAACAAGCCATTGAAGCAGCCCATAACGCCTTTAGCGGATGGAAAAGTGCCAATGCCTGGCAGCGCAGCGACCTGCTGCGCAAAGTGGCGACGCTGATGCGGGAAGGCGCAGCCGACCTGGCAGCGGTCACTGTGGCAGAAGCCGGGAAACCGCTGGCCGAAGCCACCGGCGAATGGCTGGTGGCCGCCCAGTTCTTCGATTGGTACGCCGAAGAGGGAAAACGCGCCGGTGGCCATACGTTGTTGGCCAATCGCAACAATAAGCGCATGATGGTCATTCACCAGCCACTGGGCGTGACCGGCATCATCACGGCGTGGAACTTTCCGGTCTGGAACTTAGCACGTGCCTGGGCTGCTGCATTGGCCGCCGGATGTACCATTGTGGCCAAACCCTCCGAGTACACCCCACTGACCGCCATGCAGCTCATGGGGCTGATCGAAAAAGCAGGCATTCCGCCGGGCGTGGCCAATTTGGTGCTGGCCGATGCCGATATGGTGGGTCAGGCCCTGCTCGACCATCCGGCTGTGCGCAAAATACACTTTGTGGGCAGCACCCGCGTGGGCAAAATCCTGATGGACGGCGCTTCGCGCACCCACACTAGGCTGTCTTTGGAGTTGGGGGGAAACGCGCCCTGCATCATCCTGCCCGATGTGGACATCCCCGCAGTGGGCGCTGCTGCTGCCTTGGCAAAGTCGCGCAATTGCGGGCAGGTATGCGTGTCGCCCCAGCGCTTTTTGGTGCACCGCAGCGTTTATGCCGATTTTTGCACGGCTACCGCAGCGGCCCTGCAACAATTGCGCCTCGGCAACGGGATGGACCCGGCTACTCAGCTTGGCCCCCTCATCAATGCCCGCCAGCGCGACCACGTGGCGGCTACTGTGCAGGACAGCCTCCGGCAGGGGGGTACTCTGCTGTGTGGCGGCCAGCGTCCGGCGCACCTGCCGACGGGCTATTTTTATGAACCCACCTTAGTAAGCGATGTGGAACCGCACCACGCGCTGTTCCGCCGGGAAATCTTCGGCCCGGTGATGTCGGCAACGCCTTTCGATCACCCCGATGAGGCCATTGCCTTGGCCAACGATACCGAATACGGGCTGGCGGCCTACCTCTGGACCAATGACCTGAAGGCTTCTGTGCGCATTTCCGAAGCCTTAGAGTTTGGGATTGTGGGCATCAACGAATGGGCGGCCCACGCGGTGGAGGCCCCCTTTGGCGGTTGGAAACAAAGCGGACAGGGCTACGAGTGCGGCGCAGAAGGTTTATACGAGTATTTAGAAAAAAAATTGATCAGTACAGGTGTTTAGCCGTGAAAATCAGTTTTTTATAAAACAAATAAATTGGCAAGTGAACCCATGTCCGACAAAATTGCTGCTTTAATGACCCGGCTCTACGGGTTTTCGGCAACCGCCCGCCCCCTGTCCGGCGAACGGGACCTGAACTTTCACCTCACCACAACCGACGGTCAGCAATACCTGTTAAGGAACGTGTAAAAAACAAGTTGTCAAATTGTGTACCGAATGAGGTAGTTCCATTTTGGGCATTTTGAATCAAAAGTAACGAATTGTTGAATCTGGTTTGTGAAGTCCTTATCAACAGTTCTTT
>WBZP01000965.1_pt1 | contig 37259 bp, 26 predicted proteins | sample 5204301 | NCBI WGS metagenome assembly WBZP01 (sample SAMN12412401, study PRJNA552823) | activated sludge metagenome | isolation source: activated sludge from nitrification reactor of wastewater treatment plant... | place: USA: Pennsylvania | collected 2017 | reverse complement strand
GATGCTTTTGCCGCAGCAGCTCGACGATTTTCTGATCCGAGTACGGATTCTTACTATTTTCGCCGCTGACCAGGGTCTTGATGAAGCCCTTCACCGACTCCGAGGCGATGTCGTCCTGCCCACCCTCGCGGTTGATGCCGATGTTGAAGAAATACTTCAGCTCGAACAGCCCCTGCGGCGTGTGGACGTACTTGTTGGCGGTGGCGCGGCTGATCGTCGACTCGTGCATGCCGATGTCGTTGGCCACGTCGCGCAGGATGAGCGGTTTTAAACAGCCAGCGCCCTTTTCAAAGAAGTCGCGCTGAAACTTGAGGATCGACTCGGTGACCTTGATGATCGTGCGCTGCCGCTGCTGGATGCTGTCGATCAGCCACTTCGCCGAGCGGAGTCGCTCCTGCACGTATTCCCGGGCCGCCTTGTTGTCCTTGTCCTTGTCTTTCATCGTCTCGAGGTAGTAGCGACTGATGCGCAGCTTGGGCATGCCGTCGTCGTTTACCGCCACGAAGTACTTGTCGCCGACCTTGTGGATGTAGACATCGGGCGTGATGTACTGCGGCTGCTCGGTACTAAACTCACGACCCGGACGAGGATCGAGTCGTTGAATGTCCTTGGCCGCTTCGTACACATCCTCGACGTCGACCTTGAGCTTCTTGGCGATCTTGTCCCAGTTCTTCTTTTCTAGGTCCGCCATATGCTCAGTCAGCATCTTGACGAGCACTTCGTCGTCGATGCCCTGCATTTCGGCCTGCACCAGCAGGCACTCTTGCAGGTTGCGCGCTCCACAGCCCCACGGATCGAACCGCTGCACTCGCTTGAGCGCCCGCTCGGCGATTTCGAGGCTGACTTCACACTCCTCGGCGACCTCGGCCAGCGGTGGATCAGTGAAGTAACCGTCCGAGTTAAGGCTTCCGATGATGTATTGCGCGACGACCTCTTCCTCTTTCGAGGGACGGGCCAAGCGCAGTTGTTCCATCAGGTGATCTTCGAGGGACCGGCTACTGCGCAGCGTCTGTCCCGCCGAAGGCATCTCCTCGCCATCGGGCCGCTCGATTGCGGGCAGCGTCGGTGCTGTGGCGGAATTCTCAAGGAACGTCGTCCAATCGACCTCATTTGTCGGCTGGCCATCGACCGGCACTTCCTTGCCTGCTTCCGACGTTTCCTTGGCGACCGGTTGTGCGATCGGCTGCTCCGTCTCTCCGATCGACTCCTCATGGTCCGTCGGCTCATCGCGCAGGTGTTCAGTATCGGTATCGCCTGCGTCCTCGAGAAGCGGGTTCTCCTTTAGTTCTTCTTGAACTTGCTCGACGAGCTCGGTCCGCGCCATCTGCAGCAGCTTGATCGCCATCTGCAGTTGGGGCGTCATGACCATCGACATTTGCTGTCGAATGCTCTGTTCCATCTTCATGGACATGGCGACTTTCGTCCTCCGACCTTCTGAAACCAGGCTACACCGTGAGAGGCACGGGTACTAGCTTGATTAATCACTAGCGGTATACATCTTGCATGCAAACAAAGACAAGCGCTTGCGGTCGGGACTTGACGACTGGCAGGATTCGACGCTGGCGGGAGAGAAATCGCGGCGACGCGATGGGATGTCGCCGGGCTGGCACTACTCAGCTTGAAAAGACGTCTTCTCGATGAAGAAGCGGTTTTGCTTGGTGATCAGCCAAAACAGGTACAGGCCGAAGGTGAGGGGCACCAGGATCGCCTGAAGCATCAGGACGAACAGCTCTCCGCCCTCGCCGGTAAAGTCGCCCCGGTAGCGTCGGCTGCCGATGTAGACGCCGGTGTTCTTCATGAAGAACTTTTCTAGGTTGACCTGGAACCACGGCAAGTAGATGCCGAAGGTGATCATGGTCAGGAAGCCGCCGAGGAGGAAGGTGCCGACCAGACCGCCACCGGTGCCGACGAAGTCGAGCTTGCCGATTTCCTGTTCGCCCTTGAGGATGCGGGTCTTGTCGTAGAAGCGCTTGCGCATGTCACATGCTGCCCAGGCCGAGTAGATGCCGAAGGTGATGCTGGTGAGTAGTCCGTTAATGAGCATCGGCACAAACAGCTCACCGCCCTTGCCGGTGTAATCGAGACGATAGCGGGTGCCATCGGGGGCGACCGCCTGGCTGTTGTTCATGAAGTAGCGCATGACGTTGGCGACGTACCACGGGCCATAGATGCCGAAGGTCAGGCCCACCAGGATCGCCGAGAGAAAGACCTCGACGAAGCACAGGAAGCCAGTGCCCGTAAACTCGGGGGTGAGGACACCACTCGGCGTATGGATACGCACGCGTGAGTAGAAGTAGCGCTGCGCCCCGGCGACGATCCACGGATACGCCAGACCGGCGGTGATGATGAGCAGGAGCATGGCGAGGATGCCGCTGCCAATGATCTCGGTTGGCTTGCCGAGGTATTCCATGCGCACGTGGGGGGAGGCTCCCCCCGTGGCCGTCGCCCCTGGTATTGGCGCTAGCTGTGCCTTGATGTCCTGTGGAAGCCCGCTGTCAGTCTGCATACCTGTCTCCCGATGATGGTGCCTTGCGAACGGCGGAGCCTTTGATGCGTCAAAGTGCTTACCCAAACCGCCATTCGCGACGTTATCGGACAGTATCCAGCGCTTAGAGAGCGGAAAACAGCGCTTTTGTCGAAGTTACTGTTCTTCCTCTTCTGTCGCCGGATCTTCGTCTGAACCTGTGCAGAAGTTGGGGCGCTTTTTGTTGGCTTGCAGGCTCCGTACGGGCCCAAGGGGGGGAATGCTGGTTCGCCGCTGCTTTTGCACCTCGATCCGACGGTCGATGAGCAGCTTGGGATAGCGGCCACCGGGCAGCTTCGCGAGCTGCTCCATCAGTTTGGTCCAGCTTTCGTTCGGTAGCGACGGCTCCGGTAGAAGCGCAATCAGCGCGATCAGCTCATCCACCTTCGTCGGATCCGGCTTGGGCTGACTCAGTTCATCGATGAGCGTTGGCATCAGCACGTTGTCACGCATCAGCGGTCCGTCCGCTGGATCGTGCTGACAGTACTGCAGCCGGGTCGACAGCCGCACCAGCAGCGGTTCGATCGTTGGTCTTGGGCTTCGAAAAGTCGACCGCAGCGCTTTTTCGAAGATGCCTCGGCTCTTGCCCAGGTTCGACACGACGAAGCCAAACACCCGCACGCGGCACTCCGAATCGCAGGCGGTGCCGGCCAGATATCCTTCGACATACGCTTGGATGCGGGACCGTAGCGCCTTGTCGGCTTCGGTGTCGGTGGCAAGCTCGTTACTGGCCACTGCCAACGACAGCGTTGCCACGAGCCGGGCGCCGGCATTTTTTGACATCACTTTGTCGATGCGATCCCAGATGCGGCGCTCGTAGAGATCGTGCAGGAACGGTGAAAACAGCCCGACCAAACGGAACAGGTTGGGATAGACCGCTCGCTCGTCGGCCATCAGGTTGACGGGTGAACCCGGATCGTCCAGGGCGCTGGGGTCTTCCAGGTTGTCCATCATGGTCAGCGCCAGCGCCGCCGACCGCTCGGACATTTTGTCGGTACTACACTGCGAGACGAGCTGGGACGACACACCGTAGCGCTGCTCACAGGTCACAACGTACGCGGCCTCGAGCCGCCGGTAGTACTGCTCGTCTTTCCGATCGATGTTCGTCAGCACGCTGCGCATGTACTCGGGATTGTCGCGACCCAGCTCTAGCGCATACGAAACGGCGACGTCGGGTTCCAAAATACTTCCGCGCAGCAGAGACAGAAGGACGCCATAGCGCTGCTCGACGGTATCTCCACCGCGAGCGGTCAGCGTCTTCAGGTTTTCCGACAAGATTTTGGCTCGTTCGATCCGCCAGCTATTGTCGGCCTGCTCTCGCGCAATTTTCATCTGCGCTTCCGCTTGCTTCTTCTGAAGCTCGCCCTGGTTGCACTGATACGTCGAGGTGACCGCCAGACCGGCGATGCCGATCACGAAGCTGGAAACGACGTTGGTGTTGGCCGAAACAAACTCAGCCAAGCCGCTGCGCGGTTTTGCTGCTGGAACGGTTGCTACCACTGGAACTGTGATGGCTGGCGGAGGCGAGGCAGGTGGCGGGCTTGGAGGAGCGGCAGCAAGGTCAGCACCGGCATGATCCGCTGGCTGGCCGCTCGGCCGCGAGAGGTTGTGTGAGCCACGGCCTTTGGTCGATCTCCCCATTCAATTTCAGTATCTAACCGCGGCCCGGGCCGGTAAAGCGCCACGCGCTATCGGGAGATGAGATAGGTCAACAAGTCGCCGGTGACGCGCTGGCGGACCTGCTCACTCTGGTCCATCCGCTCCAGAGCACGCAGGAGCGCTCGCTCGGCCCCCGCAGGCTTGTGCTGTTCAAAGAAGTGCACCACATCTTCCCGGTGAGAGGCCCGCATCCGCCCAAGCGCTTCGACCACCCGAGACACTCCCATGTCTCCGAATCGCTCCCGCAGTGTCGACCAGTGTTGCTTTAGGAACTCCCACGCCGCCTGTTGCGAGTGACGGAAGGACAGCAGTTGCGACACGATCGCCGACACCGCTTCCTGTGGAATCGTCCCCTGAATAATCAGGTTGAGGGTGCGATCGGTGAGTGTGGGCAAACGGAATTGCGAGAGCGTGTGTAGGTAGCGGGCGACTTCTTGCGGCGTCTTGTCGGCCGCCTTGCGCGCTTGAAAGGTCTCGACCCAGCGATCGTAGCGGGTCTCGTCACCAAACTTCGCGGCAATCGCTACAAACGATCCGGCCAAGTTGGGATCGACCGCACGGGGATTGGCCTGCTCCGCTGCGGCAAACTGCTCGGCGGTGCTGATCACGGAGGCCACCCGCGCCATCGAAGCCAGCGTGCCGATGCAGATCGCACGACGCTGGATATCGTTTTGTGGCTCACCTGCGAGCGGGGCAAAGCCCAGGGACTGAAGTTGTGGCGCGAACCACTGTTCGGCTAGCTGACGTAGCTTGCGTCGGGCCTCTTTGTCGCCCGAGTCTTTGACGATCAGGTCGAGGGCGTCGAGGCGCTCGGCGAGGACGCGCAGCACGTTGTGATTCTGCGTCGAAGAACAGGCCGACAGCACCGCGACAAAGCTGGTGATCGACACACTGCCATTGCGAACCAGCGCCCACTGATCTTCGAGCAGGCCGACCTGTTCGACCGGTGACAACACCGAGGTCGCGAGCGGCAGCAGCTTGGCCAACGTTTTTTCGGCGATCCGCTGACGATAAAAGCCGATCTCGTCTTGGTTTCCGTAGATCCAGCGAATCGTCCCCTTGCTTGGCAGTTCGACCCGTTCTGCTCGTCGGTCGAAGATAAAGCGATGCGCTTTGACCCCTTCGTCATCGGCATAGCGCACCGTCATGGGGATGCTCCAAATCTGATCGCCGGGCTTGCTGTGCGAGTCGGAAAAGAAGCGTTCTTGATGTAGCTCCACCAGCGTGGTTCCGGCTTCTTCGACGAGCGCGATATCGACCACCGGATAGCCGGCCTGCGCCACCCAGGTGTGCATCAGCGTATGGACCGGCAGCGAGCTGGCTTTTTCGAGTGAGCGCCACAGATCGGGCCCGCACGCGTTGCCGTACTGGAACTCTTTCATGTAGCTGCGAAGGCCCTCGCGGAAGTGATCTTCACCGAGGAAGTTTTCAAGCATCCGCATCACCGCGCAGCCCTTTTGATAGGTGATCGAGTCAAACATCTCGATCGCCTCATCCGGCGTCTCGACCGGCGTCCAGATCGGGTGAGTGCTGTGGAGCGCATCGTCGAACAGCACGCGGCTCTTGTCCTCGATGAAGTCGTTCCAGACCTCGTAGCTCGGATTGATCGCGTGGCAGGCTTTGTGGGCCATCCACTCGGCGAACGCTTCGTTGAGCCACAGGTCGTCCCACCAGCGCATGGTCACGACGTTGCCGAACCACATGTGCGCCATCTCGTGGGCGATCACCAGCGCGATGACTTTTTCCTGTCGCCACGAAGCGCTGCCGGGCTCCATCAGCAGCAGGTTCTGACGGAACAGCACCAGGCCGATGTTTTCCATCGCGCCCGCATCGAATCCCGGCACCGCGACCTGATCGTACTTGCCGAACGGGAAGGGGAAATCGAAGTACTCCTCGAACCACGGTAGGACGCGGCTCGTGAAGCCCTTGGCAAAGTGAGTCTGTTTGCCTTTGCCGCTGGGAGCGTAGACCTTGAGTGGCACATCACGCACGTAGTCGGCTTGCTCGGCTTCGAAGTCACCGACGACGACTGCCGCCAGATAAGAGGACACCGGCTTGGTCTCGGCAAACTCGAAGACCTGCTCGCCATGGCTCGAAAACTGATTCTGGAGGACACCATTGCTGAGCGCGGTGACGCCGGGGCCGGTGCGCAGCGTCCAGCGGAGCCCTGCTTTGAAGGCGGGCTCATCGAAACAGGGGAAAATCGCACGGGCATCGGTGGCTTCGCACTGCGAGCACACCGCACTGTGGACACCGTCGGCACCCAGATACAGACCATGCATGCTCGGTGCCAGTCGTCCCGAAAACACCAGCAACGCCCGAGCCCGTCCAACCGGTAGCGGCCGTTCCAGCAGCAGCGTAACCGTCTCTTGCTCAGGTTGGTAGCTCACCAGGGCGCTGTCGGTTTCTCCGAACATTGCGCTTACTTCAGCCCGTGTCACCTCTAGGTGGCGCGAGTGGAGGACGATGGCCTCCGTCTGGGAAGTGATCTCCAGTTCGATCGTGACCGTGCCGGAAAACTCGACGCGGCTTGGGTCGGTGCTGAGATCGATGTGGTAGGAGAGAGGACGAACGTGAGACGGCAGTCGAAATGCGCGGGCGCTCATAGATTCTGAGACATTAACGCAGCTTGAGTTTGCCTCCGCGAAATTTGTGTAGAGTTCGTCAAGTTCCCTTCTGGTTCTGGCTAGCTTCTTTTGGAGATCGAGATGGTATCGGCACATCCTTCGGCAACAGTAGGCCTAGCGATTGCACTCAAGCGTCGTCGGGCGGCGTTGAATCAGGCATTGACGGATCGGCTGGGGGGTCGAGCGTTGCTGGTATCCGCAGGGCGGGCCCCATCCCGGAACTATCCAGACAACACCCATGAATTTCGAGCCAGCAGTCACTTTCTGTTCCTGGCGGGCGTGCCGATTGAGGGCGCGGTGCTGCTGCTAGCCGGCGGACAGTCGACGCTGTTTGTCCATCGCAGCACCGAAGCGGACGCGCTGTGGCACGGCGAGACCGCGAGCCCGGAGTCGATTCAAGCGGCTACCTCCGTTGATCAAGTTCGTTATTTGGATGAACTCGATGGCGTCACCGCTTCCTTACCGGGGCTTTTGCATCTGCCCCTGCGGACCAGTCCAGCGTCAGCCAGCGCGGACGAGTTGCGGCTACTCGACGCGGTGATCGCACTGCGTCTTTGTCATGATGACCAGGGGATTGCGGAGATCCGGCGGGCTGCGGCGGTCACGGTGCGTGCCCATCGTGCGGGTATGGCGGCGACTCGTCCGGGCGTACGGGTCAGCTCGGTGCGGGCCGCGATGGAGCGGGAGATCCTCGCCGAAGACTTCACCAACGCCTACGGCAGCATCGTCACCACGAGCGGTGAGGTGCTACACACTCGCGAGCGGCGTGGCATCTGCGGCCCAAGTGACCTTTTGTTGGCGGACGTTGGGGCAGAAAGCGACCTAGGATGGGCCAGTGATGTGACCCGTACCTGGCCGACCGGCGGAACGTTTTCGCCCAGCCAGCGCGCTGTCTACGATCTGGTGCTCGAGTCGCAGCTTGCCGCGATCGCCAAGGTCCAGCCGGGGGTTCGTTATCGCGACATCCACCTTGCTGCATGTCGGGTCTTGGTCTCGGGCCTGCGCGATTTGGGTCTGCTGGTGGGGGAGATCGACGGCCTGCTCGAACGCGGCGCGCACGGGCTGTTCTTCCCTCATGGCATTGGTCACCTGCTCGGCCTGGACGTCCACGACCTGGAGGACTTCGGCGATCGTGCCGGTTATGCGCCCGGTCGAACGCGGAGTGAGCAGTTTGGGCTGTGCTACCTGCGGCTCGATCGAGACCTGTTGCCCGGCATGGTGGTCACGATTGAGCCCGGCCTCTATTTCGTTCCCGCAATCTTGCGGAGCGAGCGGCTGTTGGCCCCGCTGCGTGGCGATTTCCGGCCGGACAAGCTCGCGCAATTCGCCGATGTCCGGGGCATTCGCATCGAGGATGATGTGCTGGTCACCGACAGCGGCTGTGAGGTCTTGACCGCAGCGCTGGAAAAGCGTGCGGATGACATTGAGGCGCTTGTGGGTCAATCCTCCTCGGCTTGCTGATTGGCGTTGTGAGGGGTGGTGGTAGACTGCGCGTATGTTTGGACTCGGGCCCACCGAACTCATTGTGATCTTGGTCATCGGGCTGCTCGTCCTCGGACCGGAGCGGATTCCCGCCGTGGCAAGCAGCCTCGGCAAGGCGATCCGTAGTTTCCGCCGAGCGACTCGCGACCTGCGAGACCAGATCGATATCGAAGACGATGTACGTCGTCCGTTTGAAGACCTGCGCGCCGCTCTGCGCGATGAGCCGCCGCCGCCCCCGCCGTTCGTGTCGCCGACGATTGCGCCCCCGCTCGACCCGCCAATGGCGGTTCCCGTTCACGGTGACGATGCAGCCGAGCCGGTGGCGACACTGACTCCACTGGAACCAGGCGTGACTTCACTGGTTCCTGGGTCAGCGCCAGGCGCAATGGATGGGATGGGTGATCCACCACCGGGCGGAGTTTCGCCGCATGAATCACCAATCCCGGCGACAGCAGAGCCGGTCTCCGTTTCCCAGGGTTCGTCCATCGAGGGCAGTAAGTAAATGAGCGAACACGCCGAGGCCTTGGACTTGGAACCTGGGGTCGCTGAAGAGCGACGGATGCCGTTTCTGGAGCACCTCGCCGAGCTGCGCGATCGGATTCGCAACGCGGTCATTGCCATCGCGCTGGCGGCGGTCGGCTGTTATTTGGTCCGGGGCGTGCTGTTTCAGCTCATGGCCAGGCCGCTGCTCACCGCATTTATGATCGCGAAGAAAAAGGGCGTTGCGGGACAGCTCATCTTCACGAGCCCGGTGGAAGCGTTCTTGGTGCTACTCAAGACCGCGCTGGTGTCAGCCATCTTTGTGGCCTCGCCGGTGATCTTTTATCAGCTCTGGGCCTTCATCTCGCCTGGGCTGTACTCCCACGAAAAGCGCTGGGCCCTGCCGTTTGTGGTGGTCGCAGTCGGCCTGTTCGTCGGCGGAGGGCTGTTCTGTTACTACTTCGTGCTGCCACCCGGCTACGAGTTCTTTCTCACCGCCGCCACGGACGCGAGCGTCCAGCTCATGAAGGAGATCGGCTCCGACATTGCGATTGCTGACGCGGTGCAGATTCGGCCGCTCATCAGCATGGAAGAGTACTTCGGCCTGACGCTGATGCTCTTGCTGGTCTTCGGCGTGGTCTTCGAGCTGCCGCTGGTGCTGTCGGTCCTGGCGATTCTCGGCATCGTCTCGGCCAAGTCGCTGTGGCGTTTCAATCGCTACGCCATCCTGATCTTCGCCATCGCCGGTGCCGTCCTCACCCCAGGCGACCTAGTGATCGGCCAGCTAGCCATGGCAGGCTCTCTCACCGTCCTGTACAACCTGAGCATCTGCATCGCCTGGCTGGTCGAACGCAAGCGCACGGCTGCCTCTCAGTCCGATGACGAAGACCCCAGCGACCCATCCCCCAGCACCACCGCCCTACAAAAACTCGACCCCCCCTAACCGCCCACTGAGCAAGCGTCAGCGAAGCGAGCTCCCCCACGAGCGAGCGTCAGCGAAGCGAGCTCCCCAAAGCCGAGCGAGCGTCAGCGAAGCGAGCCACCCCAAAGCCCAACCCGAGCGAGCGAAGCGAGTCTTCAGCGCAAAACCGTCACGAGCAGGCCCGGCTGCAAGGCGGGAGGAGGGAGCTGCCTTCTGGCAGTGACCGACGACCAACGCGGCAGACGCGCCGCGCAGTAGGTTTTGCTAGAACCGGAGGCCGACGCCGGCGCTGATGGTGTGCTGCGCGCCAGAGACATCCTTCGGGCAGACGGTGGTGCCATCAGCAGCATCGGAGCGGCAGGCGGCCGCCGAGCCGGAGGGCGCTGCACCGATCTTGGTCGGGAAGTCGCTCGGGCCGAACTGGCCATCGCCGTTCTTGTCGAAGCCGTTGTCCACTCCCGCACCCGTGAAGGCATACGACACCGTGACGGAGATGATGGCGTAGTGGAAGTTGATGCCGCCAAACACGCGCCAGCGGAAAATGTCGCCCTGGGTGGGGAACACGACCTTCTGTGCCAAGGCATCCGATGCCGAGATGGCGGTCGAGCCGGGAACCTGACCTCGGTATAGGTCGACGTTCGGGGCGGTGTCGACAACCTGGCTGCGGACAATCGACCACAGACCGCCACCACCAACGTACGGCTCCAAGGTGAAGGTGCCGCCGACTCCGAAGGCCTTCGACATCAGGCCTTCCGCCGTGATGATCGTCATATCGACCTGCGGCGTCCCAGCGAGGCGAGTGACCGTCGCACGAGCAGCCAGCGAGGGAATCGGGATGTCGTGGTAGCCCTCGTGCAGCGCCAACTTAAAGTAGCCGTTCAGGCCGTAGATGCCCGACTGCACCAGGTTCGAGCCGCCGAAGCCAAGCTCGACACCAATCGGGAATAGCAGCGGCCAGATGCCCTTGCGAATCATGATCGAGGCAACCGGCAGGAAGCTGCCGCTGACGTGCCTGACACCGCCTTGGGTTTTGGTGCCGTCGGGCTGTGCGAAGCCGCCCCAGTACGGTGCCTTGTCCTTGATCGACGTCGTGGCCACATCGAAGGTGAAGTGGAATCCCGAGTAGCCAACCGTGTCGGCTGGATCGAGTCCCGGCACCGCCATGACTGCCGAAAGTTCGGACAGGAGCGACCGATACATCGACTGCTCGTACAGCGTCGGATCGTAGCTCTGTCCCGAAATCGGCTTCCGTGGAGCGATCAGACACTCGACGGAGAGGTCATTCGATACCTCGGTGGATTGGTTCGGGCAGGATGCTTGCGCATTCCCGCTCTGAGCCAACATACCCAGCGCAATTGCGCCCGCAACAACAGCCTTGGGTGAACGATAGAGGTTACGCATGCTCGCAAATGAGTGTACGACTTTCAAAATTCCCGTGTCAATCAGCGCTCTCGTCGCGACGGGCGGCACGGAATCGCTGGGGTTTTCGGTCGTATCGAAAAGCAAAGCCTCGACGAGAATTCGACGCGCTGGTGTATAGTTCGGCCATGAGCACGGCTTCTGACGAAAGCGGAGTTCCTTCTTCGTCTGCTGGCGAGGCAGTAGTAGCCCCAGTGGCCCCGCCCGCAGTCCCTGTGGCTGAACCCCCGGCAGCCCCTGTGGCGGTCACCTATGGCGAGATCCTTTATGAGGTACGCGCTGGGGTCGCTCAGATCACACTCAACCGGCCCGAGCGGCGCAATCCCATCGGTGCGAGCACTGTCGGTGAGCTGTTACATGCACTCGACCGTGCGAAGCGCGATCAGTCTGTCAAAGTGGTGGTGCTTACCGGCGCGGGGAAGATTTTTTCGGCGGGCGGCGACTTGAATCAAATGGGCGGCGGCGGCAATCCCCTGCAAGCCGGACCCTCCGAAAACCGCCTGGCAGGCACGTTTGTCGATCTCAACCTGATGCTGACCGGCCAGGGCATTGGCAAACCCACGATCGCCAAGGTCAACGGTCACGCGATGGCCGGTGGACTCGGCTTGGTGGTCGCTTGTGACTTGGCGATTGCTGCCGACGACGCGCAGTTTGCGACCCCCGAGATCAACGTTGGGTTGTGGCCGATGATGATCATGGCGACGATCTTTCGGAACGTGCCGCGCAAGCGAGCGATGGAGCTGATCCTGACCGGCGATCGCGTCGATGCGGCGGCTGCGGAAAAGATGGGCCTTATCACCCGGGCGGTGCCGCGAGATCGACTCGATGCCGAGGTCCAGGCGTTGTGCGACAAGCTCTGTCAAAAGAGCCCGCTCGTCATGCAGCTTGGGGTCGACGCCTTCCATAAGATGCAGGACATGGAGCTAGAGCCCGCGCTGCGATTTCTCGAAGGCGAGCTGATTCGAGTGCTCGGTACCGAGGACGCAGGAGAGGGGCTGATGGCGTTTTTGCAGAAGCGCAAGCCCGAGTGGAAGGGGCGGTAGCCCGAGGTACAGCTCGTGCCCGCTGCAACTGGCATTTCGTCGATTTCGGCGCTGCTCGCGGCGCTGTGCGCGGTGATCGGCGGCGCGGTGCTGCTGTCCGGGCGGCGGCGGCCGTCGCACCGCACCTTTCTGTATTTTTCGACGAGCCTGTTTCTGTGGCACCTGTTTTCGGTCTTTCTGAACCTGCGGGTACCGCTGGCGCTCGCGGCGCTGTTGTTTGTGCCGGTGTGCTTGCTGCTGTTCCTGCGAACGTGGTTGCGCGAGAGCGTGACCAGCGTTGACCTGCCGGCGCGTGGGGCCCCGCGAACCATTTTTGCGCTGCTGGTCCTGGGAGAGCTGTTGCTCTTCTATTCCTATTCGGTGAGCGGTGACCCGAGTCGGGCCTGGGCCGAGAAGATTCCGTACGTGCTCAAAGCGCTGGTGGTGCCGAGCCTGTATCTGGCGCTGAGCCCTCTGTGGCAGGTCTATCGACAGACGGTATCCCGCGTCGACAAGCGGCGGCTTTTGTACTTGATCGGCATGGGGCTGCTCGCGATCACCGTCACGGTCTGGGAACACCTGCCGACGCCGATCGGACGGGGTGGGGCGGCGCTCGGGACGGTGCTTTCGATCATCTATCTGTATTTTTTGCACCAGACGCTGTTTCTCGATCGGCTGCTCGACATCAACGAGCTGCTCGGGCGGGTGGTGGTGCTGTCGGTGTTCGTGCTGCTGCTATCGGCCGTGCACATGCTGCTGACCTCGATCCTGCATGTCGAAGCCAACCAAGTGGTGACGGTGGTGGCGTTCGTGATGCTGATCTTGTACGAGCCGCTGCGGCGGTTTCTCGAAGCCCAGGTCCATCGTTTGACCACCCGCGAGCGCTTCGAACAGATGCAGCGCCTCGCCGACTTAAAGAGCGCGCTGCCAAACGTCATCGAGCCCAGGGAAGCGGTGCGGGCGGTGCTGGCGGTGCTAGAGGAGACGCGGCGACTGACCACGGCGGCGGTGTATTTGCTAGAACCGGAAGGCAACGGCTATGAGCTGGCCGGGCACTTTGGCAGTCGTCCGATCGAGCGGCTCGATGCAGCGGCGCGCAGGCCACTTTTGGTTCGCCTGGTTTCGGCGCGGCAGCCGGTGACGCTCGAACAGCTTGAGCGCGAGCACGATCTGCTGACGGGACGACGCGGCACGGTGGCCGATCTGGAAGCGCTCGATGCGATTGCTCGCACGCTGGTCGAGCTGCAAGCCGGGGCGGTGATCGGCATCTATCCCAGCCGCAGCATCGAGTCTTCCCGACGGGCCTCTACGGTGAGCGGCGCACTTCTGCGGGTCAGTGAGGACAGCGCCTTTGTGCCGAGCGAGCAGCTCATCGGATTTTTGTGCATCAAAGATGATCGCTCACGGGATGCGTTCGCCTCGGCAGAGCTGGATATCCTCGCGGCAATTGCGGCGCAGCTTGGCATCACCGTCCAAAACTCGCAGCTCTACGAGCGGATGAAAGAGCGCGATCGGCTGGCGGCGATCGGACAGATGGCAGCGGGCCTGGCGCACGAGATTCGCAATCCACTTGGGGCCATCAAAGGTGCGGCGGAGTTCATTGCCCCCGATGCGGACGGTCGGCTGCCCGAGGATGCGGGGGATTTCGTGCGAATCGTCATCGAGGAGACACGGCGGCTCAATCGGGTGGTGTCGCAGTTTCTCGACTACGCCCGGCCTTGGCGCGGGGACGACAGCCCACTCGATGTGAGCGATGTCATCCACAAGACGGTGGTGGTGCTAAAGCAGATCATCGAAGAGCAGGCCTTGTCGCAGCCCGGTACGGTGTCGCCGACGATCGTGCTCGAGATGTTGCCCGACCTGCCCCAGGTGCGAGGCGATGCCGAGCAGCTTCGTCAGGTGTTTTTGAACCTGGCACTGAACGCTGTGCAGGCGATGGCCGACAAGACCGATGACACCGCGACACTGACCATCACCACCGCGCTCCGTCCGGTCGGGCGACTCGGCACCGTTTCGCAAAACATCGAGATTCGCTTCCAAGACAAGGGCTCGGGCATCGATCCGCAGGCGATGAAGAACCTGTTCATTCCGTTTTTCACCACCAAAGAGCGCGGCACCGGCCTTGGCCTCCCCATCAGCCAGCGCATCATCGAAAACCACGGCGGCTTCATCGAAGCCCGCAACCGCCCCGGCGGCGGTGCCACCTTCATCGTCGTCCTGCCGTGCATCTAGCGCAACCGGTCCGCACGGCGGCCCACTTTTTGTAAAACGGTGCGGGAGCGGCGCGCTGACAAGAGTTGGATTTTTCTAACGAGTGCATGAACGTCACCGCAGCGTTTGAACTTTGCAAACGGTGCGGTGACGCCGCTACGGCAGCGTTTGAACTTTGCCAACGGTGCGGTGACGCCGCTACGACACCGTTAAAACTCTGCAAAAAGTGCGGTGACGCCGCTACGACGCCGTTGGAACTGTGCAAAAGGTGTGGTAGCGCCGCTACGGCACCGTTTGAACTTTTCTACGGACCTCGGGGAGTTCCCGGCAGCGCTGGAACTTTTCATACGTGTCGGTAGCGTCGCTACGGCAGGTTTGGAACTTTGCAGACACCTTCGGGGAGTGTTCACGGCAGCGTTTGTCGAAGCGGGACCGCGTTTGGGCGGGCGTCTGCGCGAAAAGTGAAGCAGATGATCGTGTACGCAAGGCATCACTTCCGCTATCTCGGTGATGTGTTCTGCATATTCATGTCGTGCGCTCTCCGCGCTGTGTTGCCGATTCTGCTGGGGCTGTGGCTCTGCGGGTCTTCAGGCTGTGCCTCGATGAGCGTGGCCTTTATGCAGCCGCGTGCCGACGGTGCGGTGGAGTTTGTGCTGTTTGAGCGGAGAAATGTACCCGACCTCCGTGTCAAAGGCGGTGACGAGTGGGGCATGAAAGAGACGCTGACGGTGAGCCAGCTCATCCGCTGGCGCGAGGGGGGGCCGCTGCGGGTCTTGGGGAAGTCGATCCAAGTGACAGGTCCACGGCTCGGCTTTCTGCCGCTTCAGTTTGTGCCGGTGGAGTGGTGTAGTCCGCCGGGGAGTCCATTGGCGTTGGACGCCCGGCAGGTCGAGGGTGAGCAGGTGGTGTGGTGCAGTTGGAACGACCCAGCCACTGTGCAAAGTCGTGTCGAGGGGAGGGTTCCGTTTCAGCCTGCGCCACTGACAGCTCTGCGCTTCGATGATCCCGAATCCATCCGCAACGTCTATCCGCTCTCGGGTCAGCGAGCGGTGGTCGAGCGGAATGGGCGGGCCTGGCTGCTCGATGCGAGGACCGGGGCGGCGCGGCTGCTCATCGATCGAGAGGCCATGATGCTGGGGGCAACGCCTGAGGGAGATGTGCTGCTTTCCGTGGAGCACAAGGAGACGGTTCTGGTCCTCCAATCGGGGAAGGTGCTGCCGCTGGCGAAGACCGCTACGCAGGTGGTCGGGGGTTTCGGCTCGGTGTGGATTTTTGATGGCACCACCAAGCGCCTTTTGCGGGTGTCACCGGACGCGGAGACGGTCAGCGAGGTACCTCGGCCCATCGGGTTTGGGGACTTACTCGGGGCGGATGTGGCTGGCTGGCTATGGTTCTCATCGATGTCTGGGATCGTCAAAGCGGGGGAGCCACTGCCGGTGTGGCGCTGGAATCCGCAGACGGGTGAGCAGCGGCAAGTCGCGTTGCCGACGAACTAGGGTAGGCAGCAGCAGGCGTTAGCGGCGGAATCCGCGCTTGAGATCGTCGAGGTCGGCGTGGGCGTGGGCCAGCTCCAGGCGGGTCGCTTCCAGCTCGCGGGTCAGCTCGGCGATCCGCATGATCGCGGGCTTGACGGCGGCCTGAAGCTCCAGCTCGCGCTGATCGCGCTTTTTGAGCATGTCGGTGAGTCGCTCGATCTCTTTGCGCAGCGGACCTTCGGATGAGATCCGACCGGCTTCGCTGGCCTCTAGCTCGGCAATGCGGGCCTTGTGCTTGTCGAGCTGCTTGGTGGCTTCGGCAAGCTGGCGGGCGAGATCCTCACTGCGCAGATCGGTTTTCGTCGATAGCCGATCCCGCAGCTCTTTGCCCAATTCGTCAACCTTGGTGGTCAGCGACTCTTTGGCCTGGCCCAGCTCGGCAATCACATCGTGCAAGCGCTCGATTTCGTCCTGGGCTTCATCGCGGAGCCGCTTGGCCCGGTCTTCGGCTTCTTGGGCGATCCCGACTTCCCGCCGCAGCAGCGCTTGCTCCTCGATCATCTGTTTGACCTGCGCCCGCGACTGCTTGAGCGCATCGGTCGTCGCCGACATCATCGACAGGTCGGCGGACTCGGCCGCTTCTTCTCGCTCGACAAGCTGAATCTGGAGTCCGCCACAGCGAACCCAGTCTTGCGGCTTGAGCGGCTCTTGCTTGATCCGTCGACCGTTGAGCAGCGTTCCGTAGGTGGAGCCCACATCGGTGACTTCGTAGCCATTGTCTTCCCGACGCCGGAACACGACGTGATGACGAGACAGACGGCGATCATCACTGCGGAGGGTGTTGTCCTTGGCTCGACCCACGCTCACCGGCTGGCTCCCTAGCCGCAGCTCTAGGGTAAGCCCCTCCTCGGTGGCGATCACAAGACTCGCAGGCATAGCCCCCATCATATCGCGAGGTCTGCCCGCTGTGGATCCGGTAGGTGCTTAGTGGCGGGACACGCCGCGTCCGCGAGGGCGAGCGGCTTGAGACGAACCGAGTCCATCGTAAATCACGCTGCCATCCACCACCGTGAGTAGCACTTTGCGGCGCGGCAGATCGCTCGGTGACGGCTCTTTGTCATCGAGCACGAGCTTGCCTTCCAGGACCGTCAGGTCAGCCATCATGCCGACCGCGATCCGTCCGAGCCTGTCTTCGGCAAACGCGGCATAGGCGGCATCGCTCGAAAACAAGCGCACGGCTTCTCCGACCGAGAGTGCGTCCGCCGAGGGCTTGGCCGCAGGTGCTGTCATCCCTCGCCACAGCGCTGCATGCAGCGCGAGCCGGGGATCGGCTTCTTCCACTGGAAAGTCCGAGCCACCACAGACTCGCGCCCCGGCGTTGAGCAGCCCGCGCCAGGCATAGGCCAGTTTGCTGCGTTCGGGACCGAGTCTCTGACTTGCCCACGGTCCATCGCTTACCGCGTGCTGCGGCTGCATCGAAGCGATCACCCCGAGATCCTGAAACCGCCGGTGCGAAAGCACCTCTTCGCTGAGCACTTGGGCATGCTCGATGCGGAAGCGGGCGTTGCGCTCGGCCCGTACCCCGGCACGCTGATAGGCATCGAGCACCAAATTGACGGCACGATCACCAATGGCATGGGTCGCGATCTGGTAGCCGTGGACGAGTGCCCAGCGCGCCATCATCTCGATGTGATCGGGCGATGTCAGTAGCAGGCCAGTGTTCTTGGGATCATCGTTGTAAGGCTGTTCGAGTGCCGCTCCGCGTGAACCGAGGGCACCGTCCATAAACAGCTTGATCCCGCGCAGCGTGAAGTGGCCGCTGTGTTCCGGGGGACCGAGTCGCTGCGACAGCCGATCCAACTCGGCGCGGTAGGCCAGCGAGTGCGGCATTTGCTGGAGCTTGGTCGGAATCGGATCTTCGGCGTAGGCATAGATCCGAAGCGGCAGTCGACCTTGCTCGGCGAGCCGTCGATAGGCTGCGATCGCATCGGGACCGAGTCCCATTTCATGTACCGCCGTCAGTCCGTGCGCTGCGACAAAGCCACTGCCGCGCACGATGGCCGCTTCCAGTTCGGGGCCCGACGGCTGCGGCAAGATCCGATCGATCAGATCCATGGCATTGTCGACGAGCACTCCGGTGGGTTCGCCGTTTTCATCGCGAAGGATACGGCCCCCGGTGACCTCGGCGGTCTTGCGGGTGATTCCCGCTTGCTGCATCGCGACGCTGCTGGCCCAGCCCGCGTGTCCATCGATGCGACGCAGCCAGACCGGATGACCCGCCGCTGCTGCATCGAGAGCGCGCAGTGCGGCCCGATCGGGAAAGCTCGGTGGCTGGAAACGATTCTGATCCCAGCCGCGACCGAAAATCCACGTCTGATCGGCGCTGTGGGCAAGGGCTGCTCGGGCCACCGCCTGGGCAATCGCCGTCGTGGAGTCGAGTCCGCGCAGGTCAAGCGATTGCAGCGACATGCCCAGGCCGATAAGGTGTGCGTGGGCGTCCTGGAGCCCTGGCAGTACCGTGGTCTCAGCTCCGCTCGAAACGACGCGGGTATGGGGTCCAATCAGAGCGCCGAGCCCGGCATCATCGCCCACGTAGACGATCCGGTGATCGCGTACGGCGACAGCGGTGGCTTGTGGCCTGGCCGGGTCCATTGTCAGCACATGGGCGTGCTGAATGACCAGCTCCGCAGGCTGGGCGCGAGCGGTCAGCGAGAGCAGCAGCAGTGACCCAGAGACGCCGAGCGCAAGCTGATGAGTGAAGCGAGAGAACATACGAGGCTGAAAACGAGCGGTAGATGACATGGCAGGCGCGACTGCCATACCACAGTCGATGCCGGAAAGGCGAGGTCACGGCTCGCAGGCGGTGCGGCCCAGGTTCGACGGGATCGTCAGAACATCGCTTTCGACGCAGGTGTCGGCCGTGTAATAGGTGACGGCGCGGTAGGCATGACAGGCGGCGTTGGGTTCGCCGCAGCGACAGGCGAACTCTAGCCGTGCTTGCGGCGAATCGATGATGCTAAACATCCGTTTTAGCGTCGCAACTCCGACGATACCATCGACCTGGGCAGACAGATTGCGAACGTCGGCGTTGATCGATTGCCACAGTGGTGCCGAGTCGGGGATGACGACCGCTTCGAGCTGATCGATGCCACCGCTTTCCGTGGGGCCACCCAGCTCGATCCAAGAGGCGACCGGTGACAGCTTGTCATTGCAAGCGAGGTCCGAATTGAGGTCGGTGTAGCCGCAGCGGCGTCCGAGCAGCGCTGGGTCGCGACCGAGGTTGCGTAGACACGCCTCGCGAAGGCAGCCTTCTTGCGGATGCGTGGGATCTTCGGCCGGGCGTAGGGCATAACGCTGGCGTCGACTGCGGGCCAGCTCGTCACAGGGCGACAGTTGCTTATGCTTGGCCACCATCGCGATTGCAGCATGGGCCGCATCACCCAGCTTGACGCGACAGCCGAGGTCCGGTGTTTCCGTGACAGAACCATCGCCGGTGCGGGTGGCGTTCAAGCCGGGCAGGACCATCTTGATCTGATCAGCCGCTGCACAGGTGCAGGCTTTCCCGGTGAGTCTTCGACAGGCCGTTTGGGTCAGTAGCAGCTCCGGAATCGCGGTTGAGATGAGGAACCGCATGTTGGTGCCGGAGACGGAATAGGCGGGGTTGCGGAGTGCTTGATCTTCGGCCAGATCGCCGAGCAGCGTCCGTTGGTCATCGGGACAGGTGCCACTTTTTAGTCCGAGCAAGATCGCTTGATAGCTGCGCTGACGGCTGAGTTGGTCCTCGTCGCGTGGGCTCTGGGCTTCGAGCTGTGCGAGCGTTGCCGAGACCCGTAGCAGGGCTGCGCTCACCGTTGATTCGGAGACGCAAGCCGTCATATTTCCTTCGTTGAGCGGATTGGCGAGCGGTTCGACACACGCGCCGACCGTGATGCGAGAGGCGGGGTAGGTGATTACGGTATCCGCGAGCTGCACCGCGAGTTCACCACCCAGGGCCTTGAAGGGAATGACGGCGCGATCGATGCGGCACCAGGTCGCAAGGTCACCTCGGGTGAGCAGCATCGTGGCGGTGGTCGCAGAAAAGCGCAGGGCCATCGCAAAGTGTGAAAGCTGATCGCCTCCGAACACGCCACCGAGGGACAGAGCTGGCCGCTTGTCCCAGCGGAGCTGAAACTGCTGGGTGTTCTCATCGCTGCGCACCACCGGGACGTTGCAGCGCAGAAACTGCGTCCCGCCTGCGCTTCCATCGGCCCGTACGGCGCGAAAGCTGATCTGACCGTGCGGAAATTGGCGAGCAGAGTCTGATTCGCTCGGCACGAACGTGGTTAAGGGCGTGCCGGTGTCGACGAGCAGCTCCGCAACACCCGAGCCAGCAGGGGCCCCTGGTTCTGGCGTCGCGGCGCAGCGCTCATCAAGGGTGGGCTGGATGTCACCGAGTGCGTAGAGCAGACCGTTTTTGCTGACCAGCGGAATGGGGGCGAGCGGTAGCGTTTCGCTGCTGTCGCTACAGGCTCCGAGCAGTCCGAGGACCAGTCCCAGCGGACAGAGCCAGGGCAGGCTGGCCAATCGATTGCGCATCCTCGCCATGTTACGCGACAGCCAGCAGGGCCTCGCGCAGTCGTGGCAAAAGGGCTGACACATCGGCGACACTGACTGCCCCGACCGACAGCCGCATCCAGCCCGTCTCGGCGCGCAGCCCAAACGCTTGGAAGGGGACCACCGCCATTCCGGCGGCGTGCAGCAGGTAGCTGCGGATTTGTTCATTCGTGGTCACCACGGTTCCGTCCGGAAGCCTGCGACCCTGGAGGTCAAACTGTACCGATAGATAGATCGCACCCTGCGGGGGAATGGCGCGAACCGGCAGGCCAGTCGATTGAAGCTGCGAGATGCCATCGTGTAGGAGCGACAAACGCTGCTCGACTTCGTGGTTCATTTGGGTTTGGAAGGTCGACAGCGCGCTCGGGTCTCGCAGGATCTCGGCGGTCGCTACTTGCTCGGGTCGCGGGGCCCAAGCGCCCACGTGGCCCAGGATGTCGCGCATCCGACCCATGATGTAAGGAGGTGCCACGGCCCAGCCGACGCGCAGTCCCGTTGCACACAGCGACTTGCTGATGGCGTCCACAAACACGGTATAGGCCGCCATCTCGGGACATAGTTCGGGTGGGGTGTAGTGGCGGGCCTTGCCGAAGGTGAGCGCGTAATACACTTGATCGTACATTAGATAGAGCGTGCGCTCGCCACTGCGCTTCCGACGGAGGTTCTCATCGAGTACCAGCTCGCAGATGCGTCGCAGCTCTTCTTGGTCGATGACGGTACCGGTGGGGTTGAGCGGGCTGTTGAGGCAGAGCAGGCGGGCACCCGGTAGCAGCGGCTTGAGGTTACGCGCCGTCGGCATGAAGCCTTCGTCGGCAGAGGTATCACACTCAATGGCCACCGCATCGGCCAACCGCACGTAGTGGTTGTTGTTCCACGAGGGTGTGGAGTAGATCACTCGCTCGCCGGGGGAGACGATGGCGCGATAGGTACCGTAAATCGCTGGACGTGCACCGCCAAACACCGCGACGCTCTCAATCGGATAGTCGAGTCCGAGTGTCCGCCGATAGAGGTCAGTGACCGCCTCGCGCATCGCTGGCATGCCATCGGACGGTGGATAGTTCGTCTCACGACGCTCATAAGCGCGGACGACCGCATCTTGGAGCGCACGCGGAATCGGAAACTGCTGGGGCAGAAAATCCCCAACGGTGAGGTTACAGACCGAGTGGCCCTGCGCCTGGATCGCACGCACTGACGCCGCAATCTTTAGGATCTCTGAGCCGACAAGCTGTAGGGCCAGCGGGGACAAGCCTCGCTGGGCGGCTTCCTCTCCGGCAGCACCGATCGGCATATGGTCGCGACAAGCAAGATGACGGCGTTCAACGTGCACTTAGCTACTCCTTAGCTGGGGCGAATCATCGTAGAAGTTGGCTCAAAACGGAAGGAACCGAATCGCCACCGCTCGGCGTGAGCAGGTACCGGGCTGTTGGGTCGCCGCCATCCGCGTTGCGATGGTTGGGAGTTTGAGTTGACACCAAAGGGGAATCCCCTCTATATGGGGAGCATCATGGCTGACGTCAGTAATGACCCGATCTTCTGGGATGTTCGCGTCCAAGAGCGCCGGTTGCGCCGAGGCGAATTGACCGAGAAGCAGATCAATGCACATCTTCAGGCTCTGCCCGACGTGGCCGATAAGGCGACCGTCTCGGTTCCCCTTGAGGAGCCGATCGAGAGGCCGCCACCTCGTCGTCCGCAGGTGCGGATTACCGCCGCGCCGCTTTCTCGTCGTGACTCGGAAGATGGAGACGATCTGGAGACGGATCTCCTCGACGATGACGAGGATGACGACGACGATCTGGATGACGAAGAAGACGAGTAGCTGGAGCAAATCCACATGTCAGCGACTGGCCACGAGCCCGAGATCGACTTTGTCACGTTTGTGATGTCGCTTGCGGCATCGGCGTTGCTCCACATGGGTGAATCCGAAGACGGGTTGTCTCGGGGGCCGGTCGATTTGCCGCTGGCCAAGCAGACGATTGATGTCATCGGCATGCTTCGCGAGAAGACCCGCGGCAACCTCTCCGCCGAAGAAGATCGTATCGTCGAAACAGCGCTCTATGATCTGCGGCTCAAGTTCCTGAATCTCACCAAACAGAGCTAGCGAGGGAGTTCGATGTCGCGCTTCTCCGGCGGCGTAGTACGCAGCTTGCGGCGGGTGGGCCTGCTCTCGATTGGGCTGTCCGTTCTATGGGGAACGGGTGCGGCCTCGGCCAATGAAGAGCCGGTGGTGGTGCTCGGGGTGTGGAAGGAAGGCCGTTCAGATCCGGCGCTGTGGCATCGGCTGACGGAGCACTTGGCGCGAAACGGCGAGCGGGTGGTGCCAACGCCTCGCCTGAGCCCAAGCGAACAGCAGTGCCTGTCTCAGGAGTGCCTGGATCGGCTGGCAACGCGGAGTGCCGCCAAGTTTGTGTTGAGTGTGACAGCGCAGCGCTCAGGGCCTGACAACCTGTATCTGACGGGGCTGCTCTATGACTCGGTCCGGCATTGGCCTCGGCAAGCGACGCTCGACTGCGCTGGCTGCAAGGGAGAGGTGCTGAGCACTCGAGTGACGGATCTGGCGGACAAGCTGTTTCTCGAGATTCGGACCCCCGAGCTTTCGCTGGCATCGGCGTCTCCTGCCCCGGCGTCCCCGTCGCTTATATGGGGCGCTCCGGTGACCGGACGCCCGGAGTTGTCGGTGATCGACTCGACGAGCTATTTCGATAAGATCTCACCGAAACGCAAGCTGATCTCGGGCGTGCTGGGGGCGTTGTCGTTGGCGGTGTTTGCGACGGCGGGCGCGTTCCATGGTCTGGACGGCAAGCCGACCGACTTGAGCTGTGGTGCCGGCGGAACGCCGCAGTCCTGTGTTTGGTCGACCAAGTGGTTCTATGGCAGCGGGTACGGTTTAGGCAGCGCGCTGCTCGTCGGTGCGGCTCTGACCTTGTTCTGGCCGACAGAGTCTGTGCCGGCTGCTGCCGAGCGTCATTAGGAGCGGCTGATGAACACGCGGACAAAGATCACGATCGCACTTGCTGGCGTCTCTGTGCTTGGTGGCTGTCTGGTGGATAACCTCTGTGTGAGCGCTCCGGATCGATCCGAGTGCCACGTCAGCCCGATGGAGGGTTCGCTGTTGCTGCTGAGCCCGCGTGTGCCGCTTCAGGGAGGCGAGCTTGCGGTCCAGGTCGAGGGCGTGCCTGTCACCGTGGAAGCGCTGCTATCGCCGCGTGGTCTGGGGGAAAAGCGGGTGCCGCTGCAGCTCGGGCTCGATGGCGTCTGGCGTACGCTGGTGAAGCCGCAGGAGCTGTGGCCGACGATTGCTCCCGGTCCGCTGCCGATTCGACTGATCACACCGTCTCAGACCCGTGACACGACGCTGCGCTTGTTTGTGCCGCCGGTGTTCGGGCCCGATGTCTCGCGCTCGGCGAGGGTTGTCTGGCTGTCCGTGGTCAATCGTCATGTCGTGACCCTGGAGCAAGGGGCGACGGACCGAACCTTTGGTGACTGGACCTACCAAGCTCCGCTGCTCAACCGGACCGGCTCGGTGCCCGCTGCGCTTGGCTACATTCCGCCAACAATTGGTGCGTTTGGCAGTACCGAGTCTGCTTGTCTTCGATTGATCCCGAACGGACCGGCGTGGCAGCTTCAGCAGTCGCCGCTGGGTGAGCTGCGCTACGGCGACATCGAGCCGAGCCTCGACTATGCCTCGGTGACCGCGCTGGCGGTGGGCAAGCATGGGCCGGGCAATCTGCTGGCGGTGGCCGGTGAGGGCGGTACCGGTCCTGCGCTGCGCGTCTATCGATTTCCCGACGGTGGTAATTTACCCGCGCAGCGGCTGATGATACCGACGATGACCGGGCCGGTAGGGGGGCTGGCGGTCGGCCTGCTCGACGACAACAGCGACGTTGACTTGGTGACCATCGGCAAAGATGGTGTTCCATCGGTGTGGCTGGCCTCGGCGAGTGCGTTGGAGCGGGACAGTGTGGCTTCGCAGAGTCTGGCGGCACAGCTCGGCAGCGAGCCAGTTCGCTCGCTCGCGGTGGCGGATCTCGATCGGGATGGTCTGGCCGATGTGATCGTAAGCCGCAAGAGTCAGCTCCAGTGGCTCGCCAATCAGTCCGACCGCACTTTCGCCGCGCCAGTCGTGCTGGTGGACCTGCCGGACGGGGTCACTACCTTGGATCTCGGACAGATTGACGGAAATGACAGCCTAGACGTGGCCGTTGGTGGACCTGGCTCGTTGCTGATTTCCTACCTCAACCAAGCCCCGTAACCGACCTGGTTTCTATTTCGGGTTCGACGGGTGCTCAGAGCAGCTCGAACTCTTTGCAGAACAGGAGATCGGGGGTCGGTTTTTCGTAGTCAGCGCGGCGGTGTTCCTCGGTCGGCCACTCGTGAGCGCAGGCGTTGCGGAGTGCGTCAAACAGTCCGCAGTCCTCGCAGCAGTGACGTAAGGAGAATTGCTTCCGTTCCGCATCGAATGCCGGATCTCGCGGAATCCGCATCGCTTAGCGGGCCTGTCGTGAAAAAGGTCGCGGCGTCATCCGATCCAGGAACCAGCGGGCGACTGTCGGGAAGTAGCGAAGTACGGAGTAGAGCCAGGGATAAATCACCCGGTTGTGTTTTAGATCAACCGCCGCACGGATGCGTCGTGCCAGCTCGCTCGGGATTCCTTCGGGAAGGACGCGTAGGGCCGGGTTTTCGGGATACGCTTTATAGCCAGCCTGAGCCATCGGAGTATCTACGGGGCCTGGGTAGACAGTGACGATATGAATTCCGGTGCCGCGCAGCTCACCACGCAGACTCTCAGATGCTGCGGCGAGTCCGGCTTTGCTGGCGTTATAGCCCCACATGCCCGGCGTCGGTGCCAATCCTGCCACGGAGGCGACATCCACGATCGTTCCTTCCCCGCGCTGGAGCATCTTGGGCAGCACCGCCCGCGTGATGTGAAGCGGCACCAGCAGGTTGAGTCGGAGCATCGCTTGGAGCGACTCGGGATCGTGTTCTTCGGCGGGCTCGACGAGCTGGACACCAGCGTTGTGAATGAGCACATCAATCGGCCCAAAGCGCTCCTCCGCCGTCGCAATCCAGTCGAGAGACTCCTCGATGCGGCTGAGATCGACCACGCAGACCTGGGTTTCACCGCCGACCGTTTGGGCAAGCTGACGCATCTCGGTTTCGCGGCGCGCCACCATGGTGACTCGCGACCCTGATCGAACGAACTCTGCCACCAGTGCGGCACCAATTCCCGAAGACGCGCCCGTTATCACTACGTGTTTCATCTCGTAACTCTCGATGCCTTTAGGAGTCTGAATCTGAAGCAAGCCGCAGTAGTAGCTTGCCCTGGTTTGTGCCATCGAACAGCATGTTCACTGCCGCCGGTGCGTTTTCGAGCCCGTTCACGATGTGCTCGCGGTACTTGAGCTGGCCGCTCTGCACAAGTGGCACCAGCTCGGCGAAGGCCTCCGGAAACCGCGCCGCAAAGTCGCTGACAATGAAGCCTTCGATGCGTGCACGCTTGTGCAAGATCATGTCGAAGTTGCGTGGCCCCAGAGGTCTTTCTAGGTCGTGGTATTGCGAGATGAGCCCACACAGCACAACCCGAGCATGTACCGCAAGGCGTGCCAGCACCTCGTCGAGCACTGCGCCACCGACGTTTTCAAAGTGCACATCGATGCCGCGTGGACAGAGTCGATCGAGTGCGGCACCGACATCCTCTCGTGAATAATCAATGCAGGCATCAAAGCCCAGCTCGGAGGTCACATAGCTGCACTTTTCCGTCGAGCCTGCGATTCCAACGACTCGACTTCCGTGTTGCTTGGCTAGTTGTCCCGCAAGTGAGCCCACCGAGCCCGCTGCCGCAGACACGACGACGGTATCACCGGCTTTGGGCCTGCCAATCGCGAGCATTCCGAAATAGGCGGTAAGACCCCCGGTGAGTCCCAGCACGCTGAGAAATGCTGTCTGAGGAACGTCCAAATGGCTTGGCAACTTCCGGAGCGGTCGGAGCGCCCGCGCATCCCAATAGGAATAGTGCTGCCAACCGAGCAGTCCCGACACCAGGTCGCCTTGCTGAAAGTCGGGATGCCGAGATTCCACCACCACCCCAAGTCCAAAGCCGCGCATCACCTCACCGAGCGCCACCGGGGGCATGTACTGTGGTCGGTCGGTCATCCAGACTCGGTTCGTCGGATCGATCGAAAGGTACAGTGTGCGGGTCAGCACTTCTCCATCTTGAACCGGCCTAAGCGGCTGCTCCCGAATCTCGAAGTGGGACGGAGCAACCCTACCCTCGGGGCGACTGGTCAGGATGAGCTGCCGATTGTGGAGCATCTCTGTAGACTACTCCAGAACCGCAGTGCCTGACTGGACATGGCTGGCCAGAAAACGCGACCAGTCATGTCGAGCCGCCCACAGATCGAAGATCACAAAGTGTCCATCATCGCGAGGTGGTGCCACGTACTGTTTCAGTACCCCCGTTGCGGCTCCTTCCGCCACGTTGCCCGTCACGGTTCCTTTCGTCCATTGCTGAGCCGACAGGGAGAAGTACGGAAGCTCATACAGTCGTGGCTCGACCGGCTGGACTCCCATCGAGATCGCAAACGCAGCGATATTCGGAACCGGCGTAAAATGATCCCACAGACCGAGCGACTGGAAGATGCTCTTTGCTGGCATTCCTTTCGGTGGCTCGCGGAAATACTGACGTCCGTAGTTGTTCGGGTCCGCTGACTCAAAGAAGGCCTGAAGCAGGTTAAGCAGCGGATGGTCGACGACAGGTGGCTCTTGCAGCAGGCTCTCAACCAGCTCGGCAATGTTGTTCGGTTCGGTCTTGTTGAGCAATGACAGAATCAATACAGAGCCCGCTCCCGACAAAACTCCGGCGGGAATCTTGGGCTCTGCGGCCAGAAACAGAGGCCCGGTGAGTCCTCCTTGGGAGTGTCCCATAAAATAGATTCGCTTTTTGTCAAAGCGGATCGGACGACCCGTGGTCGGTGCTTTCGCGACATTCATTTCCTCGACGAGCCGGAGTAGCTGGAAGTCATCTGCGGCACCTTGCTTTACGTTGTCTCTGGCGGCATCGAGATTCTGCAAGTTGAAGAACGTGATCTCTGGGTTCGAGCCCGATGGATCACGAGGGCCATGCAACACCTGATCGATGCCAATCATCGCCATCCGTACCGGCGGTTTTCCTTTCCGTTCAATGAGCGCGGCCCGCAGATCGAGCGACTCACGGACAAAGGTCTGATAGTCACCACCAGTGCCGTGTGCGTACAGGATCACTGGCCAGCCATCCGACGGCATTTCTGCGTTAGGGAGGGCGAGTGCGAAGCGTAGGTTTTCAGTCCGCACGACCCTGGGAATCCCGCGAGCATCGAGGTCCAGAGCGCCTCCTTCCGACCAGTACGGAGGCATTCCTTTTTGGAAGTTTGGCGATGGGAAGGTGCCCGTGTAAAGGTCGGTCATTCCATCGTGGCTGCGCAAAAATCCCAGTCCCTGCGGTTGCGGTGCGGCCCCCTCTGCATAGACCGCCTGCCGCATTTTCTGCATCACCGAGGTCGCATCTTGGGTGGTAAATACCGTCGCCGCAGCGACACTGTCGGTAAGGTTCGAACTTGCGAGCCAGGTCCGCAACTGTGCATATCGTGGCCAAGCACTGCGCTGCGGTTCACTCATCGGCTGGGTGTCTGACAGCATCGCGATCAGATCGACATCCGCATGGATCGATCCGCCGTCTACTGCTCGAACTCCGCTTGTTAGCACTGCGGCGTAGGTGGTTTTTTCTCGCAACGGCAGACCTGGCACTGGACGCAGGGACAGCCAATTGTCTCCAATGTAGCGATTCCCTTCGCGATGGAAACTCGCAATCATTGGCAGCCGCTGTCCATAGGTCACTGACCCTGGGGTGATGTCGACGACAAATGCCACCGAGGTCGCGGCAGCACTCTGTTCCACGGACGGCAGTGAGGACTCGCTGAGCGGAGCATCGAAGCGGAAGTAGATCGCCGCGCCCGGCCCAGCGCCCTGGATCTTGCCGTTGAGAAACGCAATGTACTTGCCTGGCTGCCCAGCGGGCTGCGGGAGCTGAGACAGATCATAACCAGAGCGTAGCTCTGCATCGCCAATCGGCCCGCTGGCCGAGGGCTGCTGTTTCAGCCGGAGATCACTTGGGAACGGGAGTGCAAAGAAATCGGTCTGCATCTTGGCCGCTGCGCTCCCCGGAAGCACATGCAATGCCACTGCTCCTGGTCCGGTTTGTGACTCTGTACCGCCACAGCCTGCCATGATAAGCAGCGACGACAACGCAGCAGAAACCGCCCAAGTGGAAGTGCAGTGATGAGCTTCAAACGAGAGGCGAGCTAGAGACGACGACATCCGCAACATGGGCGGACAATAGCCACAGCCTGCATCCGCTCACAAGCGACTTGTCCGATACGTCGGACGTGGTCCGTATTTCGGACGCCGAGTGCAGCAGATCGCCGAGTCTTCTCGTCGGAAATTACCTGGCATCAGTCGTGCACTGTGCCTTCGGCGAAAGGGGAACTCATGTCCAACTGGTTGTTTTCGGGACTGTTGCTGCTCGTTTTTGGCTGTCGAGAGACTGAACCGGTGTATCGGCCGCCTCTGCTTGATGCGATGCAGCTTGCTCGCGCCCAAGCCGAGGCGGAGGTCGATCTAAGACGCAGCTTTGGCGGCCGTGTCCGTTATCATTCGGAGTTACGGACGGTCTCACAGGCGGATTCCCTCAGTGTGGTGTTGCCTGCTGCTTCGACGCCAGGCGCTGCCTTGGAACGGCTTCTGCTGCGCTATCCGACACTCTTTGGGAGTCAGTTCTCCTCCCAGATCGAGCAGGTCGCCGTGCTCACAGAGAGGGACGGAGCGCGCCACATTACGATGAGACAGGTTCACAACGATGTGATCGTGTGGGGGAGTTCGCTTACCGGACATTTAGACTCCGCCGGCAAGCTGCGTCGGATCCACGCTCATATGGTGCCGCTCATGAGTTGGCCTACCGACGTCACGATGCCCAGATACTCTCCCGAAGAAGCACGCCAGGAGGCGCTGCGACTCCTCGCCATGGAGCTGCCGCAAGTGAGCCCAACTACGTCGGTGCCGAAGCTTTACTATTTCCCAGCGGCGCGAAAACTCTCCTTGGTCTATCGAATCGAGCTGTCTGGCCAAGACGGCGATCTTCCGCTCCGCCAAGCCTGGTTTTTGTCCGCGCTGGATCTTTCCGTGCGAGCGCGAGAGGAACTGGTGGTTGCGAGTGACGTGCCGATGGCGATGAGTGGTCGTGGTATGGGGGCCTTGGGAGAACTCCGGGAGTTATCGATTACCCAGCGTGGGGACTCCTATTCACTGGAGGATCTCCGCAGGGGCACGCAGCGTACGACGCTAACCAAGCCGCTAGAGCGGCTACCTGGGCGCACTGTAACCAGCCCGCGTCCCGATGGCTGGGAGGTTCCCCATGCCGTCTCGGTTCATGCTCATCTGGCTTCCTTGTGGGACTACTTTGCACTTACTCACCAGCGCTTTGGTTGGGATGGTGCCGGTCACGGACTCACCGCAGTCATTCATGGTGAAGTGCGAACACCAGCGCTGCCGGTGGCTCTTTTTGATGGACAACGGTTGCTGTTGGGAGCTGGCGCGCCACCGCAAATCTTGCCGGCAGGGGCTGCGCTTGATGTGGTTGCGCATGAGTACGGTCACGCACTGATTCGTGCCTCCGCAGAGCTAGCGGCGGAAGGAGAGAGCGGTGCCATCGACGAAGGACTCGCCAACCTGTGGGCCTGCTTGATTGAGCAGGCGGTGACTCCCAAGGAGGCGAACTGGACGGTGGGAGAGTCGATCTATCGACCTGTGCAAGGGACTGCGGCGCTTGCCGACCTGGAAGACCCCTCGCATACCCAACAAGCTCGGGTGCGGAGTGAACAGATCAGCGCGATGGATGGCAACTCTGCACGGGTCTCGCTGTCGCTGTTAGATCGTTCACTGCGACGGTTTAACGCGGGATTTGTGGGTCATGCAGGGTATCTGATTGCACAGCGAATCGGGCCCGCCAAGACGGCGGCGATTCTGTATCGTACGGTGACTCTCTATCTTCATCGATATGCCGATGCCGATGACCTGGCCGATGGAATGGTGGCCGCTGCACAAGACCTATTTGGTCCCAAAGACGAAGCGGTAACAGCCACGCGGGTAGTCTGGCAGACGGTAGGAGTGAGCGGATTTCTACTCTAGGAGGGAATGGCCAGTGGTAGCGCACGACCGACGGTGGGGTCTTCGCTAGCAAGACGAGCGTAGGCCACTGGGTCGGCTTTCTTGATCGCCCCCGCAGTCTTGTCATCGCCGATCAGTTGGCGTAGGCCTCGCTGCGATCCGTAGTAGTTGGAGAGCTGGTGATCGGCATCGGTGATGCAACTGCGGACTACCGATCGGGAAATGCTCGGTAGGTTGAGCAGCTTCAGCGCCATGCTCCACAGACCATCGATGAAGTTTTGGTCGGCGGGAAATTCCAGGAGTCCAGTGAGTGCGAGCAGCAGCGCGCCTCTTTGTGAAAGGGGCGTTGCGAGCGGACCCACCGGAGGCAGAATTCTCAAGTCGAGTGCGCGTCGCATCGCCTCGGCTGCACAGAGCAGCCGCTTGAGCTCAGGGGCCGCATGGGAGAGGTAGCTATGCAGCATGACATCGACAGAGAGACCGGGCTCATTTGGGCTGGACTCAGACTTTTCGACATAGCGACAGACTGCGGGCAGGCGTCCAAGATCAATCGAAGGAACGTTTTGACCGATAGAGACATCTTGCGGCGGCTCGCGATGGGAATAGAAACCACCGGAGGAAAAAATGTAGAACAGCTCGCTGTCGCCGGGCAGCCCACGCCACAGATCCGAGTACTGGGTGAGTCGGTTGAGACTTCCGGCCGCCCAGTTGAGTCCCGTTGCTGCTTCTCCTCCGATTTGAGTCGCCGCAACTCCGGGATCACGTGGGGTCGCAGAGGCCTGCAGGTCGGTTTGGATGTTCTGAATCGTAAAATCCAAAAATCCATCATAGAAGTCCGCCTTCCCATCCTGATTCACATCGGAGTAACGCGAAACGACGAGCGGATGTGCAGGGCCCACAAACTGCACAAAGCCCTCGCGCTGTCCTTGTTCGTGGTGCCACTGACTTTGTTGGATGCGGTCACTCAGCGCGGAGTGCGGCTCTCCCTTGCTCATCCCTTCAAGCACTGCGGTGAAGCAATCGAGTCCTTCCGACGCAATCACTTTGCCGCTCTTGCTGTCGGTCCGGAAGTAGGTGGAATCCCACGACGAATAGATGTCGGCATCGGGAAATATCTTTGCGATCGCAAAACGCGTAGTCAGTCCGGCGCACTGCGAGTTCATCATCAGCTTGTATCCAACTTGTCGCACCGACGACGCGCTCGCTTGCATGTCGAAGGAGCCGAGCTGGGCATGGCGATTGATCAAAACACCAACGAACGCCTCGCTCCCCATCTCCGCGTTTTCATCTTTGGGAGAAGCGGTGCGTGCAAAAATCTGGATGAGCTCTCCCTTTGGACCTTTGAATGGTGCTTGAAGGATGTGATAGCGATCGAGAGAGAATGGCAGCTTTGGCAAGCCATCTTTCGGTGTGGCATCCACGAATCCGAAGCGCGACTTCAGCAGATCCACTTCGCCTTCGTGAAAGTCCCAGGCCGAACACATAGCAAAGCGCCACACCGACGGAAGTTCTGCGTAAGGAGGGGCCTGCCTGATCAGGTTCCGCAGCAGTTCCTCTGCCTTTTCGCGATGTGTTTCATTCAGAGCCGGAGCACGCATCTGCAAGAGCTGGATCGCATGACTGCGCAGAGCGGGTCGGGCAGTGGGATCGTCCAGCTCTTCATCAATCAGCGAGAAGATATCTTCCGCTGCCTGGTCTGCAACACTGCGGAACGTGGCATCTTTGGTTGCGGTCGCCAAGATGTGAGACAGAATCGTGAGCGCGGCCGAACGGAGCTGTACCGCTCGGAGTGGATCGGACACGGCACCTTCTCCGCCGACGGCAGCAGCCAACAGACCATCCCGAACCTGTGCCAGCAGGACTACTGCTTGAGAGGCAGACAGACGATCGTTGCGGGTCGGCAGATCAGGATGGAATGCACTCGGCGGAAACAGACACTCAAACGTCGATCGTCGCCGAGAAGAAATCCAACGTGCCGCAGCGACAAACACCTCACAGAGATCAAAGCTGGTCGCTACGGGCTCTGTGGCAGTCAGGCTCAGTCTCCCATCCGCGAGCAAATACAGCGGTTTGGCACCATAGATTCCGCTCACAAGATTGAGTGCCGTTCCTCCATCGGTGAGTGGGGTATCCGTTGCGCGTGGTTCCTTGCTTGCATACTCCTGACCATCGCCGAGCTTTGTCTCGACAAGTTGCGACAGTCGTCTACGGACCTCCGGTCGTCCTGGGAATACTGCCGCAACACTTCGCTCGACCTGCCTGCGGAGCTGGGCAAGCGTTGCTGCTTCGATCGGCGGCGGAATCACAATGTAGTAGTCACGATCTCCACTGAGCAAGAGGTGGAGACCTGGAGATGTCTGCCGCAAGGCAAGCTGAGTGTGTGCTTCATCTCCGACGGCGCAAAGAGTTCCTGGGATGCTCACCGGCACCCCATCCGTTGTGTCAGAGATTCGGACAGTAACCGGGGTTGCAAGCTCGGGCATGACTCACTCCCTTTCAAGAGATCGCAGCGGAACCGACACAGGACGTTACAGGAACATAAAGTAGCGCTCGGGTATGTCATCGAAGGTCATCGGCGTGCCGCAGCGGACGCAGCCAAAGGTGGGCGGTTTGCGTTCCAAAACACCTTGGATGTTGTACATGTCACGTCGCACGTCGATCAGTTGTTCCTCATCGAGTCCACAGCGCGAACAAACATAGGGTGCAAAGAAGGAGACGACCTCGGTGTTATCAAGGAGGTTGCTGATGGCACCGGCTTGCTGGACAAACTGAATCGGACATTCCAGCAGTCGAATCTTCGAGGCACCACGCAGCGATCGAATCAGATCGAGCCAAGCTTGGATGCTGTCCGAGCTAATGCGGCGGAACTCTCGGAGGTTGAAGTCAATTTCCCCCCGCAACTGTTTCAGCGGCGACAGATCGACCTCTGCGCTGAGCACTCCGGAAAGCTTGACGATTTGTCTCTGTCCATCTCGAATGATTTTCCAGCGACAGGCGCGACCGCTCGCCGACTTGAAGAACTCTTGCAGCGCCATCCGCACTTCGTCAGGAGGAGACTCGAACAACAAGGCAACCGCCGCGTCGGGAGCATGGGTTCGGGTATCAATACGGATGATCCGGCCAGTCACTCCGATGGCCTGCGGGCGACTTGGCAGTGTGAAGCGAATCCCCAGTCGATCGCCAACGCTGACGGCTCGGTTGGTCCGCAGCAGCAGCCCATCGAGACTGATGTCTATCGAGGAACCAAGGAAGGCATCGGGACTGCTCGATGCTGCATTGGCCGTTCCGAGATAGATGTGGAGCTTGAGCGGCAAGCGCTCGCTCGACCTGGCCGGAACTCCCAGGTAGCGAGCCAGCAAGAACGGCAGCATCGCCTGCTGGGCGGGCCACTCAATCACCTCATCAAACAGACCGGGGGGCAATGCGACCGCATGCGCTGTTCCAGTGTGGATCAGGATGAGCGGGATAGGATGACTGCGACGGAGATTGCGGAGTGCTTGGCTCGCGGTGGCCGCCCCGCAGTCGGCAAGCTGTGGACCTATCAAGCACAGGTCGGCACCCTTGCCCAAGCGATCGATCAGCTCGGGCAGGCTATGGACCATGAACAGCCGAATATCCTGGCGATGAAGAAGCCCCTGATGGAGCTCGCTGGGGGACGAGGGATGGAATGCAGCGACGATGGTCTTCACAGACGCATCTTAGCATTACCACGACCAGAAAACCTGTCTGTTGAGATGCGGAGCAAGCGAGTTTTGCGAGGGGCGGACTTAGGAGCGGACGGCGACGTACTCTTTTTTGATGAGATCCACAAGAGCCTGCGCTGCATCGCAGTCGGCCAGACGAGTCTTGTCGAGTACGCCCTGCGTGGTTGCACCGTTGAGCACAACCTGAAAGATTTCAAGTTGCTCCTTGGACAGTTCTCCGAGTGCCGGAACCAGTGGCTTGGGAATCGTCAGTGCGGCCGTTCGGGGGGGCAACTCTGGATCCAGGCGCTGCATCTCATCGACGATGCGCATCGCCTCCATCAGCAGACCTTCGGTCGAGTCCTTGATTTCTTCGAGGAAGGTCTTTTCTTCCGTCGAATCCAGCTCGAACGTGCCCTTTTCCCAGGTCAGGATTCGGTACGCCGCCTTGTCAGGCTTCATCTCGTACGAATCATCAATGGTCGCGTAGTAAAGCTGGCCCTTGCGGAGGAATATCTGGCCGGTGGTGCTGTTGGGACCACTTACGGTGAGCACACCGGTCCGCTTCGACGTCGAGAACAGTTGGAGGAGATCCGGAAGCGGGATTTCTTCGATGTTGCCGGTCATCGCCCGCGTCGATGCAGAGGTCTTCTGCATTTGCTGTTGGCCGCGCTTTTCGAGCTGGCTCTTGGCCTCGGCCTCCGTCAAGTTGTTGCTCGGATCGACGGTGACGACCTTCATGATCGAGGTGCCAATCAGGATGCGATCGCCTTCCTTGAGACGGGCGCGCTTGACCTTTTCGCCGTTTACGAAGGTTCCGTTCGTCGAGCCAACGTCCGCGATAGACAGCTCATCCCCGTTCACGGTAATGGCTGCGTGACGACGCGATACCATGTCCTCGATGAGGACCATTTCCAGTTCGCTCGACCGACCGATAACGATCTCGCGGCCCTTGTGCAGTGGAAACTCGCCACCTTGATACTTGCCCGAGATGAACCGGAGCGCATAGCTAACACTTGGCACAGGAATATTCTCCCCAAGGACTGGTCACTTTTGCAGCACGACTATATCACAGGCTGCTCATCATTTGGCTTGGATAACTAGCTGAGTAGTTGCCACGTTGTCCGCCGCATCAGTGGCGCGCAGCAGCAGGGTGTGGGAGCCCGGTAGAAGTTTGGCCACTTTGTGCTGAACTTCCTCGCTTGGACTGTCGAGTATGCCGTCTCGAGCGGTCAGCGGTTGATAGTCGCCGCCATCGATCGAAAGCGAAAGTTCAGTGATGAGTGAGGCACTATCCGATACCTTGGCGGCCAGCACCTGGTTTGTGGCATCGAAGCGGAGGTCTTGCCACTCGGGTCGACGGTTGTCGATGAGCACTGGCGTCGAGACCAGCTCATGGCTGAGAGCGAGATCACCCGGGTTGCTTCGTTCGTCAGAGACGGTCACCTTGATCTCATACAGACCGTCACCAACTGTCTCAGTATTGAAATCTAGTTCGCTGCGTGGAATGGGGTCTATTCCAGACAGACGGAGCCAGATCCGCTCGCCACTTTGGTCACTGAGTCCGCTTTGGGCTCGTCGGATGAAGACACGATAACTTAAGTCATCTTCATCGGTATTTTCGACCTTCCAGCGTAGCTTGACGAGCGGAGACTTCGGTCGAATCAGGCTCGGCTTGACGCCTCTGGCCAACCGCGAGAGCGGATCTTCACCGATGCTGATCTCGGTGATGCGGGGTCGCAGATTGACCGGCTGATAGTACACAGTGAAGTCGCGCAGGATCCCTTGTTCGGTAAAGAGGAACCGGCTTTGCAGGTAACGACCGGACGGGGAGACAATTTCACCCATCTGTTCGCCCGTCGCGACGACCCGACTGAGTTTGGAAAGCGGTTGCCACGGGCTCCAAGCAGCGTCAGGTTTTTGGACGTTGCCGCTTCGTGTCTCCACGCGAACGCCATCGCCCAGGAAACGGAGCGCCCCAAAACGGGCCACGGCCAAGGCGTCGAAGACCTTGCTCTGGTACGATGCGCCCGTCGGTGGCTTCTGTACGACTTGATAGATGCCCGCTGCGCTGCCCGTGCCTACCAGTCGGTCACCGTCGTGTAGCGATAGTGACAACACATCACTTTCTTTGAACTCGAGCGCGGTCATGACCGTGCGGTCGGGGAGGGCGCGAAAGACTCGGCCTCGTCCACCGGGAGTAGAGGCTGCGGCGAAGATACTGCCATCGCTGTCGAGAGCGATGTCGTTGAAGAAAGCATCGCTGATCGCATGGAGTTGCTCGACTCGGCCGGCCTCGTCGATCCGAAACAGCGCTCCTTTGCCCTTCTTTTCGATCGGGCTGGTCGATGGGGTGGCGGTGGTGGTCGTCGGAGGCGTCGGCTTCACCCCTGGTGCCGTTCCAGCCGCAGGAACCGTGATCTTGGTCCCTCGGACTTGGGTGTCGCCACGCTGCATGTCGTTTACCGCAACATAAATTTTTCCATCGTGAGCGACGATCGAACGAACCTCATTGCCGGCAAAGTCATGAATGGCCCTTGTACTCGCATGACCGTTTTTGTCTAGGACAATGCGATACAGGATCGCCTCGTCGCTGGTGCCCACATAGAACGCGCCGTCGTCACCTTTGCTCAGCGATAGAAAGTGCCGTGCCGGACTCTCAAACAGGGTTCGTGCTCGGGTCTTCGCATCCGTCGGACGTCCCGACCCACAATCTCGATCATCGAGGGCCAGCAGTCGTCCCGGGGCGGTCGCGACCAATGTGGCTTGGCCATCGCGCACGAGTGCCCAGATGTGCTCGGCTTCGACCTGGGCCCACAGCTCAACCTTCCCGTCGGGTGCGACATCGAAGATTCGACCGTCGGCGACCGTCGCCGCCAGGACATGATTGCCGTTCGGCGTTGGTCGAACCGCGAGTGCACTCACCCACGTTGAGGTCGGTAGCTTCGCCAGTTTGCGCAGCTTGCCT